>WNFB01001296.1_pt1 | contig 21185 bp, 19 predicted proteins | sample 5400501 | NCBI WGS metagenome assembly WNFB01 (sample SAMN13153341, study PRJNA577476) | soil metagenome | isolation source: 200 cm saprolite under Douglas fir tree site 2 hole 1 | place: USA:California | collected 2015-04-18 | reverse complement strand
CCAGCTTTGAGCTCAAGTAGCTGTACGACAGGCCCGGCAGCATGAAAACCGTCTCAAGCCGCGGCTCAAGTTTCCGGTTCATCAGCGCCATCTGCAGTTCATATTCGTAATCGGAAACGGCGCGGATTCCGCGCAAAATAACGCCAGCGCGGCGCTTCCGTGCATATTCCACCAGGAGTCCATCGAAAACATCGATCTCCACGCTCGTCCACTGTTTGGTTACTTCGCGCAGCATATCGATGCGCTCGGCCACAGAAAACAGAGGCTCCTTCTCGGCGTTCCGCAGCACGGCGACGATTAGCAAATCGAACATCTTCTCCCCGCGCTCGATGAGGTCGAGGTGTCCGTTGGTGACCGGGTCAAACGAACCGGGGTAGATGGCAATCGAAGTTTTCATCGTGGAATCATCGGCGCCGCACATCTCGGCTTATTCTAACTCAGGCGGGGAGAACCGCAGCTTGCAAACTTAGTAGTAGGCCAAAGTGGATTCTTTGGGCGGCGGAAGGAATCCTCTTCGCAGGACGCGGAAGATATGACAGTATGCGGAAGCTGGTGCTACATAGCAGTCGTGAGCGATTTGGAACACTGCGTGGGAGGATTTTCCGGACAATGGCTCAGAATGCGCGGTTGCAACGGCTTGGCATACTTGTTGTTTGTATCTTGTTGTACCCGGCGATGACTACAGCTCAACAGCCTGCATTGAATCTGATGCCGCTTCCCGCCAGCGCGCAGCCTGGGACAGGGAGCCTCGGAGTGGACTCGTCGTTTTCGGCGGCATTCACCGGCCATACCGAGCCGCGGCTGGAGCGTGCTGGCGAGCGATTCTTGAAGCAGCTCGCGCGTCAGACAGGTCTCCCGCTCTCCCTCAAGCCGGCCAAGACGGCAAAAGCAACACTCGTCATTCAGACCGATCACGCGAGCAAGGAAATTCAGGACGTCGGCGAGGACGAGAGCTACATACTGGAAGTCACTACCACTGGCGCGAAGCTCATCGCGCCGACACCTCTCGGCGCGATGCACGGCCTCCAGACCTTTCTTCAATTGGTGGATGTCTCCCCCGGCGGATTTGCCACACCCGTGCTCAAGATTCAGGACCAGCCGCGTTTCCCCTGGCGCGGTTTGATGATCGATTCCGCCCGCCATTTCATCCCGCTCGACGTCATCCGCCGGAATATCGACGGCATGGAAGCCGTGAAGATGAATGTTTTTCACTGGCACCTCTCGGAGAACCAGGGCTTTCGTGCCGAGAGCCGGAAATTTCCGAAACTTCACGAATTGGGCTCCGACTCCCTCTACTACACGCAGGATGAGATCCGCGATCTGATCGCTTACGCCAGGGATCGCGGAATTCGTGTGGTGCCGGAATTCGACATGCCGGGACATAGCACTGCGTGGTTCGTTGGTCATCCAGAGCTGGCTAGCGGAAAGGGACCCTACGAAATCGAGCGGAAGTGGGGAGTATTCGATCCGGCAATGGACCCGACGAACGAGAAAGTCTACAAGTTTCTCGATGACTTGATCGGCGAAATGGCCAGGATTTTTCCAGATCATTATTTTCACATCGGCGGCGACGAGGTGAACGGCAAAGAGTGGGACGCGAATCCAAAGATTCAGGCGTTCATGAAGGCGCATGCGATCAAGAACAATGAAGCGCTGCAGGCCTATTTCAGTGGACGCGTGCAGAAACTGGTTGTGAAGCATGGCAAAACGGTGATCGGCTGGGACGAAGTGTTGGTGCCGGGAGTGCCGAAGGATATTGTGATTCAATCCTGGCGGGGGCAAGCTTCGCTGGCGCAAGCCGCCAAGCAGGGCTATCGCGGAATTCTTTCGAACGGGTATTACCTGGATCTGGGATGGTCCGCGGCGCGGCACTATGCGGTGGACCCGATGAGCGGAGACGCCGCCAATCTCTCAGCAGAGGAGAAGCAGCGAATTCTTGGCGGCGAATCGTGCATGTGGGCCGAATACGTCAGCCCGGAAAACGTGGATTCGCGCATCTGGCCCAGAAATGCCGCGATTGCGGAACGCCTCTGGTCTCCGCAGGAAGTCCGCGATCCCGCCTCCATGTACGCGCGATTGAGTTTTATCAGCGCCCGGCTGGAGTGGCTGGGACTCACGCACCGGACCGCTTTACGGCGCATGCTGCAGCGTCTCGCGGGTTCCGCATCGCCAGCGGAATTCGCCGCGTTGCGCAATTTCACCGAGGTCATCGAACCCGTCAAGGACTACACGCGCGGACAGACAGCTCCGGCGGAGCCGACCAGTGCCACCCCTATGAATCGGGTCGTGGATGCGGTTCCTCTCGAGAGCGATGCGGGAAGGCGTTTTGGCGAACTGGTCGATCAGTTCGTAGCATCCACCTGTCACGATCCGGCAGCGGAAGCTCGGCTCCGCGCACAATTCACAACTTGGCGCGATAATGATTCCGTCTTGCAACCGCTCGCGCAGCGCTCTTTCCTGGTAACAGAAGTAGCCGCCAACTCTCAGGATCTCTCCGCGTTAGGGACCGCAGGGCTTGCCGCCCTAGATGTAATCGCAAAAGGACAGCCCGCTACTGATGCGTGGAAAGCGCAGCAGCTCGCCATTATCGAACAGGCGAAAAAACCGAAGGCGCAGTTGCTGCTGATTCCCGCGCCCGCCGTGCAGAAACTAATCGAAGCTGCCGCCGCAGGTGGTGCCTGCTCCAGCAGGAGGCCTTAGGCGCGAATTACGCCCAGGGAGCGGCTGCTTATTTCGATTCGGTGGGATAGTTGTGGCAGATGCCGCTACCGGCATCGTGAAAGGTCTTCCCCTCTTCCGGAATGAATTCCCATGCGTATTTCCCAGAGGAAAGGGTGAGCTTCAGCACGCCAAAGGTGTCCCAGTCCCGTATCTCGCTATTCGGAGTCGCAAAGCCAAGGAGATCGTGGCTGCGTCCGCCTGTCCCCGCGACGATTTCGCGGATTCCATTCGTAGGGTCGGCTTTGCCCTCGGGGTCCTGCGGCGCAAAACGTTCGTAGGAATGTTCGTGTCCTGCGAGAACCAAGTCGGCGTGGGCTGCGTATAAGTCGTCCCACAGCTGCTTCAACTCGGGATGTACGGCATGCCTCTGGAAGACGCCACTGCTGAACAGCGCATGATGGCCATACGCCAGAATGCAAGCAGCGGGATGCTTCGCAAGATCCTCTTTCATCCAAGTTTCTTGTGGTGAGCCGGCGGCGCAGCCCCCCAAGTCTTTCGCGTCGCAATTGGTATTCAGCACGACAATGTGCCAGTCGCCCAGATCGTAGCTATAGAAGCCCTTGCCTTGTGGCCCCGCTTGCGCACTCCAATACTGGAAATAGCCCGCCGCCGTGGGATCTACATACTCGTGATTGCCCAACGCAGGTTTCGTCCGGTCTTTGAAGCGGCCCCAGGCCGGGTCATAGCAATTCTTGAAGTCTGCCGCGCTCCCCTTTTCGTACGCCAGATCGCCTGCGGCAAACACCGTTCCAGGAATTTGCTCGATTAACTTTGCTGTTGCCCGTGCACCTTCCGGATTCTTGCAACTGGCGATATCGCCCGCGCCAACGAGAACGAAGGTCCGCTCCGGCGGCCGCTTTTTGTTTAATTTGCCCTGAGCGTGCTTAGGCAGATCGCTTGGCGGAGGCGTTTGTGCTTGAGCGGGAGCTTGCGTTGGCACAAGAAAGGACAGCAGGATCAGCTCGCAAACGGCTCGGCACCCCAACTTTTTGCACTGCCGGATGTATCCAAGCATCCCTCTCCCCCATCGAAAGTCTAGGCTATCATGTCGCAGCGGCAAACTCAGCCAATCACACTTCATCCTGGAATTTCCGCGGTTTGCTGGAATAGTATATCGCTAGCCGAATTTTGATAGCATGTAAGACTATTTTGGTCTTACTATAAGTTATTAGAAACACAGGGGTTGTATTGACGTCTTGGAAGAATTTGGGTTGACTTTCGAGCCTCACCGGGGATATACTTCATGTGCGACTGAATCAGTCGCATATTGCGGAGCGTCCAGAAAGTTGCTCGAACGATGTTCAAGCTTTCCAAAAAAGCCGACTACGGTTTGATTGCCGTCAAGCATCTGGCCATGCATCGCCAACAGCACGCTTGCAGCGCTAACGAGATTGCCGAGGAGTACGGAATCTCCGCTACGCTGATGGCGAAGGTGCTGCAAAAACTGGCGCATCATTCGCTCGTGGCCGCGAAGCATGGTTCCAGCGGGGGCTACCAATTGGCCAAGGAGCCGGGGCAGATTAGCGCGCTCGATGTGATTTCGGCCATCGATGGTCCGGTGCTGATCACTTCCTGCGTTACGAGCCACGGGAACTGTGACGCCACCGAGCGGTGTTCGGTCCGCGAGCCACTGCGCCGCGTGAATGAAAGCATTTTGAATGTGTTGAGCAATGTCACGATTTCACAGATGAGCGAAGAGCCGCACGAGCGCGCGCTCATAGCGTTGAGGACTTAGGAGAAGAGGAAATATGGCCGTCAAACTGCCGATTTACATGGACAATCACGCGACCACGCCGGTCGATCCGCGCGTCGTCGAGGCGATGCTGCCGTACTTCACCGAGAAATTCGGCAACGCCGCGAGCCGCAACCATTCCTTCGGCTGGGCTGGGGAAGAAGCCGTGGAAACCTCGCGCCAGCAGATCGCTTCGCTGATCAACGCCACGCCAAAGGAAATCATCTTCACGAGTGGCGCCACCGAATCCGATAACCTGATGATTAAGGGCATCGCGGAGATGTTCCGCGAAAAGGGCAACCACATCATAACCCAGGCCATTGAGCACAAGGCCGTCTTGGACACCTGCAAGAACCTGGAAAAGCACGGCTTTGAAGTTACCTATCTGCCGGTCCAACGGGATGGGCGCGTAAGCATTGGGGATTTGAAGGCGGCGATCAGGCCCACAACAATTCTGATCACCATCATGTACGCCAACAACGAAATTGGCGTGATCAATCCGATCGCGGAAATCGGCAAGCTTGCCAAGGAGCATGGTATCTTCTTCGCCGTGGACGGCGTGCAGGCCGTGGGCAAGGTTCCCGTCGATGTCCAGAAGGACAACATCGACCTGCTGGCCATCAGCGGCCACAAGATTTACGGGCCCAAGGGGGTTGGCGCTCTGTACGTTCGCCGCCGCAATCCCCGCGTGCAACTTTCCGCCATCATCGACGGCGGCGGGCACGAGCGCGGCATGCGTTCCGGCACGCTGAACGTGCCCGGTATCGTCGGCCTCGGCAAAGCCTGTGAAATCGCTCAGAAAGAAATGCCGGAAGAAGCGGCGCGCTTGCTCGGCTTGCGCGAGCGTCTCCGAAAGGGCCTGGAAGCCAAGCTGGACGAGGTTTTCATCAACGGCTCGATGGAGCACCGCCTGCCGAACAACCTGAACATGAGTTTCGCCTATGTCGAAGGCGAATCTCTCCTCATGGGCATCAACGACATTGCGGTTTCCAGCGGTTCCGCCTGCACTTCGGCAACCCTTGAGCCTAGCTACGTACTCAAAGCATTAGGCGTCGGCGAAGACCTCGCCCACACCTCGATTCGCTTCGGCCTCGGCCGTTTCAACACGCAGGAGGAAGTCGACTACGTCATCGACAAGATGGTGCAGGTCGTCACCAAGTTGCGCGAACTTTCCCCGCTCTACGAAATGGCCAAAGAGGGAATCGATATCTCGAAAATGAAATGGCAAACAGCTTAAAAGGACTGGAACAGACAACATGGCAAATGAAGGAACAATTCGCATTCATCGCTCCATCGGCGGCACTGGCGCGGCTTTCCGCGTGACCTTTGTGCCCTACGGTGGAGAAGGGGAAGAGGCCGCCGTCGCCGGTGAGCGCTCTTTCCACGAGCTTCAGCAGGTGCGCGCCTTTCTGAAAATGCTCGGGCTCGGCGCGGAATTCATCAAGGACGCTCTTCGTCAATTGACCGCGGGCCGCTCGGCTTCCGTGCCGAACGTTTCGCTCACGGACAAGGCCGTCAAGAGCGCGGGTTTCGGGAATCTCGTGAATCTAGCAAGGAGCAACAGCTAATGGCATACAGCGACAAAGTGGTCGATCACTACAACAATCCCCGCAACGTCGGCAGCATGCCGAAAGAAGACCCTAACGTCGGCACAGGTCTGGTTGGTGCGCCGGAGTGCGGCGACGTCATGAAGCTGCAGATGAAGATCAATCCCGATACCCAGGTCATTGAAGAAGCCAAGTTCAAGACCTTTGGCTGCGGATCGGCCATCGCCAGCTCCTCGCTCGCCACCGAGTGGGTCAAGGGCAAGACCGTCGAAGAGGCGCTTTCGATCAAGAACACGGACATCGTGCGCGAGCTTTCGCTCCCGCCGGTGAAGATCCACTGTTCCGTGCTCGCCGAAGACGCCATCAAGGCCGCCATCGGCGACTGGAAGAAAAAGCACGGCGTCGAAGTGCTGGCTTCCGAAAAGTCGTCGCACTAAGAGACGTGGCATTTAGCTTGGCTTTTAGCCTTTCTCTCAGGCGTGTCATCCTGAGCCCATCCGATAAGGATGGGCGAAGGATCTCAGCGTGACGAGTTGCTGGCTACTAACCCGTTGAAAAGGAATTTGCATGGCAACAGAAGTCGCAAGTCCGAACATCGCGAAAATCCACCTGACCGAGCGCGCCGCGCAAAAAATCCGCGAACTGCTCGAAAAGGACGGCGTTTCGCCCGAACAGGGCGGCCTGCGCGTAGGCGTGCAGGGCGGCGGCTGCTCCGGCCTCTCCTACGCCATGCGGCTGGACACGCAAGCGCGCGACCGCGACAAAATCTTCGAGGAATTCGGTGCGCGTATTTTCGTTGACCCTAAAAGTTTTCTGTTCCTGAATGGCACGACGCTCGAGTACGAACAGACGCTCATGCGCGAAGGATTTGTGTTTCAGAATCCCAACGCGGCGCGCAACTGCGGCTGCGGCAGCTCTTTCACGGCCTAGCAGTGTCGAACAATTCCGGCTATTTCGAGCTGTTTGACTTACCCCGCAAGCTCTGGATCGAAATGGGCGCTCTTGAGCAAAAATTTCTGCAGCTCAGTTGGAAGCTGCATCCCGACAATTTCGTCAACGCCACGGAACAGGAGCGCGAGCTTTCCCTTGAGCGCAGCTCGGAATTGAACGACGCCTATCGCACCTTGCGCGATCCGGTTGGTCGTGTCGAGTATCTCCTGGGTATCGAAGGCGCGCGCAAGGAAGGCGAACACAAGCAGCAGGCGCCGCCGGAGCTGCTCGAAGAAGTCTTCGAGCTGAACGAGTCGCTCGACGAGCTTCGCGAAGCAAAAGCCTCGGGGAGCGATCTCGCGGCGTTGAAATCGCGCCTCGAATCCGCCGAGAAAAACTTTCAGCAAAAACTCGGCGAAGTCGACGCCCAGCTTCAATCGGCCGCGCACGAATGGGACGCCGCCTTGCAAGCCGACGCCGCGACGCGTAAGAAAATCATGGCACAGCTGAACGAACTGTTGAATCGCCGCTCCTATATAAGGAATCTGGTGACCAACGTTCAAAAGGAATTGTTGTAGCCTAAGCCGTTCATTCAGAATTTTGTTTTTTGACTGACAACTAAAAACTGAGTGCTGAACACTGAAATGGGACGCATCGTCGGAATCGATCTCGGTACCACCAACAGTCTCGTCGCTTACCTCGACCCGCAGACGAACCAGCCGAAGTGTATTCCCGGCCCGTACGGCGACACGCTTTGCCCCTCCGTCGTCAGCCTCGATCCCGATGGGAGCATTGTGGTCGGCGAGCCAGCGCGTCGTCGTCTACTCACGCAACCGGAGCGCACGATTTATTCCGTGAAGCGTCTGATGGGTCGCGGCCCCGCAGATGTCCGGGATGAGCTAGAGCTATTTCCTTTCCGCATCGATCCAGCGAGCAAGAACGTCATCCGCGTTTTGCTCGGCGAAAAAGTTTTCACCCCGCCGGAAATTTCCGCTTTCATCCTGCGCGAACTGAAAAACTGGGCCGAAGCCCATTTCGGCGAACCTGTCGATCGCGCTGTCATCACCGTCCCGGCCTATTTCAACGACGCCCAGCGACAGGCCACCAAGGACGCCGGTAAAATCGCCGGCCTCGAAGTTCTCCGTCTCGTCAACGAGCCCACTGCCGCGGCACTAGCCTACGGCTTGCACGAAAAGCAGCGCGGCAAGGTCGCCGTCTACGATCTCGGTGGCGGCACCTTCGACATTTCCGTCCTCAAGCTGATTTCCACCACCAACGGCGATATTTTCCAGGTTCTTTCCACCAACGGCGATACGCACCTGGGCGGCGACGATATCGATAATCTGTTGCAGGCTTTCGTCCACGAAATGATTCTTCAGCACGATGAAATCGACTTTTCGCCGCACGGGGAAATCGCGCAGGAACTCCGTAAGGCTTTGATCGATGTGAAGCACCAGCTTTCCCAAGCTGAAACCGCCACCCTTCGCTTCGCGTTGCCGAATAGCACCATATTCACGCACGAATTCACCCGTGGTGCGCTCGATGCCCTCATTCGCCCCGTCGTGGACCGCACCACAGGCCCCGTGAAGCAGGCGCTCGCCGACGCGCAGTTGAAGCCTGCCGATATCGAAGAAGTCGTTCTCGTCGGCGGCGCCACGCGCACGCCGCTCATTCGCCGCACCGTCCAGGAATATTTTGGCCGCAAGCCGCACACCGATCTGAATCCTGACGAAGTCGTCGCTCTCGGTGCCGCCGTCCAGGCCAACATCCTCGACCGCGGCGTAAAAAACATGCTGCTGCTCGACGTCACGCCGCTTTCGCTCGGCATCGAAACTTACGGCGGCGCGGTTGCAAAAATCATTCCGCGCAATTCCACCATTCCCGCGAGCGCGCAGGAGCTTTACACCACCGGCGTCGACCATCAGACCGGCATCGACATCCACGTCCTCCAGGGCGAACGCGAACTCGCCAAAGACTGCCGCTCGCTCGCGCGTTTCACGCTGCGTGTGCCGCCCGCTCCCGCAGGCCTTCCGCGCATCGAAGTGAAATTCCTGATCGACGCCAACGGCATCCTGCAGGTTGGCGCGAAAGATCTTCGCACTGGCGAACAACATTCCATCGAAGTCCAGCCGAGCTACGGCATCAACGATTCCGAAATCGAACGTATGCTCGAGGAATCCATCGAGTACGCCGAACAGGATTTTGCCGAGCGCCAGGTCATCGAAGCGCGCACCGAATCCGAATCGATTTTGTCAGCGACCGCCAAGGCCCTCGCCAATCCGCAATCCGCCGCATTGTCCGCCGAAGAACGCGCTAAAATTGAAGGCAGCGTCGCCGCATTGCAGGAATCCGTCGCCGGCAGCGACTACAAATTAATCCGCAAGCGCATCGACGAACTGAATCGCGCCACCGAGCACCTTGCGGAGTTATTGATGAATTCGGCGGTCTCCTCGGCGCTAGAAGGTCGTAAGCTCGCCGAGGTCTGAAGGTTTTAGTGGGACAGGCTTGAGCCTGTCCAAACTGCAGCCAATCTCGGCGCAATCCGCCGCAGGCGGCCTGAGCATCACGAACTGCAGCGGCGGCTTTAAGCCGCCATCTTTGGTTTTGTTGTTTTGGGGGAAATCATGGGCGGCAGCAACCCATACATCGAAGAAGTCAAATACAAACCCGCCACGAAGAAATATAAGGTGACCTTTCTTCCCAGCGGTAAGACCATCGAGGTCGACCCGGAGAAAATTCCCTACGGCCACAACGGCCTCCCGGGCAGCATCCTCGACATCTCCGAAGGCCTCAAAGCCGGCCTCGACCACGCCTGCGGCGGCGTCTGCGCTTGCTCCACGTGCCATGTCATCGTGCGAGAAGGCCTCGAATGCTGCAACGAAGCCACCGACGCCGAACTCGACGAGCTCGACGAAGCTCCCGGCATCACGCCGAAGTCGCGCCTCGGTTGCCAGACCGTCCCCGACGGCACCACCGACATCGTCGTCGAAATCCCCGACTGGAACAAAAACTACGCCAAGGAACTCGATCACTGAGAGTTTTCCGTCATCAATGCTTAGTATTCACCATTGAATCGGAAACGCGTAAACTTATAGCCTCATGAACTCGCGAATTTATAAACTCAAAAGCTCATGAACTCGTACTTGCTCTTTTCTCTTAACTGACAACTGACAACTGACCACTGACCACTGAATACTGAAGACCTTCAGCAGGAGCCACACATGCCGCCCACATTCGGTTGGGACAATCTCGAAGACATCGCCATCGGCCTGGCCGACAAGTTTCCGGACACCGATCCCCTCACCGTCCGCTTCACCGACATGCACAAATGGATCACCGAACTCCCCGGCTTCTCCGGCGACCCCGCGGCCTCCAACGAAGCCAAGCTCGAAGCCATCCAAATGGCCTGGCACGTAGAATTCCAGGACCGTCAGGGGTGATAGGTCAATCTCGCTGCGCGCAACCCCTCCATGGAGATAATTTGCCGATATGAAGACTCTCCTCAATCCTGCTGACAAAGAAGAAATTCTTCGAAGATTGAATACCATACAGTCAGCGGACCAGCGTCGTTGGGGTTCGATGTCCGCTCACAACATGATCTGCCACTTGAGCGACGGTTTCCGCCTCTACATGGGTGAGCGGCCGGCTAAGCCCGCTCCCGTCCCTGTTCCCCGATTGCTTCTGAAGTGGGTCGCGCTCTGGTCGCCCTTCCCCTGGCCGCATGGGTTCCGGACCGCCCCGGAACTGGACCAGCAGGGAGGGGGCACACCTCCGGTCGAATTCGCTTCCGACATGAGGGATCTCCGCCGGCTGATTGAGCGCTTCACCCGGCAACCACCAGATTTTTCTCCGAAACCCCATCCCCACTTTGACTCGCTGTCGGAGCGAGAATGGAAGCGCTTGGCCTACCTTCACGCCGACCATCACCTTCGCCAATTCGGCGCCTGAACTACGCTCTGTCCTTAAAGCAAGTCCACTGCAAATCGTTCTTGAATGGTTCGTACGATTGTGCTATATATAAGGCTGGTAAAACTGCACGTAGCCTCTCGTCGAAGCTCTGATGTGGCGTCCGATAATAAACACGGCAACTCCTTTAGAATGAACACTTATAGAAGTGTTCATTCTAAACAACTTAAAACTCTTTAGAATGAACACTTATGAAAAACCCCGGGGGGGTGGGTTGTTATTGTTAACTAGAAATCCGGAGCGAAGCCTCCTCTCGCTTACCGCCATGGTCGGCGTGCTTGTTCGCCCCGGCCATTTCCCGTATTCTAATAGGGTCGTAACCGCAGCAAGTGTGGCGCTATGGTGCAACGGTTAGCACGTAGCCCTTTCAAGGCTAAAATACGGGTTCGATTCCCGTTAGCGCTACCAACTTACTTTTGCATTGTTTCTGCTCTGCGCCGGATGGCAGTTGACCAGCCGTAATCTCCTGTTATCATCCGCCCAGGTCTCCCAGCAGCAGATACCTTGATCCATTTTTAAGGAGTCCCTCTGAGCTACGCCGAAAAGCATCTCATCGCGGGCGAAACCGTGCAGTATGAGACCCGGCTCCACTGGATCGTGATGTTGGGACATGCACTGATCGCCGCGGTCCTCGCGCTAGTTGGTCTGAGCCTGCTCATTACACCGTGGAGCTCCGTAAAAGGCGGCGAAGCTTCCTTTGCTGGCCCTCTGCGATGGGCGGGCGCCGCCAGCGTGCTGATAGCGGCGATCTTTTTCGGAGTTGGTCTCGTTCGGCGCAGCGCCACGGAGATGGCCGTCACCAATAAGAGAGTCATCGTAAAGTCGGGCCTCGCTGATCGCCGCACCATAGAGCTTCTTTTGCCAAGGATCGAAAGCATCGCTGTCGAGGAGCCCGCGCTGGGAAGACTCTTGGGCTACGGAACCGTCATCGTACGTGGTACGGGTGGGACTCCCGAAGTTTTTCCGCAGATTGCTCGGCCCTTGGAATTCAGGGAGCAAGTCCAGCGTCAAATTGCCGGGGAGCCAAAATCCTCCTGAGCGATTTCGTCTTGTTCTGAGGGCGATGGAAATGACAGGTACCAGGGAGTAGAATTTACAAGTACAAGGTTTGGAGTGATTAGAAACTCGGCGATAGGGAGAATTTCCGCAATGGCAGATCTGATGCGCACATCCAATCCAGCACTGAATGAAAAGGCATTCAAAGGCCAAGTCGCGTACGGCGAAGCGATGACGATGCAAGGCACCGTCAACAAAACCGGCCTGCTCCTGCTCTGCGTCGTGGCCACAGCCGCGTGGACCTGGGGCTTGTCGCACTCCCCAGCACCAGGAGCGGCCATTCCGTGGATGATGGGCGGCGTTTTCGGCGGCCTCATCGTCGCGCTGGTTACCATCTTTAAACAAAATTGGGCTCCGATCACCGCCCCGATCTACGCACTCCTCGAAGGGCTGGCGCTGGGCGGCATCTCCGCCATGTTCGAGCGCACCTACCCGGGCGTCGCGATTCAGGCCGTTGGCCTCACATTCGGCACGCTTTTCGTGATGCTGCTCGCCTACAAGACCGGCATGATTCGCGCCACGCAAGGCTTCAAGCTCGGCGTGATCGCCGCCACCGGCGGCATCGCACTTCTGTATATCGTGGAGATGGTTCTTGGTGGGTTCTTCCACATTCAGGTCCCCGCGATCAACGGCAGCGGCATTGTGGGAATCGGCTTCAGCCTCTTTGTGGTCATCATCGCGGCGCTAAATCTAGTACTCGATTTCGACATGATTGAGCGTGGCGTGCAGGGCGGAGCGCCGAAATACATGGAGTGGTACGGCGCATTCGGCCTGATGGTGACGCTCATCTGGCTCTATCTGGAAATTCTCCGCCTGCTCGGCAAGATGCGACGCAGATAAGCGAAAGCATTGATCAGCGGACAATCCGTCATCGAAAAGCCCGTTCTCACAAACCGTTTTGTGGAAGCGCTTGGTTATGCGGCGGAGCTTCATATGCACCAGCGCCGCAAGGGCAAAGGCCAGCCGTATGTCGGCCATTTGCTCGGCGTTGCGGCCATCGTCATTCAGCACGGCGGCGGTGAAGATGAAGTCATCGCGGCGCTGCTGCATGATGCCGTCGAAGACCAGGGCGGTCTCCCGCGCCTCGACGAAATCCGCGAAAAATTCGGCGGCATCGTCGCGCGCATCGTCGACGGCTGCACGGATTCTTACGAAGTCTCCGGAGAAAAACGCGAATGGGGCGAAAGAAAGCGCGCCTACATCGAAAAGGTCGCGCACGAGCCCGAAGACGTCCGGCTCGTTTCCGCCGCTGACAAACTGGCCAACGCCCGCGAAATCCTCTCCGACTACCGCGCCGAAGGCGACGCCGTCTTCAACCGCTTCACCGGCCGCAAGGACGGCACGCTCTGGTACTATCGCACGCTGGTCAATGTTTTCCGCAAAGCCGGATCGAGCCCGCTCATCGACGAACTCGACCGCGTTGTGACGGAACTCGAACATCTTGCCAAATAGCGGCGCGGCAGCTCTCCCGATTTAGTCGGACACATTGCATCAAAAATTTAGAAGGTAAGTCGCAAGCTTGCCGAAACGCTCTGCGGCACTCCCAGCGCGGTCCCGGAAAACAAACTCGCAAAATTAATCACGTTGAGCCGGTTTGTCAGGTTCGCTACCTGAATCTGCAGCGCGGCGCTCCTCGATTCCTTGTGATAGATCTCCGCGCCCGCTGCTATGTCAAAGGAAAAATTCGGCCGCACGCGCCCGCGAGCCAGATCCACGCGATCCAGAATCCTTTGTCCAAAGGCTGCCAGCAGGTCACTTGGGTCGGTGTTTCCAATATCCGCCGGCAACCCGCTGCCATACTGCGCGCCCATCGCCAGCCAGATGTGCCGCGGCGCTTGAAATCGCACGCGAGCACGCAGCGAATTTCGTTGATCCTGCGTCACCGCGAACTTGCTCGTATCCGTCAGCGCATTGGCTGCGTCGCTTCCCAGGAACAACCCGCCGGTGATCGGCCCTTGTCCGTAGCCGGATTGATTCGCATAGCTCAGGTATCCGGAAAAGCGTCCCCACTGGGGAATTTCCGCGCGGATTTCTTCTCCGAAGATCCGCGCCTTCGCGAACGCAATCGGAAAGCTCACGCCCGTGTCCAGCAGCACATCGTCATCGGAATATTGCCGAAAATCCCGGCGGAAAATGTTGGCATCCAGCCGCAGCTTTCCGAGCAACGCCTTGGTCACTCCCCCTTCATAAAAACTTCCGCGCCCCGGCCTCACCGGCAATCGCAACACCGAAGGGCTGATCGCATCGAGAAGCGGTGAACTCGCAAGAAGCAGATTCTCGATAGCGGGCGTTTGAAAAACGCGATCGTACGAAGCATGAAGCAGCATGTTGAGCGCCGGAACGAATCTCGATACGCCGATTCTCGGGCTCCAAGCCGACACGTGCACCACAAATCCGTAATGATCGAATCTCAGCCCCGCGCTGACGTTCCACGGGCCCAGGCGCATCTGGTCTTGCACGTAAATCGAAGGCTCGATATCCCATTTCCGCTGATAAGGAAACTGAAAGTTCAGCTTCGTCCCGGGATCGAATTGCGTCGGATCGGTTATCGTGTATTGCAGCGCCTCATGCACCGGACTGAAAATACCGTCCACGCCCGTTTTCCAATCGTGATGTCCGTGGTGCCCCGCCAAGTCGGCTCGCAAGTATCCTTCGCGGTAGCCGCGGTCCTGCGAAACGATCACCGGCGTTGCGAATGGATTCGATGTCAACGTTGCGCTACTATCCCGCACGCTTCCCGAAAAGCTCAGAAACAATTCAGGCGAAATCGCGCGCTGGAAATAGATCTGTCCGCTCGTCTCCGTGTTCTGGATATCCTGCCGCTGGCCGGCTTGCTGCTGCACGAGCTCGTTCGGCACGAGGAAACGCACGACGTTGTGCATCACGCTCACGCGCAGCCGGTCGCTCGCAGAAAAATCCCGCTCGTAGGAAGTCGAAAACCCCGCGGCATTTCCTCGGTTCGTATAATTCGCCAGCACCGGAGGATCGAGATAGCGGACTGAATGAAATCCTTCGCCACCCGCCGAAAACCGTTCTGCTTCCCGTGCATAAGAAATTCCTGCCGCGCCGTTCAGCGTCGAAAAACTTCCGCCGCCCGCGTCGATGCGCCCGTGCCATCCTGCCTGCACATCTTTCTTGGTCGTGACCTCAACAATGCCGCCCAGTTTCCGCCCATACTCAGCCGGAAAACTTGCCGTCAGCACGCGCAGAGACTCGATTTCGCCCGCATCAAACGAAGGCGCAAACGCGGGCGACCGATTCTGTGTCAGCGGCAGACCGTCGACCACGAATTGCACGTCGTATTCCGAGCCTCGCGGGTGAAGCACGCCGTTGGCTTCATACACCCATCCCGGCTCTTCGGACACCAGGTCCAGCAGCTCGCGCCCCGGCTGCGCCGCATCATGCTCCTCGATCGCTTGCCGCCCGATGGAATACAGCGATCCCGTTGCATAAGGATCCACGAGCGTCGCCGAATCATTCACCTCTACTTTCGTCGTCACGGGCGCAACGCCCAACGTCACAGCCACACGCACCGGCACTTCGGAACGAATTTCGACCAAATCGCTCCACGGCGCGAAGCCCTCCGCCTGCAAACTCAGCCGGTAAACTCCAAACGGAAGATCCTGCGCAACGTAGCGCCCCTCCGGCCCCGCAACAAAACTTCTCCGAAACCCATTGGCTTCGCTCACCAGCTCGCCGCTGGGCGCCACTGCCGTCCCGTGCAGGTCATGCACCTCAATGCGCAGTTCGCCCCGCACACGCTGAGCCCAGGTACTCTGCGCACACAAAAAGAAAAGTGCGAAGATTCTGACGGCCCGCATTATTTTCGAGTGAAACATTTCTATCGGTTGCTCTCGGCAGCGATCTCACGCCATTCTGCTCGTACCTTTATATGGGAACAGTCACATCCGGCTCATCAATTCAAGTTAGCATGGACTGGATTTGATCCAGCAGCTTGCGGCTGACCTGGCTCGCAAAATGCAAATACGGTCTGCCGGCCGCTGCGCTTGCCGTCTCTCCATCCTTCCGGCAAAATACACTTTGCCATAGGTGTACTTTCATGAAAACCCACTCCGACCCCGCCAGTCCGCTCTTCACGGTCGGTCATTCAAATCTCGAACTGGAAGTCTTTCTCGGCCTCCTTGCGCAGCATCATGTCGAGACGTTAGCCGACGTCCGCAGCCGCCCCGCCAGTTTTCGTTTTCCGCAATTCAATCGCGAGCCGCTTGAAGCGGGTCTTTCCTCGGTGGGCATCCGCTACGAGTTTTTCGGGGAAACTCTGGGCGGCCGGCCCGCCGATACGCGTGTCTACCGCGAAGACGGGCTCGTCGACTACGCCGCGCGCCGTCGCGCCCCGGATTTTATCGAAGGCATCGAGCGCGCCCTTGCCCTCTTCCGGGCCGGCGTCATCGCCCTCATGTGCGCCGAAGAAGATCCCCTGCAATGCCATCGTTTCCTGATGATCGGCCCGGCGCTTCTGGAACGCGGCGTCAGCCCCATCCATATTCGGCGCGGCGGCGCGCTCGAATCGCAAAGCGATGCCGAGGATCGCCTCCTCGTCCTTCACGGCTTCGAAGACGTCACCAGCACTTCGCTTTTCGTCGCCGGCCGCGAATCCGCGCTACGGGACGCCCTGGTTCTCCAGTCGAAAGAGTTTGCGTTCCGTACATCTCTCGAAGCGATCGAATATTTCTAAGTCTCATGGAGCGCCTTCTTTGCACCATCGGCTTCACCGGAAAAACCGCTGAGGACTTTTTCACTCTGCTCTCGAACGCCGGTGTCCAGCAAGTCATCGACGTCCGCCAGAATCGCAGCGGCCAGCTCTCCGGTTTCTCCAAGCATCCGGACCTCTCTTTTTTTCTGAAAAAAATCGCCGGAATCGAATACCGGCATGAGCCGCTGCTCGCCCCCGCGCCGGAACTTCTCAAGACCTATCGCCGCATGAAAGATTGGCCCTCCTATGAAGCGGATTTTCTCGCGGCGATGAGCGCGCGCGGTGTCCCGGCAAATGTGGACACGTCTTCGTGGTCTTCCAAGGTCTCTCTTCTCTGTTCCGAACCCGGCCCGGAGAAATGCCATCGCCGCCTCGTCGCCGATCTGCTCGCCGGCTACTGGCGCGAGCAAGGTTACGTTGTCGAAATTCGCCATCTCGTTTTACCGCCGCGGAAGCTCGCAAAGTCCCGGCGCAAGTCATTAGGCGCGGCGCCGTGACGAAGCTGCTCATTACCGAGGTTACGCGCATGGGCCCGGCCTTCTGCGTCATCGGCCTCCAGCGCGAAAACGAAAAGATTCACTCGATCCGGCCCGTGCCTTCCTCGGCAAACGGCTGGATGCACTTTCCTCATCAACGCGGCGACATCCTGGAGTTTTCTCTCACTCCATTTCCCGGCGCGAAACCGCACATTGAGGACCGCGTCTCCACGCGCCCCTTCCAGAAATCTTCGGCGTTAGCCGAGCCCGAAATCGTTCCATATCTTCGCCGCGCAGAACTCGCCCGCTCGTTATCCGAACTTTTCGGCTGCAAGATCCACGAAAACAAAAAAGGCAGCGGTCTTTACGCCATGCCATCGGAAGCCCAGCGCTCCATCTGCGGCTGCGAAACGCAGAATCTTCGCCTGGAGATCTGCGCGAACGAGCTGCGGGCCAGCCTGGTGCTCCCCTCCGGCGAAGTTCTCCGCGATCTTCCCGTCGTCGATCACGACTGGCGCAATTTTGTGGACGCCGCGCTCGCCCCGGACCGCGGCGCGAATCGCCTGCCGCGCCTCGAACGCTTTTTGAATTCCAATTTCCATTACAAAATCATGTCCTGCCCGCACCATTTCATCCGCCTCGGCCTCACGCGGCCTTATCACGACCTCTGCTGGCTGATGCTGGATACGCTCTTTCCGCTTCCGCGGTCCGAGTGGCTCGAGGAATTTTGATGAACGATTCTCGATTCCCGCTCACGTCGAAAACAGATTCCCCGCGCCGCATGGTGGAAGCATGCTTCCGCCGCGAAGCCGGCTCTGCGGCAGCAATTCCGGGCGACAATGTCGATCTCCTTGAGACCGGCGTTCTCGATTCCATGGCCTGGGTGAGCTTTCTGCGTGGTGTCGAAACCGCCAGCGGCGTTTCCGATCTTGGTTCCGGCCTCAACGAGCGTTCCGCGAGTCTTGGAGCAGTTCTTGCGGCGTTGCAGAATTCGGCCTCTGAAATTTCCAGCGCAGACGGCGCCAGCATGATCCGGAAGCTCTCTTCTTCCCCTGCGCAAGCTGTGCTGACCGGTTCATCCGCTGTGCTAGGTTCGCGCTTGCTGCCGTCCGAGGACGTCGATCGCTCCTTCGGCATGTCTGCCGGAAAGCTGCGCAGCCGTGCCGGTATCAAATCTCTTGCTTACGTCGCCGATGGAGAAAATGAACTGACACTTGCCGCAAGAGCTGCTGAAGAAGCGTTGCGCGCTGCTTCCTGTGGAGCGCAAGAGCTGGATTGGATCGTTGCCACCAGCGAAACGCATCACGCTTACCCTTCGCTCTCGGCCCAGCTTCATTCTCGGTTGCTCGCCCGCGAAAACTGCGGCGCGCTTGACGTCGGCGGCGCCTGCCTCGGTTTGCTCAATGCGCTGGCGGTTGCGCAATCACTGATTGGCTCGAGACAGGCGCAGACCGTCGCCGTCGTCACCGCCGATGTTCACACCCGCATGCTCACTCCCGGCCGAGTCGCCGGCGAATTTGGCGGCCTATTCGGCGACGGCGCCAGCGCATTTCTGCTGCGTGGCTCTAACGCCGCCGGTACAAACGGAGGCTATCTTCTCGGTGAATTTATTTTTGGTTGCGCGGGCCAGTACGCTGCCGCCATCCAAGTCAGCGATACAAAAGACGGCAGTCTCAACGTGCAGTTCGACGGCGAAGCCCTTTCTCGTGCGGCGATTACCCGCATGGAAAAAGTTCTTACCTCCGTCGAGATGCGCAGTGGCATCCCGCGCGGGTCCGTCGGCGGTTTTGCAACGCACCAGCCAAATCCTCGCCTCGTGGCTCTGCTCGCGAAGCAGTGCGGCGTTTCTCCCAGCACTTTTCCGCCCGTCGCCGAAACTTCCGGCAATCTCGGCTCGTCCACGTGCGGCGCGGCCCTGCATGCAGCTTTGCAAAATGCTTCAAAGCAAGCGCACGGCCAGCGGCGGCCGATCTTTCTCGCCTCGCTCGGTCCCGGCCTTCTCTTCGGCGGTAGCTGGCTCACACCCAACGATTAAGTTGTCTGTCCTTCATCATAATCTCAGTCAAAACTAAAACACCTTCAATACACTCACAAGTTCTTGAGCTAAGAACTGAAAACTCTCTCCTCAAGGTCCGGGCCGAGTCCGAGCTGTAAAGCTTGTATCCACCGTGGGCACCACGCATCCTTGCAGCGGCGGCCAGCCAGGGTCGCTAATCGTATTCCGGCACAGCGCGACAATCGCGTTATTGAATTGCGAGGGATCCACCGCGCCCTTCAGCGCCTCCGCATAGATCGTGTAGCTGTGCCCGACTGCCAGGCCCTCAATCTCATACGTGCCATCAAATTGCGCCGGACCCGGCGCCGCGCAACTCCACCCGCCGATCGTCGCTCCCACAACTGCGCCACTCGCCGCATCCACGGCGACTACCTGCGCGCCGAAAACGCCCGTCACGCCCGGAGGCGAAGCCGGGAGCGCCATCGGATTAGCGGGGGAAACGTGACCGCTGATCGATCCCTGGTGCGCCGTATCCGCCGGATCGGGATAGAGAACGCGCAATCCCGTCCGGTCATCGTCGCCCAGTGGCGCATCGGGCTGCTGCGTTGTTGGCCGCATTCCGCTGAACGTGCCGGGCGCCGGCGCAAAGGGAAACATGATCGCACTCCAAACCGCCGAATGGCTGAAGCCCAGAAAGTGCCCGAGCTCGTGCGTCAGCAACGATTCGAGATCATAAGCTTTTGGATTCATTGCCAGCGCTGGCGGAGTCGCATACGTCGTATTCGAATCGCTCGGATTGAAATAGATGTCTGCGTCGAGAATCTGCCCCAACTGCGTGGAAACGGCGCTGCTGCCTACCTGAACTCCGAGCCGATCTGCCGTGATCACTCGCGTGAACGCCAGCACGCCCGGCGTGAAGGCCATGTCCGCTTGATCGAAACAAATGGAATTCAGCCCATCCGGACCGCAGGCGTTCTGCGTCGCGGTGCGCGTCAGCAGCGTGAATGTTGCCGGAACGAGCGTGGTCCCGCTCACGCCGGTCCACGCCGCCAACGACTGTGCGATCGCCTGTTCAATCTCCGTCAGCCGTCCGCTCGCGGTCTGGTCCTGCGTTACGATGGTCGCCGGGTTCGTATTCAGTGCGGTGCTCCATTGAACGGCGATGCTCCCAGCCGCCGTTAGCTGATGCGTCCGCGCGGGGCACGCTGACCCGCCTGAGACGGCCGCTGGCTGCCGTACGTCGGGCACGATCATGTCAAACGAATAGGCCTGCGCCATCGGCGCAAACCACGCTCCATAAAACAGCGCGAGAGCGTTCGCGCAAATCCGTTTAATGCTCAATTTCATTGTTCCAGCCCTCCGATCCCAAAATGTTCAAGGCGTTTTTTCTTCGAGAGCCTTCCTCAGTTTCAATTGAAAGATCGCCACCGGAAGGTTTCGAATTCCACCATGCCGGAACTGCCGCGTTCGAGGATCGAAAACCGGCAACGCCGCCGAATCTTGCGTTACGCGTTCCACGCCTGTTCGTGGATCCCGCGTGATTCGAAACGTTCCCTGCGACCATCCCAGCACGCGGAACGGTTCGCCTTCGCGCCCCCAGAGAAACACGTAAGCTTCCTCCCCTGGACGAAACACCGGCACTCCCTCGATTCGTGAATGCAGATTTCCAATGCTTCCGCCGAGCATTCGCACGCTGACGACGCCTGGAAGCAGGCCCTTGTTTACTTCCACAATTTCAAAACGGGTTTCCGTCCAGATCTCCCCGTTTTGCCAGTGGCTTTCCACGCCGATGCAACGAAGCCGCGCCACCGCCGTCGCTTGATTCACGAGCTCTTCGAAACGCAGCCGTGAAAGTGTTGTTGCATTCGCCGCAATCGCCAGCAACGCAAGCCCCACCAGGAACAGAATCCACAAGAATCGCCGCCGCTGCACAAAGCTCATTCAATTCACCTCCAGCACGCCGCTCGCGGCTCTCTTGTCCAGCTTTGTGCTTTGGATGAAAAGCGTGCGCGCACCCGTCGCCGCGTTCGCCGGAATTTGCAGCGTG
>WNFB01001295.1_pt1 | contig 21210 bp, 22 predicted proteins | sample 5400501 | NCBI WGS metagenome assembly WNFB01 (sample SAMN13153341, study PRJNA577476) | soil metagenome | isolation source: 200 cm saprolite under Douglas fir tree site 2 hole 1 | place: USA:California | collected 2015-04-18 | reverse complement strand
AGCGTCTCGCACTCGCGGATGGTCAGTGGTCGCAGGCGCGACGCCGGCGATCGCCTCACGGTTCGACCCACTCCGCCCAGCCCCGTCGTGCCACACGCGCCAACATGGTGGCCAACGGGCGCCGCGTTGCGGCGGCGTGGGTAGTGCGCTCACCACGGCCGGGAGCCGCCACACCGGGGCACACGCGCGGACCCGGGCCGGTCACGTCAACCCAAGCACCAGCGCTCTTCACGAGACCGGTTGATGTGGCGGCGCGCTGGATGCGGTCAGAACTGCGGTCAATCGGCGATCGTCGACCTACCGTCGCGCGCGGAAAGTGCCCGTTTCGTGCGGAGGGGAAGGGATTCGAACCCTTGGGAGCCTTGCGACTCCAGCGGTTTTCAAGACCGCCGCATTCGACCGCTCTGCCACCCCTCCGATGTGGTGGTGATGCAGGCGGAAGGGATGGTAGGGCTACGTCGGGTTCCCGCCGACGATCAGGGTCGTCACGGTCGATGAGTTGTTGGCCTGGTTCGGATCGCTCGTCGTGCTCGAGACCGACGCCGTGTTGGTGATCGTCGTCCCCTCGACGACGTCGGCGTTGACGTTGACCACCAGCGTGAAGGTCGCGGTCACGCCGGCGGCGAGACTCGCGACGCTGCAGCTCACCGTACCCGTCCCGCCTACGCTCGGTGTGCTGCACGCGAACGTCGGTCCGGTGTTCTGGGTGAACGAGACGAACGTGGTGTTGCTGGGGACGGTATCGCTCAGCACGACGCTTGCCGCGGCGCTCGGCCCGGAGTTGGTGACCGTGATCGTGTAGGTGATGGGGAAACCAGCCCCCGTCTGCGGGTCGCCGGTCTTCGCGACGGAGAGATCGGCCCCGGCGTTGACCGTGGTCGTCGCAGTCGCCGAGTTGTTCCCGGGAACGTTGTCGGTCGTGCTGCTCGACATGGTCGCGGTGTTGCTGATCGTGGTGCCGTTGGGCGTGTTCGCGTTCACGTTCACCACGAGGGTGAAGCTCGCGCTCGCGCTCGCGCTCGCCGCGAGTGTCGCGATGGTGCACGTGACCGTGCCGGTCCCGCCGGGCGCCGGGCTCGTGCAAGAGAAGGACGGGCCGGCGGTCTGCGCGATCGAGACGAACGTTGTGTTCGCGGGCGTCGCGTCGCTGAGCGAGACACTCTGGGCGTCGCTCGGGCCAGCATTCGCGACGTTGATGGTGTAGGTGATGTTCTCTCCGGCGTTCACCGGATCGGGTGCGCCACTCTTGGTCACGGAGAGGTCCGCGCGGGCGATGACCCCGGTCGTCGCGGTCGCGGAGTTGTTCCCAGGCACTGGGTCGAAGGTGTCGCTCTTCGCCGTCGCGGTGTTGCTGAGCGTCGTGCCGTTCGGCGTGCTCGCGTTCACCCTCACGACGAGCCTGAACGTGGCGCTCGCCCAGGCGCCGAACGCGGAGAGCGTGCAGCTGACCGTTCCTGTTCCACCAGCGGCCGGCGTCGAGCAGGTGAAGGCCGGTCCGCTCGTCTGCGCGAATGAGACGAACGTCGTGTTGGCAGGTGTCGCGTCGGTCAACGACACGTTGACCGCGTCATTCGGTCCAAAGTTCTTGAGCGAGATGTCGTAGGTCAGGTCGTTACCCGCGACGACCGGATCAGGCGCGTCCGACTTGGTCACCGCGAGGTCCGCCTGCTTCTTCACCTTCGTCGTCGCGGTCGCTGTGTTGTTGCCCGGGTTGAGGTCGGTCGTCGCCGACCCCACGGTCGCGGTGTTGGTGATCGTCGCGCCATCGCCGGCGGTGACGTTGACGACGAGCGTGAAGCCGGCGGTCGCGCCAATATTCAATGTCGTGATCGTGCAGCTGACGGCCCCGCTCCCCCCGACGATCGGCGTCACGCAGGTCCACGCCGCGGGCGAAGCGAGCGACACGAACGTCGTACCGGACGGGATCACGTCCGTGACCGTGACGGCCATTGCCGCATCCGGGCCCGCGTTCGCGACCTGTATGAGGTACGTGAGGTTCGAGCCGGGGGCGACCGGATCGGGAGAGGCGGTCTTCGTGATCGACAGATCCGCTTGTGGCGGCAGCCAGGCCCGCGCGGGCTGTCCGCCTCCGACCATCATTCCGATGACCAGAAAGGTCGTCGCAAGCGCCCGTGCCAGGCTGCCGAACATCGAAGTGCGCCCTTTTTTTCTCGTGCCTTAGTCGAGGACCGCTCGCCGGTGCGCTGCATTGAACAGGCCATCCATTGAGAATCCCTCGCGACCGCAATGAGGTCCGACGCGACCGGGGGGCCGCTTGTTTGGAAAGAACCCGATGCTGATCCGTGCGGGGGTGCGCTACGGCACGACGAGGTGAACCGGGTTACCGCGAATGGTCACTTCCCACGTCGTCACGTCCTGGCCTGAGGTGCCCACGGTGTACTCGATCTTCCACCAACCCGGCTGTGTCTCAAACGGCGGCGTCACCGCCATGTAGCTCGGGGGAAGCGCGACGCTGATCGTGACCCACTGGTTGTTGTAGAAGTTGGTCAGGGCGTTCGATGTCTGGAGCGACGTCTGCGGGCCGCCGCTCGTCGGCGCACCACCGGAACTGCCCGTCGCGGTGAACGTGAAGCTGGCGTCGACATATCCAAGGTCCGTGGGCTGCTTGATGCGCATGGTCGTGTTCGTGATATCGCCTGGGTCGAAGAGCTTGATCTCGAGCGTCTTCCCGGCGTGAGCGGTGTCCACCTGCGCCAGATAGAGAAGCGCGGTCGAGGAGCCAACATTGACGTATGCGCACATGCGGCTCTGTCCATAAATTCGCATGCCGGTCCCTACGGACGCGGTGAGCTGGATCCCGAAGTTGTTCGCGGCCTGCTGGCCGGTGGACCCGCTGCTCGTCACCACCTGAAGGCGGTACTGGCCTTCCCCAAGCCCGGATGCGAGCCGCCACCAGGCATTGTGGTACGGACTCGTCGCGCAGTCGAGCGAGCTTGAGCCGTTGTACCCGAAGATGTAGTTGTGGTCGCCACCGTAATCGGCTCCCTTGTCGACGTAGTCCATATTCGTGAAGAGCCCACCATCGCTCGCGATGAGGACGTCGTCCGCCGTCGAATACGGTGTGCCGTTCATGCTCCAGAGCTTGAACTCCGTGGTGACGGTCCGTGTCGCGGCAATGCTGTACCAGACATCGCCCGTCCCAAGCCGTTGGAAGGGTGAGGTCGCCCTGCGGCCCGTCGCGCAGAAGATCGGATCGTAGATCCAGACCGCCCCGCCGACCGTGCCCGCCGGAAACTCCGCGATGTACGAGTACCCGTTCGGGTCGAAGCCGGTGTTGAGCGTTGGAGCGGGGTTGTAGTAGGTCGAGTACGCATCCCCATTCGCGCGGTTCGCTCCCTTTGTCAGGACACTCCCCCAAAAGCCCTGTGTGGCCAGCGTGCCGACGCCGGTCGCCGACGGGACCGCCGAACATGAGGTAGGTGTATCGCTGTTGCGGCATAGGTTCGCGATGCCGTAATAGTCCTGGGGACTGCCCATCGGCACCGGGAGGACGAACTCGGCGGCCGCCGTGCGGGAACCCTGGATCGTCGGCGTGCCGAACAGCCTCGCCATATACGTTTGCACGGGCGCTTGGACGGTCACATCGAGGATGCTGTTGTTGATCGGGTCCCGCCGCGGGACGACGGACACGCCTCCGGTGCCGTTCGCGTACCCGTTCTTCGTTGCTTCCGCGAGTGCGGCGCTGATGGCACCGGACGGATTCCCCGGGAGATAGACGACGCCTGCGAGTGCTGCGGCGTCGGCCGCGCGCTGTATGCGCACGAGGTTCAGCTCGTACCACGCCACGTCGAGCGCGAGCCCGGCGAGCCCGAAGAGGATGGTCATGACCAGCGCCGCTACGACGAGCGTCTGGCCGCGATCTTCGCTAGCGAGTCGCATTGAGCGGCATCACGGCGGAGTCGGCCAGGTTGAGCGACGCGAGTCCTGGGATGAAGTAGCGCAACGGCGTGCTGCCGCGGTACGTGTAGCGCACCGTGATGCCGGCGGAGTCCGCCGGGGTCGTGTTGTTCCGACCGCAGGCAGGCCAGAGGTTGCTCTGCTCAACGAAATCGAGATTCTGTCCCGCGATCGCGGGGCCCCCATTCGCTTGATACACCCATTGGTTCGCAGAGCCCGATGTCTCCATTCCGGACGCCGTGGCCTTGTAGATCCGGATGGCGCTCACGTCGACGAGGGTGATCCGGGCGCCCGAGCCGGTGAGGACACGCTCGACCGCGGCGACCACGAGCGGATCGACCGTCGACGCGTTGGGAGACTGGCCCGGAGCGCATCCGAGGGTGCCACCGCCGTTCACGAGCGCGCCCGCAACACGCGCGCCTTCCCGAGTCGCCGCCGCGATGGTGATAGCCGTGTTGAGCGCCGTTGCCAGCTCAACGAGCCCGAAGAGCAGCATCAGCAGGAATGGCAGCATCACCGCTACTTCGGTGACCGCCTGTCCTCGCTCATCGCGGGATCTCACAGCGTTGGTTCCATCCGTACCGCGGTGCTGCGCTGAAAAGTGATCGATCCGGCGATGGTCTGCCCGAACCGCGTTACCCACTGGTGTGTGTAGGTGATGCGGACGCCGACGTCGTCCACGGTCGCGTGCGAGCCGCCGCAACCAGCGAGGACATCGCACCGTTGGGCCTCCGGATACAGGTCCGTCGAGAGCGTGTACGGGACCGTGATCGAACCGCTCGCATAGGTGCAGGTCAATGACCCGGTCCGTGTATATACGTTGGCGCTCGAGGCGACCTGATCGCCGTTCGCGTCTGACCAGTAGATCTCAACGGTCGAGATCCGCGACGAGATCGTCGGCGAGATCATGTCGCGCTCGATCGCACGCAGCACCATGCAATCGGTCCCCTCAGTCCTTCCCCCCTCGGCAGCCAGCAAAGCCGCGACGCGGCTGACGAAGTTCACCGTGACCGCGGCGTTGTACAAAAAACCGAACTCGACCACGCCGAATATCAGGAGCAGGAAAACGGGCAGCACGAGTGCGAACTCGACGAGCGCTTGTCCGCTCTGCGTCTCGGTCGTCCGCCCCCTCCGTTTGACCATGACCCGTAGAGAATGGCCGAGGACGGCCTCGACTAAACCGGTACTTCTGGCTAATCAATGGTGGGCTTGTCTAAACGGTCAACCGGATACCGGCCTGCTCCCTCTCGAGTCCTAGGACCCAGCTAGAGCCTGCTGCTTACCGCCCGTCCGGCTCTGCCACCGCTCGGCGTGCGGGTGCGTGCGTGGCATAGCCGCTGCACGCTGCCCGTACAAGCACACGGGCGTGGCTCCTTGCAAGTCGCGAGTCGCTCCCGCAGGCCGAAGAGAAGCGGGAGGACAGCCAGATGAGACGCACGATCCTCGCGTTCGTCACCGCGGTGACATTGACCATGAGCGGGGTGACGGTGGTTCCGGCGCTAAAGGCGACCGCGCTCGGCGAGACATCGGTGACGCTCAATTGCGATGATGGGACGAGCCTCACGGCCAACGTGAGTGTTGATGGGCTCGCGCAACTGACGGCGGCGGTGCAAGGGATGATCGATTACCCGGCTGGGCTGAGCTGCACGCTCATCCAGAATCCGCTTCCCCCGACCGTGTCCTTTGGCCATCTCGCTCTCGCCGCAACGACCAACGAGTTCATCGTGGACGGCGGCCGTTGGCTCGTCGGCTGTTCGGTCATCCTGGGCGGCGGGAATCCGACGAGCGTACCAAGCTGGATCCTGGCGCGCGCAAGCAAGGGCCCTGGCTTCGCGTCGCGTATCACCACGCCGCTCCAATCGACCGGGTGCGCCCAGGACCCGCTTGGCTGCGTGTGGGTGAACATCGGCGTCAATCTTCATTTCACCGGCAACGGCACGCTCGAAGGGACGTTGAACGAGAGCATCCCCGCGAACCAGTTCTGCACGGACGCCGGCGGGAGCACGATCGCTATCGGCCCGAGCCACTTCACGTCCAAGCCGGCGCCACCGAATACGAACCTGGTGGGATGCCTGTTCGTGAATTCGACGACGCATCAGGCGGCCGTGATCACCTACGTCACCCAGATCTCAGGGCTCGAGACCTTCCTCGGATCGGGAGTCGCCCAGGGGTTCTTTGTGGGAGTCGGCAGCCAGGTCCGTGCGTCGTTCCTCGACAGTCCCACAAGCGACATGCTGAACGCGCCCCCATCGTTCGACGACGCAAACTGCCCCACAGGGTTGGCCGGCACCCAGATCAACGCGCAACAGAACGGGAACGTCAACGTGCACCCATGACCGCGCTCGCGTGACTCGCATTAACAGAGAGCGGCCGTCGCCGGCCGCTCTCTTCTTGTTAGCAGGACTTCTGGTTAACGGGGCTTCCGGCTAAGGACCTGGGAGGCGATCTGCCGCGACGCGAGCGCGCGGCCGAAGGAGCGGATCGTCACGACAAGCAGCGTCAGGGTCGTCGCGGTGAGGACGATCGCGAGATCGAGCATCGACTCTTACCTCCCTCAGAGACCGTTGCGTGAGGTGTAACCGGATCTCGTGGTCTCGCCGTCGCCCGAATGGAGGAGGGCCGTCCCCCGAATGGAGGAGGAAGGACGTACGGGTGAACATGCCAGCGCTGGTGCAAGGCCACGCCGGAGCGCGTGAGTGAACATATTGGCCTCAGGCCGATCCGTGACGTCGGCGGGAAGGACCCTTTATGGAACCGGTGGTGCTCTTCGGGATCCAGTTCACGCTGGCGCTGATCGCATACGCGCTCATCGGCTTTTGGTACGCGGCACCTCGCCTCTCGGCGCTACCGAGAGAGGTGGCTCTCGCGCCGCTGCTGTGGGTCCATGTCTTCCGCATCGTCGGGGGGACGATCCTGGCCCCCGGCGCCGTCGATCCGGCGGTGCCGGCCGAGTTCAAGACGATGATCGGATTTGGCGACCTGTCGACGGCCGTTCTCGCGCTGCTCGCCCTGGTCGCGCTGCGCACGCGTTTCGGCGGCGCGATCGGGCTGGTCTGGCTCTTCCTCGTCGTCGGCATGCTGGACACGGTGAACGCGATCGTTCAATCGGTCCGCTTCAGCGTGTTCACGTACCTACTGGGCGTGAACTGGGTGGTGGTGACGATCTACGTGCCCGCGCTGCTCGTCAGCAGCCTGCTGATCCTGATCCAGCTGCGGCGCCGCCAGGGCAGCCAGGCCGTCGCCTAGGTCTTCGCGGCCGCCTTGAGCCAGCGGAGGATGCTCGCGCTGTCGATGTCCGCGGCGCCATGGACCTTCAACATGCGGCTCTTCTTGCCATTGCCCTCGAGCTTCTTCTTCGGATCGGTGAGCGTCTCCGGCGCGGCGAAGAAATTGAGCCCGACGCAGTCCCTGAACGACGCGAGGGCACACACGTCCTTGGCGCCGCGCGAGTAGAACGGCACCCCCCACTTGATCGCGACAGTCGCATCGGGGACGCCCTTGCGCACGAGCACGCGGAGCTTCTCGAGCAGCGCGCGCTCTGCCTCGGCCAGTCCACCTCATCGTGCGTTTTGTCCGCGAAGGGTTTGATGATGCCAAACTCGACCACGTGGCAAAAGCAATGTCCCCGGTGGCTACCGACACCACACGCGTCGACTCGTGGCTTTGGGCCGTCCGCGTGTACAAGACCCGCTCGGCGGCGACGGCGGCATGTCGAGGTGGCAAGGTCCGCGTGAATCGTGCGCCCGCCAAGGCGTCGACGCACGTGAAGGTCGGTGACCGCGTCGAAGCGATGGCGGAACATCTACGCGTTCTCGAAGTGACGGTCGTCGTAGAGAAACGGGTCGGCGCTGCCGTCGCGGCGACCTGCTTCGTCGATCAAAGCCCGCCCGTCCCCGTGGTCAAGCGGCTCCCGAGGGTCTTCGTTCGCGAACGTGGCACGGGCCGGCCGACAAAGCGCGATCGCCGCGCGCTCGACCGCCTGCAGCGACCCTGAACGGTCTAGCCTTTCCTCATGCGCATCGTTTCGCTCGTTCCCGCAGGCACCGAGATCGTGGCCGCGCTGGGCGCGGGCGACGAGCTCGTCGCAGTCACGCACGACTGCGATCACCCGACGGTCGTGCGTTCGCTGCCACGCGTCACCAAGTCGACCATTGCCTCCGGATCGGACAGCGCGTCCATCGACGCGCAGGTCCGTGAGGCGGGCGAGCGGGGTGAGAGCACGTTCCACCTCGACGCCGATGCGTTGCGCGACGCGCGCGCCGACATCCTGATCGGGCAGACGCTCTGCCGGGTCTGCGCGATAACGCTGGAGCAGGTCCCCGTCGCGACCGGTCGCGAGCCCGCCGTCGTTCCGCTCCAAGCGAGCTCGATCGCGGGTATCTTCACTGACATCGAGCGCGTCGCCGTCGCGCTCGGCCGCGAGGCCGCCGGTCGCACGCTGGTCGCGGACCTCCGCGGACGCCTTCGCGGCATCGAAGCAGCGGTCGCCAGTGCGCCGCGCCCGCGCGTGGCCTGTCTCGAATGGATCGCGCCCCTGTTCAATGCCGGGCACTGGGTGCCCGAGCAGGTGCGCATCGCGGGCGCGACCGACGTCCTCGGAGAAGCGGGCGCGCGCTCGCGCGTGGTCGAGTGGTCGGAGCTGGCCGACGCGCAGCCGGATGCGATCTTCCTGACCCTCTGTGGCTTCGACGCCCGCCGTACTGAGCGCGAGGCGTCCGCACTCGACGAGCGACCGGAGTGGCAGGCGCTGGACGCGGTCCGCGCGGGTCGGGTGTATGCGCTCGATGGCAACGCGTACTTCAGCCGGCCGGGGCCACGCATCGTCGATGGCGCACAGCTCCTCGCCTCGCTACTGCACCCCGGCTTGGTGGCCCCACCCGCGCAAGCGGGGGCGATCCTGGTCTAGCGCGCCAGCCCTCGAGACATCAGTCGCGCCAGGCCCCATCGTCGTGGTCCGTGTTTTGACGAGTCGTTGGACCTTCCTCCAGAGGCGGAGGATCCTTTTGGTGTTCGCGCCTGCCTCCCTAAAGAACGAATTCTCCCGGCGCGATCCGCTCGCGTCCGCGCATGTACGGTCGCACAGCCTCTGGGATCACTAGCGATCCGTCGGCCTGCTGGTAGTTCTCGATGATCGAGATCATCAGCCGCGGCAGCGCGAGGCCCGAGGCGTTGAGGATGTGCGGGTGCTCCACCTTCCCGCCGGCCTCGCGCTTGAAGCGGATGCCCGCGCGCTCGGCCTGCAGCGCACCGCCGTCACTGGTGGACGACACCTCGAGCCATTCCTTCACGCCGGGTGACCAGGTGTTGACGTCGTAGCCCTTCATCGCCACGAACCCGAGATCGCCGGCGCAGCGCTCGACCACCTGCGCGGGCAACTCGAGCTTCTCGAGCACCTGGACCGCGAGGTCGGTGAGGTGATCGAGCTCGGCGCGTGACTCCTCGGGCTTCGTGAGCACGACCATCTCGACCTTGTCGAACTGATGACCGCGCTTGATGCCGCGCACGTCGCGGCCGGCGCTCATCTTCTCGCGGCGGAAGCACGCCGTGTACGCGACGTAACGGACGGGCAGCTTCTCGACCGGAACGGTCTCGTCGGCGTGCAGCGAGATGAGCTGCGTCTCAGCTGTCGGGATCAGCCAGACGTCGTCGTCGTCGTCGCGATACAGGTTCTCGTCGAAGTGCGGGAGATGCGCCGAGCGCAGCAGTGTCTCCTTGCGCGTGACGAAGGGCGGATAGATCTCGGTGAAGCCCGCGTCGATCTTGAGGTCGATCATCCATTGGATGAGCGCGCGCTGGAGAGCGGCACCGGCGCCGCGGAGGATGTAGAAGCGCGAACCGGATAGCTTCGCGCCGCGCGGGATGTCGAGGATGCCGAGCGCCTCGCCCACGTCCCAGTGCGGCTTGGCCTCGAACGCGAGCTCGCGCTTGGCGTCCTCCCGCAGCACGGGATTGTCGTGCTCGTCCTTCCCCGGCGGCACGTCGGGCGCGACATCGTTGGGGATCCACAGCGCGAGATCGTCGCGCTCGGCCATCAGCGGCACGAGCTCGGCGTCGATCTGTTTGATGCGCTCACCCACCTCGCGCATGTGCGCCTTCACGGCGTCGGTGGGCGGGCCGCCCTTGCTGGCCTTGTTCCGTTCTGCCTGCAGCTGCTCCTTTTCGCTCTGCAGCTGGCGCACCTTCGTGTCCAGCTCCAGCAGGCGATCGAGCGGCGCGTCGAAGTGGCGCGCAGCCAGCATGGCACGCACGCGCGCAGGGTCCTCACGGATCCGCTGGAGCACCGTCACGGTCGTGCCATTATCGGCACTCGTGTGGAACGTCGTGCTCGTCGCGTTCGAGGGACCCGACCGCTACTCGTTCGTCGGCGGCCTCGCCACGCGCATGAACGACCTCTCCGCGGCCCTCGTCGCGCGCGGTCATCGCGTCCGTCACGTCTTCGTGGGCGATCCGAGCCTGCCGCACGTCGAGGAGCGCGAGGGCGGACGGCTGGTGCTCGAGCGTTGGGGCCAATGGATCAGCGCATATCACCCCAAGGACGTCTACGACGGCGAGGACGGCAAGTACGCGGACTTCTCGCGTACCGTGCCGCCGCGCCTGGCGGAGGTCGCCGGCGAAGCGGCGCGGCGGCGCGAGCGCACAGTGCTCTTGTTCGAGGACTGGCAGACGGCGGCCGCGGCATCAGGTACCGCCGTCGCCCTCGCGGCGCGCGGACTCAGCGCGCCGATCTTCTGGAACGCCAACAACACCTACGGCTTCGGACGTATCGACTTCCCCATCCTCCGCCGCCTCGCCTCGATCACGACGATCTCGCGCTACATGCGCATGGAGCTGGCGAAGGTCGACGTGGAGGCGGCGATCCTCCCGAACGGCATCGCCGACCGCTGGCTCGAGACGGTCCTGGCCGCCGACCCGGCCACGCTGCGCAAGTCCTTCGGTCCACGGCCGACATTCGTGAAGGTCGCGCGCTTCGACCGCGACAAGCGTTGGCTCTGGGCGGTCGACGCGATCGCCGCGATGCGCAATGCGGGGATGCATCCGCGCTTCGTGATGCGGGGAAGCCGCAGCGATTACGCCGACGTGGTCGGCGCGCGCATCCGCGCGAACGGGCTGACGGTCGAGCGCCTCGCGCTGCCCACGACGGCCGAGCCGGCCGATCTTGCCTCGGCCATCTCGACGGCGACCGAGGACGTCGTCTTCCTCGACTTCTTCGTGTCCGAGCGCACGCTGCGCGCGCTCTACGCCGCGGCGGATGGGGTGCTCGCGAATTCGGAGAAGGAGCCGTTCGGCCTGGTGGGGCTCGAGGTCATGGCCTGCGGCGGGATCGCGTACGTCGGCCGCACCGGCGAGGACTACGCCGTGCCCTTCGGCAACTCCGTGGTGGTACAGAGCGACGACCCGCGCGAGCTCATGACCGCCCACCAGACGCTCCGGGAGGATCCGAAGCTGGCGCAGGCGCTGCGCGCGGATGGTCTGGTCACCGCGAGGCGCTTCGCGTGGCCGCGAATCCTCGAGGGGTACGAGGCGCTCTGGGAGACGGCGCTGGCCCTGAGCTCATGAGCGAACTCGTGGCCCTCTTCGACATCGATCCGACGCCGGACCCGTGCGACGTGGCCATGGAGGTCGTGCAAGAGGACGACCGGATCCTGTGGTACCGGCCGACGGCGACGCGCACGCCGTGGTCCAGCGGTGTCCCGTGGACACGGTTCGGGGCCAGCGAAGTCGAACGGGGCATCGACGAGGTGATCGCGTATTTCCGTGCCCGTGGGGCCGGATTCACCTGGACGATCCGGCCGGACACATGGCCGGCCGATCTCGCGGCGCGGCTCGAGACGCGGGGCTTCTTGCTCGAGGCGCGCACGCACTGGCTGGCGGCGCGGCTCCCGATCGCCGGCCTGCGCACCAACGCGGAAGTCACAGTGCGTGAGGCGAATGACGCCGAGGCTATGCGCGACTCGACCGCCGTCGAGCACCCCGACTGGGACGACGCGAGGCGGGCGGTGCTGCTGGAGGAGCGTGTCGCGTACCTCGGCTGCCGCGAGCGCCGCCGTCAGTTCGCGGTCGCCTATCTCGACGGTCGGCCGATCGCGGCAGCACGCTGGCGATACGGTTCGCTTCACCCAGCGGTGCATCTTTCGGGCGCCGAGACGCTCCCTGAGTTCCGCAACCGTGGCGCGTATTCGACGCTAGTTGAGTTCCGCGCTCGGCAAGCACTGCAACGAGGGAAGCGCTACGCGACCATCATCGCTGACGAGACGACGTCCGCGCCGATCCTGATGAAGCGCGGCTTCGTCTCCGTCGGGCGAGCGACCATCTACCTCTGGCCGTCGGACCGCTTCAGCAGCTCGTAGCGGACTGCGCGGCGGATGGTGAAGCGCTCGTCCTTGATCCGCCGCCGTGTCGCCGCGTCCACCGTCCACTTCGCGCGATGGACGAAGCGCAGGTGCTCGCGCAGGTACTGCACCAGGCCGGCGAGGTCGTCGAAGGGCACGCGGTGCCAGAAGCGCCCGTGACGGCCACGCTTGAAAAGGCCCTCGCGCACAACGCGACTGACGGCACGGTCCGAGGCGGCATCGTTGACCAGCTCGACCGCCGCGGTGTTGATGGCCCCGATGCGGCGGTGACCGCCCGCCGTCACCTGCTCGGCATACGCGAGGGCACGCGAGTCAGGGCGCGCGTCGATGACGACTCCCCGCGGCGCGAGCACCCTGTGCACCTCGTGAAGGGCATCGACCATGCCCTCTTGCGCGATGCATCAGAGCGTCCACGAGAGGATCACGACGTCGAACGCTCCAGTCGGCAGATCGAGCGACTGCGCCGCCCCCACCGCGAAGCGCGCGTTGCGGAAGCCGGCCTGGCGCGCGCGCCGCGCGGCCGTGCGGATGAGCTCTGGATCGGGATCGATGCCGACGACCTGCTTGGCATAGGGCGCGACGCCGAGCGCGAAGCGCCCATCGCCGCAGCCGAGGTCGAGGACGCGCTTGCCGCGGACCAGCGCTGGACCGCCCCAGTGACCGAGCTCGTCTTCGGGTACGGGCCGGAGACGAGAGGAGAGCGCGGGGACGCACCGGCCGACCTTCCCGACGTCTCCGACGTCGCCGACGTTCTTGTTAGCCGTACTGCTCACGCGCGCCGGGCAGCATAGCGCTGCTTCGCGCCACCGTGGCCGCGAGTCGCTGCGGATCCAGGAGTGGCTGGCGGAGGTCATCCGGCGGCTCCGCGCCGGCGTACCACCACACCACCTCGAGGTTGGCACGGAAGAGCGCGTCGAATACCGCGTCCTCAGGACTGGAGTTGCGGCTCGAGTACCACCAGAACCAGTCCGACCCCTCGGCGACCATCAACGGCTGGCGCACGCTCTTCGGCATCACGCGCAGCGAGCCCCACTGCTCCTGCGCGAAGCGCCGGGTGCGTTCGAGCGCGCTCCACGCGCGTGCGTGCGCGGGGTCGCCGATCCAGACGCGCAGGCTCGCGTCTATCCACGAGCCGGTCTGAAGGTTTGGCAGGTCGACCTTGGCTGGGTTCTTGTCGAGGAAGTCGGAGACGCGCACGGTCTCGAAGCGCTCGTCGGTCTGCAGGGTTCCGTAGAGATGACGCAGGAAGTCGTTCCCGTTGTTCGGGTATTGCTCCCAGGCGTTCTCGCCGTCGAGGATGATCGCGGCGAGGTACGGGCCGCCATCGTCGGAGAGACGGTCGCGCGCGCGCTCCAGCTTCCAGATCATGTCGCCCACCGCGTCCTGCGGGGTCATGTCGCCGTACATGAAGCCGATGCGGTCGGAGAGCTCGCGGTCGCGGAAGATCGCCGTCCCGCCCGCGGTGCGGTACGGACGGTAGAGCAGCGCCGGCTCCACCAGCGCGCCGATCTCGTCGCGCTTGAGCTCGACGCCGGCAGAACGCGCGAGGACGCCCTCGTCCGACGCGAACCACTCGAGGCCGGACTTGAAGATCGCCGCAGCCGCCTCGGGCGAGACCGCGCCCTCCGACGGCCAAGTGCCGCGCGGCTTCTTGCCGAACGACCGCTCGTGCGAGGCGATGGCCTCCTCGAGCTGGAACGCTGCATCGTCCGGGTAGACGAACGGCGGGTCCGAGATGATCGCGTTCGGGTCGGCGCGCAGCGCGCTGCGACTGTCGATGATGAGCGGCAGGATCGGGTGGTAGTAGGGCACGGTGAGCAGCTCGATCTGCCCGTCGTGCTCGAGGCGGTGATAGAGGTGCGGCACACCGGACGCCATAAGGCGCTGGCGGCCGATGACGTATCGGACATCCTCACGCGTGTAGCCGCGGCCCGACTCGCGCAGCGCGAGCAGCCGCGCGTCCGTGGCGACGTCGTCCGGATCGAGCCACGCCAGGTTGAACCACACCGCGAGGTCGACGAAGTAGTCGTCCGAGAGCAGCTCGACGCGCTCCTGCGAGGCCATCGCGAGCTGCAGCAACCGGCGGTACTCCTCGTGGCGGTGGATCACGTTGCCGTGATGGATCGAGAAGAAGCGCCGCAGCATGTGCTGCTTCTCCTCGACCGTGAGATTGCCGTCGACCGTGCGCATGGTCACGCGGGTGTCCTCGTCGTCGGCGCCACGCGCGTAGTCCTCGAGCTGATCGCGCAGGCTCGGGACCATCGTGAAGTTGGCCTTCACCTGTGGGAACTCCTGGAGCAGTCGCGCCATATGCAGGTAATCCTTCGACGCGTGTAGGCGCACCCAGGGCAGGACGAACTCGCTCGTCTGCGGATGCCGGTAATAGGGCTGGTGCATGTGCCAGATGATCGCGACAGGCAGCTTGCCGTTCATCCTGTTCCTCGCGCTCGGCTCGGCCCGCCACGCGGCCTGCGCCTCGCCGCCTCGCTACGCTCGCGTCCGGACTCGCTCCTCGTGGCAAAGCCCCTCGTCGCTCGTTCGTTCATTTCCTCGACGCCTCCTGGAGCCGCTTGCGCACGACGTCCTCGGGCAGCGTCGTCAGTAGCCACGCGGCCTTCGGGCCGTTGGGCTTGCCGAGGAACGCGAGGTAGATGGCCGAGAACGCGTCGCGCGAGACCTTGCCGTCCCGCGTGAGGCCGACGCGCTTCGCCGCTTCGTACAGCTCCTCCTGCATCTGCTCGGGATCCTTCACCTTGACGACGAGCTTGCTCACCTCAGCCAGGTAGGCCTTTTGCGTGTCGGTGAGCGCGACGTCCTTCGGCAGCTGGGGGAGCACGCTGAACTTCGCGTCGTCGGGCGCCCAGCGCTCTAGCCAGATCTTCGCGAGCGCGATGCGCCGTCCGAGTTCGGCCCGCTCGAGCGCGCTGAGCGGTGCGGCCTTGCGCGTCTCCGCCTCGGCGTGCGGCTCGACGCTGGGGATCTGGAGCCAATCGGCCACGATGCTGAAGCGCACGCGGAAGCCCGGCGGCGCGTGGTCCTCGTCGACCTGCGAGAGCGACCAGGTCTTCGCCATGTCGGACTCGGGCGCGGTGAGGTACGCGTCGCCGCAGCGGTCGTATTCATCCCAGAGCTTCGGCAGGTTGTTGCCGGTCGGGTCGAAGTCGATGTGCCTCTTCGGGTGCGTGCGCAGCATCTGGAAGCGGATGATCTCCGGCGGGTAGATCTTCACGAACTCGTGCGCCGCGGCACCGAGCGATTTCCACTCGTCCGGCCGCGAGGTGGACATCTTCTTGCCGCCGACGTTCACGAACTCGTGGATCAGGCCGATCGGCGGCTCCTTCTTCCAGACCTGGCGGTACACCTCGTTCGCGCGATCGCGTGATCCACCGGCGGTGAGCAGGTCCTTGCCGCCCTCCTCATACGTGACGCCGAAGTGGTCCCACATCGCGCACCACTGGAGGTTCCAGTACAGCTTCGCGCCGCCCTTGAACGGCGAGCGGCGTCCCTTGTGGCCGCAGCCTTCCGCCCAGTCGACGAGATCGGTGCGGCATTCGTAGGCGACCGTCTTCCCGTCGTAGTCCGATGCGAAGGTCGTCCCGAGACGGCCACAGTTCTCGCAGATGACGCCGATGGGGAGCCAGCGCTCGTCCTTGATGACGTTCGACACCTTCGCGTAGATCTCGCGGATCGTCGCGGCGTTCCGCAACACCAGGTCGATCTGCTTGTCGAGCGCGCCCGACCGGTAGAGGTCGCGCATCCAATGGAACTCCTGGGGGTGGATGCCAAGCTCGGCGAACGTCGCGAGGAACCGCTCGCCGTGGTATTTCGCGAAGTCGGACGCAGACGCGTCCGGCGACGGGATGTCGGCAAAGGGCTTGCCCATGTGCTCGGCCATGCCGGCCTTCGCCTTCATCGACTGCGAGTCCATGGGGTCGTAGTCGTCGATCGTGAAGACGTACCGGACGTCGAGCCCGTGCTTCTTGAAAGTGCGGTACAGCGCGTCAGTGATGATCGGGCCGCGGAGCGACGAGAACGGGATCTCACCCGACGGCGTCTTCGAGTCGCGGATGACGTGTCTGCGATCCGGTGGGAGGAGGCTCGCTTCTTCGTCCGCCCAGAACGCGCCGCGCGCCGCCTCCAGCGGTTGGCTCAACTTACCGCGAGGATCTTCATCTCGATCGTTCCCGCGGGAACGGACATCTTCACGGTCTCCCCTGGACGGTGGCCCAGCAGCGCGCGGCCGACCGGCGACTCGTTGCTGATCTTGCCTTCCTGCGGCGCGGCCTCGGCCGACCCGACGATGACGTACTTCTCCTTGCGCCCGTCGGCCTCGACGGTGACGTGGCTGCCGACCTCGACCAGGTCGTGCTTGGCCTTCTCGTCGATGACCTGCGCGTTCTTGATCATCTGCTCGAGCGTCATGATCCGGCCCTCGAGGAAGGCCTGATCGTTCTTGGCCTGCTCGAGCTCCGAGTTCTCGGTGAAGTCGCCGAACTCCATGGCCGCGTGGATGCGCTGCGCCACCTCGGCGCGCTTGGACGTGCGCAGCTCGTCGAGCTCGGCCTGCAGCTTCTTCAGCCCATCGGCAGAGACGTACTGGGGCTTTTCAAGGTTGTTCATGTGGCCTCCATATTGAAGGGGTGCGCTTGTCGCGCTGCTTCGCTTCGCTCGCACGGGGGCCCCTACCCCCGCGCCCGTAAAAGAAAAGCACTGAAGGCCTGACGGCCCTCAGCACTTCGGGCTTCCTATATTGGAGGCCAGTGTACACCGAGCCGAAGGCCAGAGAAGCTCTCCGCCGACGGCTCCTCGGGTGGTACGCGCGCGAGGGGCGGCAGCTGCCTTGGCGGCAGACACGCGATCCCTACGCCGTGCTCGTGTCCGAGGTCATGCTTCAGCAGACCCAGGTCTCGCGCGTTCTGCCGGCGTATGCGGCGTTCCTAAAGCGGTTCCCCACCCTGCGCTCGCTGTCACGCGCGTCGCTCGGCGAGGTGCTGCGCGCGTGGCGCGGGCTCGGCTACAACCGCCGCGCCCGCGACCTCCACCGCATCGCGCGGGCGAACCCCGCCGGCCTGCCTGCGTCTGTAGACGCTCTCGACGCCCTTCCCGGTGTCGGCGGGTATACCGCGGGCGCGGTCGCGTGCTTCGCCTCGGGCGCGCGCGTCGCCTTCGCCGACACGAACGTCCGGCGCGTGCTCGGACGGATCGTCCTCGGCCGCGTCGTGACGGAGCGCGAGGCGGTCGCGATCGACGGCGAGCTGCTCCCGCGCGACGCCGCGACGTGGCATCACGCGCTCATGGACCTCGGCGCGACCGTCTGCGCATCCCGCGCGCCGCGCTGCGAAGCCTGCCCGGTGGCGGCGCTGTGCCGAGGCCGGGGCAACACCGCGCCGGCGATGCGGGCTCGCCAGCCTCCGTTCGCGACGAGCGACCGTCGCGTTCGCGGACGCATCGTCGCGCTACTGCGCGATCGCGAGTCGATGACCGCGAACGCACTCAGACGCGAGCTTGATGACGACCGCGTGCCACAGCTGCTGAGTGCGCTCGCGGGTGAGGGACTCGTGGAGCGGCGCGCGGGACGCGTCAGCCTACCGGCCTGAAGAGTTAGACCGGCTCCAGGCGCAGCGTCGTGTTGAGTGTGGCGAGGCGCAGCATCGCGAAGAGCGAGGCCGTCTTCGCGTACTTCTTCCAGAAGCCAGCGCTCACCTCGTCGATCATGGCCGGAGCGCGCACCTTGGCCGGCCGCACGTCCACCTTCCGCGAGCCGACGTGCAGCACGCCTTCCTTGCGTACGGTGAGCTCGCGGTACCAGCGGCCGCGCGTCCCGCGAACCGAGCGGATGTAGGGGACGCCGTCAACGACCACGATCCAGATGGTCACGCGGTGGTTCTTGCCTTCAGGTGAACGCGTCTCGATGTCGACTTCCTTGGCCACGTCCATGCGCTGCACCAGCAGATCGGGGAAGGCCTCGCTCACGCGGCGACCTCGGGCAGCGGCGGGCCCGCGACGACCGCGGCGTGGCGCTCGGGCGGCAGGAACGTGCGCGCGGTCTCCACCACCTGCTCTTTGGAGACGGCGCGCAGCTCGCGCGGGTAGCGCTCGAAGTGGTCCTCCCCCAGGTCGAACAGCTCAGCCTCCATGACCATCGCGGCGACGCCGCCGGGGCTCTCGAGCGCGACGTCGAGTTCGCCGACGAGCTTGTCCTTCGCCAGCGCGAGATCGTCGTCCGCGATGTCCCCCATGGTCACCTTGCGCAGCTCGTCGAGCGCGACCTCGATGGCGCGGCGCACGTTGCTCGGATTCACGCCCATGCGCACGATCCACGGTGATTGCCCGCGGCTCGAGCCCATCCCGCTGAAGACGTAGTACGCGAGGCCGAGCTCGTCGCGGATGACGTGTCCGGCGCGGCTCGCGAACGTGTCCGCCGCGTAGACCATGTTGGTGACACGCGCCGCGACGAAGCGCGGATCGGTGCGCGGCATGCCCGGCCAGCCGATGAGCACGTCGGACTGGGTCTTGTCGGGGACGATCTCGGTGCGCCGGACCGTCGCGGCCAGCGCGACCTCGGGGATCTCGCGGCGGGCGCGCGTTGTGGTCACGCGCCAGTCGCCGAAGGCACGCTGGGCCGCCTCCTGCACGCGATCCGCCGTCGCGGCACCGGCGACCACCAGGATCGCCCCGTCCGGGCGGATCGCGCTCTGGTGGTAGTCGCGGATCTCCTCGGGCGTAGCGGTGCGCACGACCGCGGCATCGCCGATGGACGGCGCGTGGAAGGGATGCAGCTTCGGGTAGACCAGCTCGCGGAACACGCGATCGACGACGGCGCGCGTGTCGCGCTCGTCGCGCTCCAGCTGCGCCAGCGTCTGGCCGCGCACGAACTCGAGGTCGTCGGCCGCAAGCGCTGGTGTGCGGAGGACCTCGGCCATGAGGCCGAGGAGCGCACCAAGGTCGTCACCCAGGGACTGCGCGCTGAAGATCGCGGCGTGCGAGCCGGCGTCGAGGCGCGCCACCGCGCCGAGCGCGTCCATCGCGTCGGCGAAGACGGAGGCGCTCTTGTCTCGCGTGCCGCGGAGCATGGTCTGCGCGGTGAGGCGCGCGACGCCTGCGCGACCGACGGGCTCGAACCACTGCCCCGCCTCGACCGCCAGCAGCACGGCCGTCGAGCGCAGATCGGCGATCGGCGCGACCGCGATGCGCATTCCATTCGCCAGGACGCGGCGCTCGACCTTCATCAGTCCGCCGCCTCGGGCACGAACCAGCCGACGTTGCGCGATCGCTCGCTGAACGTCGCCGCGGCGGCCGCCTGGATCTGCTCGCGCGTGACCGCGGCCAGCTTGTCGTACCAGTCCGCGATCGACGCGGCCGCGCCGGTCGAGAGGATCTCGCCGCAGCGATAGGCGCGCCAGGTGACGGTGTCCGTGGCGAACGCGGTCGCCGCCATGAGCTGCCGCCGCACGCGGGCAAACTCGGCCTCGGTGATCGGCTCGCGGGCAATGCGCTCGAGCTCGGCCAGGAGCGCTCGCTCGACGTCGGCGTGCGTGATCTCCGGCCGCAGCGTGGCATCGACCCAGAAGAGGTTCGGGTCCTTCGTGAGACGGAAGCTCGCGTCGACATCGGTCGCGAGGCCCTTCTCGACGATCGCCCGATGCAGACGCGACGAGCGTCCCGACGCGCCGTCACTTCCGCCCGAGGTTCCGGAAAGCGCGACTGCGAGCGCCGTGAGTGCGGGCGCCGTCGGGTCAGTGGCGCGCGGCACGCGGTACGCCATCATCACCAGCGGGAGCGTGCCACCCGCGCGACGGACGACGATGCGTCGCTCACCGTGCTGCGGCGGCTCGGGCGCCCTCGGTGGCTCGCCCAGCTCCTTCGACGGCTCGAGGCCGGCGAACGCGCTCGCGGCCATGTCCGCGAGATGTGCCGCGTCGTCATCGCCCGCGACGACGACGTAGGCGTTGTTCGGCGCGTAGAAGCGGCGGTAGTGCGCGTACAGACCGTCGCGGCTCATGAGCTTGATCTCGTCCTTGCTTCCGATGACGCCCTGGCCGTAGGGGTGTCGGCTGAAGGCGACGGCCTGCAGCTCCTCACCGAGCAGGAACGACGGATCGTTCTCGAGGCCCTCGCGCTCGGACACGATCACCGTGCGCTCTGCCTCGGTCTCCTCGAGCGAGATCAGCGCGTTGCGCATACGGTCGGCCTCGAGCTCGAGGGCCGTCGCGTACCGCGCCTTGGGGATCGTCTCGTAGTAGCAGGTGACGTCCTCATTGGTGAAGGCGTTCCACTGAGCGCCGTAGCGCGCAAGAAGCCGGTCGAGGTCGCCCTTGGGATGCGCCGGCGTGCCCTTGAACAGCATGTGCTCGAGGAAATGGCTCATGCCGGTGGTGCCCGGGACCTCGTTGCGACCGCCGACGTGATACCAGACCCAGAGCGACACGACCGGCGCGTGATGCGCCTCCAGCGCATGGATCACGAGCCCGTTATCGAGGCGACGCGTCAGGGGGACGTCGACGTTGGGGATGTATCGAGTCTACCCACCGGGCGGACGCTCAACTGCTAGCTTGGCTGTAGCACTTGGCTGCTCAAGCGCAGAGGCGGCCGGATGTTGGCGTGGATAGCCTCGACGGGTGAGGCGGCTCGCCATCATCACGGTGCTTCTTGCGGTGTCATGCGCAGCGGCGCCTTCGGCCGCGAAGAGCCCGGTGGAGACGCAGTTGGCGGCGAAGAGCCCGGTGGACACGCAGTTAGCGACGACGGCACCAGCGCCAACAATGCCCGCCGCCTCATCGACGCGGCCTCCAGAGCTCACACGCTCCCCTTCGGCGCGCACGATCGGATCCGCCTTCGCGTTCAACGGTGGAGACCACTGGGTCCTTGGCTACGTCGACGGAGCCCTCGTGCTGGCACCCGAGGCCGGAGCACCCTTCACAACGCGCAGCACGCCTGTGGG
>WNFB01001293.1_pt1 | contig 21213 bp, 17 predicted proteins | sample 5400501 | NCBI WGS metagenome assembly WNFB01 (sample SAMN13153341, study PRJNA577476) | soil metagenome | isolation source: 200 cm saprolite under Douglas fir tree site 2 hole 1 | place: USA:California | collected 2015-04-18 | reverse complement strand
GGATGGTCGAAGAAGGAGGACAAGTACTCCTTCATCTACGTCCTGTCACGAGAGCGTTGACCCAAAGCCGCGGCGTGCTCGTGATCGTCGGGTCCTCCTTGCAGCTCGCGGGAACTTGGCTCCCAGGAGGACGACCTTCGTCCGTCGCCCGTCCGACGCTTCGTCGATCGCAGGCGTGAGCAGGGGCACGTTTCCGCCCCCAATTTCGTTCAAGCCGCGTGTCCCATGCATCCATCCCGTCAAGCATCAAATTACTCGATAAGATCTCTACTCAAACAGCCACGGAAAATCAGCGATCTCCCTAACTTCCAGAAACAGCGCCGCATGGGTGTGAGGTTCCCTGATTTCCACCACCTCATCCGGCAACACACCCCGGAACCGATTCCTTAGGTCGGATTCCAACTCGGAAGAAGGGTGTGAAGGTGTCTCCCACTCCGTGTGCCGGAAACGGATGATGAACTTGTCGCTCAAGTTGGCTTTGTCCAAGCGTTGGAACCGAACCATAGCTTTCCCCTCGTGATCCACCCCTTGAAACGCTTGCTACCTGATCGAAACATCGAAGGGCTCCTTAGGAACTCGAGAGACAAAGAAGTCTCTTGCGACCACCTTGAGGAAAGCATCATCTCGAGTGTCCCAGTTTGTGAAGACGAAACGCCTTAGAGGAGCCTGGGATCTCATTTCACTCAAAGAGTAAAGGAGCATGCCCTCGGGCCGATCCGAGCGAACCGCAGTCACCCCAAGAAACCCGAACATTAGCATCTCACCGCTCTCTACCCTCACATCGACCCAAAAGTGATCGCCGTCTCGTTCTACCCTCATTACGCGACCGTCGTGGATGTCCGGAGGACCGACGTACCCGACGAAGTCGCCGGACGTCAACAGCTACCCCGCCAGGGAGGGATTGAAGTAGGCGGAAAAGAGCTTTGCTTTAACCTAACGGGACCCGCTTCCTTCAATGCCGCCCGTAGCACGTTGCCATCCCGTCAACAGTTGGCGCCGAGGGTCCGACGGGGACTTGGTTAAAGTAGCCCTGATCCCATTTTCGAACTGGGGCCAGACCACCATGGGAGACCGGGCGAACGTCCTCATTCGACCGATGGGAGTTTGGTTGTATTGCCATAGTTGGGGGGAGGAAATCCCGTATCTGGTGCGAGACGCCCTACGCAGCTGGAGGGATCGATGGAACGACCCGGGCCAGCTCGCGTCTATCGTCTTCTGCGCGATGGTCGATCGATATCGCCACTTTCATGACTACCCGATTCACTTCTCAATTGAAAGCAGTCGCGTCGTGCCCGACCATCCGGACTTGGTCCTGGATGTCGACACCCAGAGCGCGTCCTTTGAGGAGCACGAGATCCAGCCACGGGGAGTTCTTTGGCGAGATTCTTTCGCCGCCTACGCCGCTCTGCACGACGACGAGCTGCGCGAATTGCTCGCTCGCATCAGGTATGGCGACGATAGCTTGGCGATCCGCGAATGGGTGCCGACCAAGGACTTGAAATAGAGCGGAACGAGCCGACCATCAAACCTTTCGGCCGAGGTTGGCACCCCGTGTGCGATAGGGCCGGGACTCCTGCTGTCAAACCAAGGGGGAGGACAACAACGAGTGCCACGACGAGGACTAATGCGCCACCGACAACCTCCCTAAACCAGAGCGGCCCAGGAAACGTTGTTGTTGTCATGTTTCGACACTCGGGGTCATCGCCCGCAAAAATGCCGTCTGTCGCATTCCGCAGGCGTGGTCCCGACACCGGGATTCGTTCAAGAGGATTTCAATTCCGCGTGCGGCACGTTGCCATCTCGTCAAGATGGCCGCAGCGAAAAGGGAAAAGTGCCCGCCTAAGAGGGCGGGCATGAGGGGGCAGACAAAGGCAGCCGTTCGCGTCCTGGACACGAAAGGCTTTCGGGTGTGCCGATAACCCCCAAAGTGTACCGACCCCATGGGTGGAGCGCCCAGGGCAGGATTCGTTCTTATGGAGGGACCAGAGCAAATTTTACGGGTTATCACCTCATGCACAGCACGTGCGCTAATAAAGGTCCCCATTACAAGTGGAGTCCAAGGAAGGTAAAGGGAGGAGGCCGCTCGGCCTCCTCATGAGGCGATAGGACGATCTGGAAGTCTACGAGTTCTGCTCAGCCTACACCGCCGCCCTCGTCGGAAGACTGTCGGACAAGACCCTCTCTGACAACCCCATCTGGAGAGATAGCGGACCCGGAGGGATTCGAACCCTCGACAGCCGGATTAGAAATCCGGTGCCCTATCCGTGCTAGGCGACGGGTCCGGCTCGGGCACGGAGCGGCGTCCTAATAAACCATCGAGGTCAGCTCTTCGATGATGCCCGACCGACCCAGATTCCCGGTTCGAGAGCCGCGTCAGCGTTCGATGAATCCTGGAACACCGCCGAGGGTCTCCGCGGCCCGGACTCCGTTCACGGCGGCCCGCGCGACCTCGCGCACCACGGCGTGATGCAGGACATCGAATACCCGGTAGTCGACGATCGTGCCTTTCTTCGTTCGCGTGGCGAACCCGAGGATCGTGTCCCCGTCGGTCGACATGTGCGCGGGCCGCACGGCGAGCGCAATGCCGTCGTGGGCGAGTTCGACCAGCCGCGCAAGCTGTTCGTGATCCAGCGGGGCGTCCGTTCCGACAACGCCGATCGTCGTCCCGGATCGCGTCTTCGAATGTTTCAGGTATGCGTTGGCGACGTCGTCCATCTCCCGAAATCCGCTCCCGTCTTCGCGAAGGGTCCCGCCAATCGTCCGATTCTCGAATGGATCGTACACGTTGCCCACGCAGTTCGTCACGACGATTGCGCCGACCGTCCATGGGCCGACCCGGGCCGCGCTGCTCCCGAGCCCGCCTTTCGTCCCGCCGGTGGATCCGAACAACGGGCCCACGGTCGCGCCGATTCCCGCGCCGACGTTCCCCTGCGCCACGGTCTTGGCGGACGCCGCCGTGCAGGCGGCGTACCCAAGGTCTGTGTAGTCGAGGCCCTGCACGTCGGCGAATCCGAGGTCGTAGATGTTCGTGCCCATGATCGCCGGCATCTTCCCGCCACCGGACCAGGACGCGAGCTTGTGTTCGAGCAAGAAACGGCGGATCCCTCGGACCGCGTCGAATCCGTACACGTCGCCGCCCGCCAGGAGGAGCGCATGGCGCTCGATGAACGTCTTCCCCAGATCGGAGGCGGCCGTATCGTACGTCCCAGGCCACCCGCCCCGTGCGTCCGCGAACGCGATGGCCGGGGGATCGAGCAGGACGACGGTCGTCCCCGTGCGCCGGCGCAGGTCGTGTGCGTGGCCTACCCGCACGCCCCGGATTGCGGTCAAAGTCTCGTTCGCCGCGATACATCCCCCTCCGGAATTCGCGGCACCGTCGCGGCCGTATTTAACGCATCTGCGCGGAGGTTCGACGGGGACGGGTTCTACGACGCGAGGTCCTCGAGGTGGAAGCTCACGCCGCGGGCCTCCAGCTCGGGGACGACCAGGGTTGGCGGCAGTTCTTCCGGCGCCAAGACACCGGCTCGCGGAACCTGTTTTCGGTGGATCAGCATCACCGCAGCCGCGGCGGCCGCGGCGGTCAGGAATCGTTCCGCGGTCGTGCCGCGGCGCCGATTCGCCTCCCGGTGCTCCATCGTGAGGGAGGCCCGCACGCCGCCTTTCTCGCCACCCACCTTCGTGCCCTGCACCTCGACGACGATTCCGAGCGCCCCGGGCAACGGGCCGATCATCGTCGACGGCTCGGGGAGGGCCGCGAGGAACGCGTCCCGGAACGGAATCTGCGCCGCGCCCATCTTGACGACGTGCGCGGGATTCAGCAGGCCGAGGGCGTTGAACGCGTGGATCGCCCGAACGAGCTCCGGGTTGATGTCGTGCTTGTAGTCCGCCCGTCCGACCGGTTTGCCGAGGCGGGACGGCAACGTGAGCACCTCTTCGTGGCGGAACAAGTGCACCCGCCGGGTGCCGATCGGGGGCGGGAATGCGTAGTCCTCTTCCCCGCTCACGGGCTCTTGCTCGACGAGCTCTTTCCCGTTCCAGACCACCGCGTGCGCGAGAGCGTCCCGGAGGAAAATCTCCCGCGAGTACAGCGGGAAGCCGTCCATCCCCTTCTCGCCCGTGGCCGCCTTCCGGATGAGGATTCGGTCGATTGCCTCGAACCGGTCTGCCGCGACTCGGGCCATGACGTTCGAGATTCCCGGATCGGAGCCCATCGAGACCACCGCCGTGAGGCCACGGTCCCGCCATTTCGGGTCGAGGGCGAGCTGATTGAGCACGCCGCCCCGCTCCCCCGCCGCGGTCGGACTGTAGCCCGCGCTATCGACGTACCCGCATCCCGCATCGAAGCAGGCCTCCATCACGCGGAGGTTGTGTTCCGGCAAAGTCGCGTTCACCGCGACGTCGGCGCCTGCAAGGATCCGCCGCAAGCCGTCCGCGTCCGTCACGTCGGACTCCAGCGCGGTCAGGTCGGCGGCCTTCCCGAGGGACTTCAGCGCGCGCGATCGGTCGCCGCGCTTGTCCACGATGACTATCTCGTCCACGCCGCGCTCCGCCGCGAGCTCTAGCGTGATGATCCTCCCGAGACCGCCCGTGCCGAGGACGACGGCTTTCACGCGCGCGTCGATGCGGATGTCGAACCTTAGAGGTTTCGACCTCAATCCTGAACCGCGAATGGCTTGCGTTCAGGACGGTTGGGCCTCGCGCACCCATCGATGACGATCGTTGCGCGCGTCTCGAGGCAGCTCATCGCACGTTCTCGACGGAGACCCGATCCCGTCCCGCGTAGACGTTGAATCGGTCTCCGCGGGCGAAGCCCACGAGCGTCATCCCGAATTCGTCCGCGAGGGTCACCGAAAGGTTCGAGGGTGCGCCCACGGCGACGACGAACGGAATGCCGGCGACGGCAGCCTTTTGCATGATCTCGAAGCTCGCCCGACCGCTCACCGCCAAGACGCGGTCCGAGAGCGGCACGCAGTCCGCGAGGAAGGCCTCGCCAACGACTTTGTCGACCGCGTTGTGGCGCCCCACATCTTCGCGGATGCTCTGCAAATCGCCCTCGGCGGTGAAGATCCCCGCCGCATGCAGCCCTCCCGTTTCGGCAAAGAGCGTTTGCTCCTTCCGAAGCCGGTCCGGGATCGCCGCAATGGTCTCTCCGTTGAGGATCGGTCGGTCACGCGCCATCGGATATCGGGCCGCCACGCGAACCGCCTCGAGCGAGGTCTTCCCACAGACACCACAGGACGAACTCATGTAGAAGTGTCGACTCAACCGTTCCGCGTGAAACTCGACGTCGGGCCGCAGAACTGCGCTGACGATGTTGTATTCCTGCGGCACACCGGGGTCCGTGCAGTACTCGATTCGGGCCACATCCCTCTTGTGAGCCACGATCCCTTCTGTGAAGAGGAAGCCCGCCGCGAGTTCGAAATCGTTTCCTGGGGTCCGCATTGTGACCGAGAGCGACGTAGTCTCCCGTCGGCCCTTGGTCCCGCTCTCGACGCGAATTTCCATCGGCTCCTCGGCCGCGACCAGATCGGCCTCCTTCGACGATTTCCCGCCGCGGGTTTTCCATACATTCAGGCGCGTCGTCGGGCCAGGCCGGTTCACGCCTTCACCTGCGGACCTGGCGCCGGCTCAATCCGCACGAGGGCGTTGTAGTCCGGCATCTCGCACTGGGGATCGACGATTCCGCGGCGAATCAAGACGTTCCCCTCCGGCCAGTAGATCTGGACGTTCCGCGGTCGGATCGGCGCGAGTCGGACGCGGCCTCGGTAGGACCCGACGTCGTTTGAGATGAGGACATCCTCGCGCTCGGCGACTCCTAACGCTTTCGCGTCCTCGGCCGACATGAGGACATCGCTGCGCCTCGCGCCCAAGAGATAATCGATGTCGCCGTGGACCATCGAGTTGAACTGCTTCCCGCGTCGCGTGCTCAGGAGAAACAAGCCCGCCGGAATATCCGCGTCCGGGAGGGCGACCTCCGTAAAGACGGCCCTCCCATCCGGCATCGGGAAGCTGCCGTCTTCGCAGAGACGCGGACCGCCGTACTGGAACGCGTCTCCCTTGGACCGAAGGTTCTGGATCCCGTCGTACGTCGGGACCGCCTTCGCGATTTCCGCGCGGATCGCGGCGGCATCCTTGAAGTGTGTGAGGTGGGTCGCGTGCGGCATCACCCACTGTGCGAGGCTCATGAAGATCTCCCACTCCGTGCGAGCCTCGCGGATCCGACGGCCCGGAATCTCCGGGGAGAAGTATACGCGTCGTTCCGTCGATGTCTCCGTGCCGCCACCGGCCTGCTCGTACCGTGTCTTGGCCGGGAGCAACAGAACGGTGTCGGCGGGGTCAACGAGCATCGAGGACGTGAGGACGAGGTCCTGGTGAATCCGGAGCGGGATCCGACCGAGCGCCTCGCGGACGAACTCGGGCTCCGGCAGCGTTTCAAGGAAGTTGCCTCCCGCCTGATAGAGGACATCGAGGCGGCCTTCGTGAGCGGCGTCGATCATCCCGACCGCGGTCAACCCCGGCACCGTCGGCGGTCGGAACCCCCACACTTTCGCGAACCGGTCCGCGTTCGCGTCGTCGACGGGGAACCCAAGTCCGTACGCCGCGGGTTGCGCCCCCATCTCCGAGCCGCCTTGGACGCCGCTGTGGCCACGAATCGGCATGAGGCCGCATTTCTCGCGGCCAACCATGCCTCGGGCGAGCCCGAGGTTCACGATCGCCTTCACGTTGTCCACGCCGAACCGGTGGTGCGTGATCCCCATGCTCCAGACGAAGACCGCGGTCCGGGCCTCATGGTACATGCGGGCGAACGCGAGCATCCGATCCCGGGTCACACCGGACTGCCGTTCGAGCTCCTCCCAGGACAGCGACGCGAGCTGGACCCGCAAGTGGTAGAAGCCCGTCGTATGTTTCTCGACGAACGGCTCATCGATCCAGCGGTTGTCGATGAGGTGCTTCAGGACGCCGTTGATGAAGGCAATGTCGCCCCCCGTGTGGACCGCGAAGAATTCATCGGCGAAGCGCGTGCCCCAGACCGCGCTGTCGGGGACCGACGGCACCCAGTACCGGGCGAGGCCCGGTTCCCGCATCGGGTTCACGATCGCGATTTTCGTGCCTATCTTCTTCGCGTAGTAGAGATACTTCATCGTCACGGGCTGGTTGTTCGGGACGTCGGATCCGAAGAAGACGATCAAGTCGCTTCCTATCCAGTCCGTGTACGAACACGTCGAGGCGGCGACGCCGATGGTTTCCTTCAACCCCGTCGTGCTCGGCGAGTGACACGGGCGGCTCGAGTTGTCGATGTTGTTCGTCCCGAGGAACCGGGCGACCTTGTTCGCGACGTAGTACGACTCGTTCGTCATGCCGCGGGACGTGATGAAGAACGCGATCCGATCCGGGGTCGTGGCGCGAATTCGTGCGGCGGCGGTCTGCAGCGCTTCCTCCCAGGAAATTCGGCGGAAGCCGGGTTCTCCATGGGAGCGGACCATCGGGGACGGAAGTCGGCCGAGCTGCCGCAAGGCCTTGGACGACTTCGATCGCAGCGTGGTGACATCCCTCAAGATCCGGGGCCGCAGGGCCCCCATCGTGTTCAGCGGGAGGAGGTCCAGGCGGACCGTGCATAGGTGGATTCCCTCCATCGTGAAGTCCCGAAGTCCCGTCGTGCCGAGGGCGCATCCATCGCAGACGCCATCTCGGAGGATCCGCCGGGCGAAGAAGGGCGCGTGCTTGTTGTTCCAGACGGATCGCAGGACTTCGCGGTAGTTGTGAGGTTTCGTGAACCCGAGGCCAAACGGGACCGGGCTCACGCGCCGGACGCCGGTCCGCCGCTCCCTCGGAGCCACGATTCCCGGAAGCGGCAACGGCTTATCTTTCCTTTCCCCTGATTCTCGATGCGAAGGCGAAAGGTAGATTGGTCGATCGCGCGCTGTCCGAGGGCGTGAAGACGCCGGACTACGCGGATCACGTCGCGGAGCTTGCGTCAAACCGAGAGGCGTTCGCGGTCGCGACCGTCACGAAGACCGAGGGGTCGACGCTCGCGAAACCGGGCTTCAAGATCCTTATCTCGAGCCGGGGTGACGTGGTCCGAGGGACCCTGGGAGGCGGATGTCCGGAAGGGCCGATTTGCGAGGTCGCGCTTCGCGCGATGAGGGAGGGCGAGCCGCGACTCCTGCGGGTCCACCTCGTTGACGCGAGCCAGGCGGTCGCGGGTACCCTTCGGGCTGCAAGCGAAGACGAGATTTATGTCGAGACAGATTGCGGCGGAACCCTCGAGGTGTTCGTCGAACCGATGTTGCCGACCGAGCGGCTCGTCTTGATTGCACAGGGTGGTCGTGACGACATCGAGGACGCCCTCGTGCACCAGGGGAAGGCGCTCGGATTTGAGGTCGTGGTTGTGGACCCGCTCCCCGACCTTCGGGAACCGCCCGATACAGTCATCAAGACCGCGGAGGTAGATCCGGATGCATTGCATCTCGTCGAGCGAGACTCCGTCGTCGTGTTGACGAAGGGAGAACGTGACGTCGTAGTTCTCGAAGCGCTCTCTCGTTCCAATGCGAGATTCGTCGGGCTCCTTGCGAGTCGACGCCGGCTCGGCAAAGACATCGACGAGCTGCGGAAGCGAGGCGTCAGCGAGGCGTTCCTGAAACGATTACACGCACCGATCGGCTTGGACATCGGAGCACGGACGCCCTCCGAGCTCGCCCTCGCGATCATGGCGGACGTCGTCGCGGCCAAATACGGTCGCGATGTGCCGCACAAGCCGGACCCGGAGGGGACGACCGAAGCATCTCACCGCGCCCTGATTCGGTGACTGCGGGCCAAGTTGAGACTTGCAGGTCGTCGCGGTTCCCACTGAACGTAAGAATCCCGCAAAGGTATTTAGCGCGCCCGAGCCCTCGTCGCGGTCGGGAGGCGAAGGAGGGCTCGGCGGCTTGTGCGGCTACCCCGTTGGGCTCCCGAGTGAACGCGTATGATTTCCGCCGTGATCTTGGCGGCAGGCACATCATCCCGGATGCGAGAGCCGAAGCCCCTCGTTCCGATCGGGGGCCGGCCGATGTTGGACCATGTCCTCTCGGCGGTTCGCGGATCGAGGATCGAGGACATCGTGGTGGTCTTGGGTGCCTCCGCAGACCGCGTCCGGAAATCCGTGTCCGTCGATGGAGCTCGCACGATCGTGAACGAGGCCTACGCGGAAGGGATGAGCACATCGATCCGCGCGGGACTGCGCGCGGCACATCCGGAATCCGAGGCGTTCCTGATTGTTCTCGGGGACGAGCCGTTCGTCACCTCTTCAACCATCGACGCGCTTCTCGCCGAACGCGAGGGATCGCGGGCAAAGATCCTGATCCCGACGTACCGCGGCCAGCGGGGGAATCCGGTCCTCGTGGATCGCGAGCTCGCTGCCGAGATGCAGTCCATCACGGGAGACCAAGGCTGCCGCGCGATTTTCGGCCACCATGTGGAGCAGATCCTCGAGGTGCCGGTGGACGATCCAGGGATCCTCATTGATTTGGACTCGCCGGAACAGGTGACCCAATCCGAGGCCGCTCTGCGGGAGGGGCAGCCACTCGATTGCCTCCTCGGAGACGTCGATCGTCATCGCGAGCCCGGTCACTCCCACGCGTCCTCGGACCTGTCGACGATGCGGCCCGACATTCTCGCACTGGCGCAGGAGCTGCGATCCCGGAACGAGCCGTTCGCCCTTGCGACCGTGGTCCGCGTGGACCGGCCGTCGTCCGGCCGACCCGGGTTCAAGGCGATCGTTCGGCCAAATCGGGAGCTCATCGGATGGCTTGGTGGCAGCTGCGCGCAATCGGTCCTCGTAACGGAATCTCTTCGGGCGCTTCGGGATGGACGGCCGCGGGTCGTCCGGCTCAAGCCCGACGCGGGATTCACGCCGCCCTCGGAAGGCGTTGTCGAATATGCGATGGAATGCGAAAGCGGTGGTGCCATGGACATCTACGTCGAACCTAATCTGCCGAAGCCTCGGTTGATCGTCATCGGCGATTCCCCCGTCGCGGCCGCGCTCCGTGCCCTCGGCCGCTTGCTCGACTACCGAACGATCGCTGTCGCACCAGGAGCGCCCGAGGGAACGCTCTCTGGAGCCGACCAAGTTGTCCGAGACCTCGCCGATGTTCCCGGGCTGATCGCTTCGGATGCGTACGTCGTCGTCGCGACGATGGGAAAGTACGACGAGACGGCACTGAAGGAAGTTGTTCATGCCCGGGCGGGCTACGTCGGCCTTGTCGCGAGTCGTCGGAGGGCGGCAGCGGTGCTCGAAGGCCTTGAGGCAGCGGGAGTCAGTTCGGAAGCCCGCCGCCGGATTCGGAACCCGGCGGGCCTCGATCTGGCAGCGGAAACGCCGGAGGAGATCGCGCTCAGCATCATGGCCGAGATCACGCAGGTCAGGCGGACCTCGAAGCCGCTCGACCTCCCGATCGCTGAGGCGCCGGTCGCGGTCGGCGAATTGGGGACCACCGTTGACCCCGTATGCGGAATGGACGTGCCTCGCGACGGGCCAATCAGCACGACGCACGGAGGCCGAACGCTCGTCTTCTGCTCCGAAAGCTGCCGCGCGCGGTTCGTCACATCTCCCGAGGCGTTCCTTACCTAAGCGTCACGCGGCCTCGAGCTTCTTGCGCGCGTTCTCAAAGAACGCATTCGTCTTCTTGTCGATCGTGCCCTGCATGAGACGCGCGCCGACACTCGCGATTGTGCCGCTCATAATGACATCGGCTCGCCACGCGGCAGTCGTGACCCCTTGTGCCTGCGTAAAGTCGAGCGAAGCCACGAGGTCGAACGCGCTGCCCATTCCGGATCCATGGACCGCGATCTGAGCCCGCTCGGGAGGCACGCGATCTTTGATCGTCGCAGACCAGGTGAACGTTCCTTTGATGAACGCGACGCCGGCCTTGATTGTCCCGGAGAAATGGTCGGTGTCGATGACGTTAATTGTGTGGGGATCGTCGATGCAGGTCGATAGTTCCAGGGGATTCAGGAAGAACGACCACACGCGCTCGCGCGGAGCCCGGACCGCGAAGGTGCCCTCGACCCGCATCGACTCTAATCCTCCATCCGTCTAGCTGGTGCCTTTCTCGTGGAGAATCTTCCAGACCTTCCATGGTGTAATCGGAATGTCGATGTGCGTCACGCCAAAGGGAGCTAGGGCGTCCACGACCGCGTTGGCGATTGCCGCGGGCGCGCCGACGGTCGCGGATTCACCGACTCCTTTCGCACCGAGCGGGTGGTGCGGCGATGGCGTCGTCGTCTTCGCCGTCTCCCACTTCGGAGTCTCGACCGCGGTGGGCAGGAGGTAATCCATGAACGATCCTCCCTGAATGTTGCCGTTTTCGTCGTACCCGATTTCCTCAAGGAGGGCGGGCGCGAGCCCCATCGTGAGGCCGCCGTGGATCTGTCCTTCCACGATCATCGGGTTGATGATTGTGCCGCAATCGTCCACCGCGACGAAACGCCGAATCTTGACTTCGCCCGTGTCCTTGTCGATGTCGACGGCGCAGATGTAACTCCCGAACGGGTACGTCATGTTCGGTGGGTCGTAGTAGTCGACCGCTTCGAGGCCCGCTTCCATCCCCGGGGGAAGGTTCGTGTACGCCGCGAACGCGATCTCCTGCATCGTCTTCCCCCTGTCCGGGACTCCTTTCACCTGGAACTTGTGATCTTTCCACTCGAGATCGGCGGGATCCACTTCGAGAAGGTGGGCGGCGATCTTCTGCGCCTTGTCGCGGATCTTGCGGGCGGCGATCGCGGCGGCGGCACCGGCGGTCGCGGTGCTCCGGCTCGCGTAGGTGCCGAGCCCATACGGGGCCGTGTCCGTGTCGCCTTCTTCCACCGCGATGTCGTCGGACGAGAGCCCGAGTTCTTCGGCTAGGATCTGCGCATAGGTTGTCTCGTGACCCTGGCCCTGGGCCTTGGTCCCGAACCGTGCAATCGCCTTCCCCGTCGGATGGACCCGGATTTCGCACGAGTCGAACATCTTGAGCCCGAGGATGTCGAACGTGTGGGAGGGCCCCGCGCCGACTATCTCCGTGAAGCTCGAAATCCCGATGCCCATGAGCTCGCCGCGCTCCCGTTTCGCGGCCTGCTCCTTCCTCAGCGCGTCGTAGCCGATTAGTTCCATGGCCTTCCGCAGCGCAGCGGGGTAGTTCCCGCTGTCGTACGTCCAGCCAAGTGCGGACTTGTACGGGAAGGACCCAGGCGGGATGAAGTTCCTGAGGCGCAACTCCGCCGGGTCGATCCCGAGCTTCTTCGCGAGGATGTCGACCATCCTTTCGATCGTGAACGCGGCCTCTGTCACACGGAACGAGCACCGGTACGCAATCCCGCCGGGAGGCTTGTTCGTGTACACGCCGTCGACCTCGACGTGCGCCTTCTCGAAGGGATACGATCCCGTGATGATGTGGAAGAGCCCGGCCGGAAACTTCGATGGATTCGCGGCGGCATCCGTGTATCCGTGGTCCGCGATCGTCTTCACCCGGAGAGCTTTGAGCTTTCCGTCTTTTGTCGCGCCGATTTCGGCGTCAATGTGGTAGTCCCGAGCGAATGAGTCCGCCTGAATGTTCTCTGAACGGTCCTCAATCCATTTCACGGGCCGGCCGGTCTTGAGGGCCGCGACGACCGCGAGGACGTATCCTGGGTACACCGGCACCTTCCCGCCGAAACCGCCCCCAATGTCGGGAGAGATGATTCGGATCTTTTGTTCTGACAAGCCCGTGACGAGCGCGAACACGGTGCGGATGGCGTGAGGCGCCTGCGTCGTCATCCAGAGCGTCAGTTTCCCCATCGCGTCGAACGACGCGACGCAGCCGCACGTCTCGATCGAAGCCACGTTGAGGCTGGGGATGTAGAGATGCTCTTTGACCACGACATCGCATGCCTTCAAGGCCTTTTCCGTCCCCTCGCGGTCGCCGACCTCCCAGTGCCAGATGCGGTTCGTCTGTTCCTTCCGGTCGGGCCGGAGAATCGGGGCGTTGGGCTCTAGTGCCTTCATTGGGTCGATTACGACGGGCAACGGTTCGTAGTCGACCTCGACCGCCGCGACGCCGTCCGCGGCGGCGTACCGGGTTTCTGCGACCACCGCGGCGACCTCTTGCGCCTGATACATCACACGCTCGACGGGGAGGACCATCTGTCGATCCGACATGAGGGTGGGCATCCAAGCCAGGTTCGCCGCTTCGAGATCCTTGCCTCGGATCACCGCGAGCACGCCGGGAACTTTGAGGGCCTTTTCGATGTTGACATATCGGATCCTCGCATGGGCATACGGGCTCCGAACGATGTCGAGGTAGAGCATCCCGGGGAGCTTGACATCGTCCACATACGTCCCCTTGCCGCGGATGAAACGAGCATCCTCCTTCCGCTTCACGGATTGGCCGATGCCGCCGTGGACGGTCATGCCTTGCCACCTCCGCCCGGAGCGGGCATCTTCTTCGCTGCGTATTGGATTGCTTTGACGATATTCACGTAGCCTGTGCAGCGACAAAGATTTCCCGAGATCGCGCGGCGAATCTGTTCTTCCGTGGGTTTCGGATTTTTCTGGAGGAACGCCACGGCCGTCATCATCATGCCGGGAGTGCAGAACCCGCACTGAAGACCATGTTCCTCCACGAACCCTTCTTGAACGGGGTGAAGTTTGCCGTCCGTCTCAAGACCCTCGACGGTGCGAACTTCGCGGCCGTCTGCTTGGACCGCGAGGACGGTGCACGACTTCACTGCCTTTCCGTCGAGGAGCACGGTGCATGCACCGCAATTCGTCGTGTCACATCCGATGTGCGTGCCGGTCAACCCGAGGTTCTCGCGGATGAAGTGCACGAGCAGGGTGCGCGTCTCGACCTCGGCATCGCGGGCCGCGCCGTTTACGGTCACGTGCACGCGGACGAATGGCCCGGTCTCCTCTTCGAGTCCGGAGGGGACTTCGGCGAGAGCCATCTTAGGCACCTCCTCGAGCCCGGTCCCGGGCCCGGCCGAGGGCCCTCCGTGCCAGGACGCGGACCATGGCCGCCTTGTACTCCGCGGGGCCGCGGAGGTCCGACGTGGGTCTCGCGATTCCCTGGCAGAGCTTCGCCGCGTCGTCGAATATGACATCGTCCGCCGCCTTTCCGACGAGATGTTGCTCTGCTTCCGTCGCCTTCAATGCGGTTGGTCCGACCGACGTCAGTCCGATTCCGACTGACTCGATCGTGCCTTTTGCACCGAGATGGAGGTTTGCGGCCACGCCCACGATCGGGAAATCACCCACGCGCTTCTCGAGCTTAGAGTAGGCGTTCCCCTGGCCGGACCTCGCCTTCGGGATCTGAACCTCCGTGAGGATTTCGTTGGATTCGAGCGCGGTGACGAACGTGTCCTGATAGAAATCGGCCGCTTGGATCGTGCGATCGCCCTTCGGCCCGCGCACGACGAATTGGGCCCCGAGGGCGAGCATGCACGCGGGCAGGTCGTTTGCGGGGTCTCCGTGCGAAACGTTTCCTCCCACGGTGCCCATGTTGCGGACGAGCGGATCCGCGATCTCGTGAGCGGCGTCCGACAAGATCGGATAACGGGCCCGGATGAGCTGGGAGTCATTTATGTCGTTCGTCCTGGCAGTGGCGCCAATCCGCAAGAACTTCGGATCCTCGCGGATGTACGACAAGTCGGCGATTCGATTGATGTCGACGAGGGCCTTCGGCTCCGCGAGTCGAAGTTTCATCACCGGGAGCAGGCTCTGCCCGCCCGCGAGGACCTTCGCCTCGCCCCCGAAGCGGTCGAGCAATTTCACGGCCTCATCTACAGATGCTGGCGCAAAGTATTCGAATCGCGGCGGAATCATCCCCAACCCCCAGTGTCAGGAAGTAGCGCGCGCGGATGGCTTGGCGGCGATAAAGGCTTTTCCCCAACGCCTGGAACGTAGCGCGGGACGCCGTGCCGCGACTCGGTCCGGCGCGAAACTGCGGGCAGTCTCGAAGTCGTCGGGCCCTAAGAGGAGATCGACGTAGCGCAACGCTTCCTGCATTCCCGCGGTCGCGGGTTCAAATCCCTTTTCGTCCGCATACGGATTGACCCACACCAAGAGGTGGGACAGCCGATTCATTCGTTCAAGGGCGCGGCGAAGGCTGGCCGTGTCGCCGCGGTCCCACCCGTCGCTCAGGACGATGACGCTCGTCCACGGGTGCACCAGGCGACCGTGGTCTCGGAGGAATTGCTCCAGGCAAGGGCCGATCCGAGTCCCGCCTCCGATCGATGCGAGGCTTCGCGATACGGCCTCTGCCCCGGCGGCGTAGCTCCGCCCACGTAGACCACCCGTGATTTCCTTCAACCGCGTGCCAAAGGCGAACACCCGAGTGCGTCGGATCACGCGACAGAGGGAGTAGACGACGGCGAAGAGATCCGCGTCGTGATCGCGCATCGAACCGCTCACGTCCCAGAGTACGATGAGTTCCGAGCGAAGACGCTTCGGGATTCGAAATCGGAACTCGACCCACTCCCCGCCTTGGCGCAAGCTGTGTCGTGCGGTCGCCAGAAAATCGATCGTACCACGCCGAGCTCCGACGACGCGGCGTCCGGGCAGGGTCGCCGTTTGTCGCCGAAAACGCCGGGCTGCAGCGCGGACCGCGAGGAGCTGGCGTCGGTCCTGGCCAGTCAGAGAATGGCTCAGCGAGGGTGCGTCGGGACTGTAGACGCCCACTCGGGTCACGCCCTCCCGATCGGTTGTGATCCGGATCCGGGTCGGCGCTTCGACCACCGGGGCAACTCCCTCCAGGGATGGGCCTGGCTGCGCCGCCACCGACAACGGCGTCTCGGCCCCGACGACTGGAATGGTCATGTTCCAAAACGCATCGAACGCATCTTCGATTCGGGCTGCATCGGCGGGAGACTTCGCGAGGGTGACCTTGCACACTTCGAGGAATGCGTCGTGGTCGAGGAGGGTGATTCGCTCTAAAGCTTGCGCGCAATCGATCTCGGCGCCGATTCCGACCGGAACCCCTCGGAGCCGGAGAAACGAAACGAAGCGGGCGAGGCGCGGAAGGAACGCTGGCCCGGCGTCGGCACCGGAGGTCATGTCGGTCCGAAAAGAGCAGCAAGGCGCCCCGCCTGCATGGCCTGCAGGTCCTGTGCATCTTTCACGACGAATCCCAGCGTCTGCTCGACAATATCTTGATCGAGCCTCGTCTGCCCAAGGGCCATGAGGGCGGAGGCCCACTCCAGCGTCTCCGAGATTCCCGGTCGCTTGACGAAGTCCTCCTCAGCCCGCACCCGCTCCACGAAGCCGGCGATCTCCCGCGCAAACTGCTCCCCGAGCCCCGGAACTTTCCTCCGCAGGATTGCGATCTGCTTCTCCGGGTTCGGATACCCAATGTAGAGGTAGAGGCATCGGCGTTTCAGCGCGTCCGAGAGCTCCCGCGTTCGGTTCGACGTGATCAGGACGAACGGAATGCGCTTCGCGCGGATCGTGCCGATTTCGGGAATCGTAATCTGGAACTCCGAGAGGAATTCGAGGAGGAGGCCTTCGAACTCTTCGTCCGCCCGGTCGATCTCGTGGATCAGGAGGACCGGCGGCTTCGGTCCGCCGTGGGTCAAGGCCTGGAGGAGCGGACGTTTGAGGAGAAACTCTTCGCTGAAAATCTCCCGCTCGAGATCGTTCGGGCTTTTCCGCGCTTCCTCGATTCGGATTGTAAGGAGCTGCTTCGGATAGTTCCATTCGTACAAAGTCGCGTCGGCGTCGAGACCCTCGTAGCATTGAAGGCGGATCAAGTCCGTTTCCAACGAGGCCGCTACGGTTCGCGCGATGTCCGTCTTGCCGCACCCCGGTTCGCCTTCGACGAGCAACGGCTTTTGCATCTGGAGAGCGAGGTAGACCGCCATGCCGATCGAGCGGTCCGCGATGTACTGCTGCGCCGCGAACCTCTCGATCACCGCGTCGACGTCTTCAAGGTGGCTCTTCTTCGGCACCGCCTTCCGTCCCGTGTTCCCGCGAAGGAACGGGCCGCGGCGTAATCAACGTTTGGCCGAGGCAAGCGCCCCGACCCATCTCACGGAAACAGAGCGAGTTCCTCCGGTGGGATCGGGGTCCGCCGGAGCCGCTTGCCCACCTGCCGTTCAATCGCGCGGACCAGGGCAGGCGGCACACCGATTGCCGGGCTCTCCCCGACTCCTTTCGCCCCATGGGGAAGGTCAGATGCGGCCTTCGGCGTCTTGAGCGAGACGTGTTCGGGCGTTTCTTCCGCGGTCGCTAGGCCCGCGTCCATCAGGCTTGCGGTGAGCACCTGACCATTAGCGTCATACAGAACACTCTCGTAGAGCACCTGGCCGATTCCCTGAAGGGACCCGCCCGTAACTTGGCCTGCCACCATCGTGGGGTTGAGGGCGCGTCCCACGTCGTAATACGCGAGGCACTCCCGCACGCGGACCCGGCCCGTCGCCTCTACGTCGGCGGAGACGAGGTTGGCGCCGAACGAGTTGTAGTTACCGCGGGGGCGGAAAAACGTCTTCGCATCGTATGTTCCAGCGAGGAGACGCTTGCTGGAATATCGGCCTTGTTCTTTTCGAATTTGTTCTTTGAGTTTTCTTGCGGCCTCGATGACGGCCCCACCGCCGACCATCGCCGACCGACTACCCCAGCTTCCGACCCCTCGCGCCAAAGCATCCGTGTCGCTCCGCTCGAGGACGACCCGATCTGGAGGCACGCGAAGCTCCTCGACAATCAGGCGACGCACGAACGTCTCGTGTCCTTGTCCGTGGCCGCTCCCTCCGAGCCACACGCGCACGCGTCCATCCCGAACCTCCACGCGAGCGCTTTCGCCCGGCGAAGCGGCCGGGATCAGGACGAAGCACGAGAACCCCACGCCCGGCTTCCGCGCGCGACGACGATACCCGAGTTGGCGAATTGCGGCCTGGAGGAACGGCTTAAGGGGAGGAATCTCGAGGCCCGTCGGTGATTTCCAAGCCCGAGCACTCGCGTTTCGAAGGCGGACCTCCACCGGGTCCCGGCCGATCTCGTCGGCGAGAAGGTCCATCATTCGCTCCATGAAGAAGGCAGCCTCCGGGCGACCTGCCCCGCGGTACGGACCGGAGGGCACTTTGTTCGTGAAGACGGACCGGCCCTCGACCGACACCTTGGGGATCGCATACGGCCCGGTGATCTGGTATCCGATCCATCCCGGGGCGAACGCACCCATGCCCGCGGAGTACGCACCGCCGTCGACGAGCAAATCTCCTCGCACCCCTTGGATTCGACCGCTGCGGTCTGCGAAGACGGTCATCCGAGCCCGTGCGCCGCGGCCCTGTTCCGTGGCCTGCATGTGCTCGGAACGGGTCTCAATCCATCGTACCGGTCGTTTGTTCTGCATCGCAGCGTGGGCCGCGACGATGTATTCGGGGTACATGCCGCCTTTCGACCCGAAGGCACCGCCCGTATCCATCTGTACAACCCGGACGTCATCGGCGGGCAGTTTGAATGCGTCTCGAATTCCCTCTCGGAAGCTAGTCACTGCTTGGGTGGACGCATAGACGGTGAGGCGGCGTCCGTCCCAGTCTACGACAACGCCTCGCGGCTCGAGCGGATTCGGGACGATGCGTTCATTCACGAGCACATCTTCCAACACGACTGGGGACGGAGGATTGCGGAAAGCTCGGCCGACGCGCGCCTCCCCAAAAACGTTCGAGGCGGTTCCCGGGTGGATCGGTTCTGCCCGCAAGGCGGCCTCGGGATCGACGACGGGCTTGAGCGGCTCGTACTCGATCTCGACGCTCCCGAGCAGATCCTCGGCGCGGGCCTCCGACTCTCCGAGGACGGCGGCCACCGGCTGACCGACATAGTTCACGCGGTCCCGCGGGAGTACCGGATAGGGCACCTGGCCAATGCCCCCCTCGGCGCCTTCCCCTACTGCGGCCAGATCCGCCGTGATGTCACGCCCTGTGATCGGGGCGCGGACCCGCACCAGCCGAGCGCGGGCGTAGATGCTGCGCGCGACTTTCAAGTGGAGCAAGCGTGGGAGGACCAAGTCGCCGACGTACGTCCCGCGGCCGCGCACGAAATTCCTTTCGGTGTCGATCAACCTCGTCCATCCCCTGGACCGTGGCCCGGGAAGCGCCTGGGGCTTATCTCCCCTCGCCTCCAACGCGGTGTGAGCGATCCGGGTTCCTTTTCAAGGCGGCTGCCCATCCTTTTTTCGTGGATACGGCTCTCCTCCTCGCGGGCGGCGAATCGGATCGGTTCGGCCGGCCGAAAGCCCTTGTCGACGTCGGCGGGAAGGCCATGGTATCTCGCGTCTTTGATTCCGTCGAACCGCTCGCGGGAGAGATTGTCATTTCTGTTGGCAGCGCTCAGATGGCCGACGATATCAGATCGGTCTTATCCCGTGCCAAGTTCGTCGTCGACCGTCGACACGGACTTGGCCCGGTTGAGGGAATGATTCGCGGTTTCGAGATCGCTCGAGGCACGCGCGTTCTCGTTGCCCCGTGTGACGCCCCTCTCCTGCGGTCGGACCTATATCGAACGCTGCTCGGGGTGATGGGACACCATGACGCCGCGGTGCCCAAGTTCGACGTGTTCGATCCCGTTCGAGCCGTGTACCGTAGGACCGCGGTCCTCCGGATCTTCGCGAAAGCGAAGGTGCCGCTGCCATCGCCTTCGTCCCTCGTCGACCGATTGGACGCTGTCTTCGTGAGCGAAGACCGGCTGCGCTCGGTGGATCCGCGACTCGACTCGTTCCTGGACGTGAATCGCGAAGAGGACCTCGCCGAGGTGCTCAGACGACTCAAGTCAGCTTGACGTTTCGCACGATCGGAGCGACGGTCTGGACGTATCCCTTCGGTTCCGTGTTCGCAAAGATGTCCTGGAGGAGGTTCGTCCGGTCCTTCAGGGGAACGCCGTCGAGGAACTTCCGTTTCTTCCCGGTCTTCTCCCATTCCCGGAATTCCTCCTGCTTCGACACGTAGAGCGACTTGACCGTGTCCTGCACGAACTGCGTCCCGCCCGGGCCGACCTTGTCGGCGTCGTAGTCGCGCTGGACGAACTCGATGAAGAACCACTCGTCGTCGAACAGCTCGCGGGTGAAGGATTGCAGGAGTGGCCCGAACGAGTCTTTGTCCTTGTAGATCGGGGTGAGGAATTCGGCGCCCTTCGACTCGAGGTGCGACTTCAGCCTCTCGATATCGTTCGTGCGGAGGGCGAGGTGCTGCATGTACGTCTGCGCGTCCTTCTGTGGCTTGCCCGCGAAGCCATAGGCAAACGGCGCTTGGGCGTGGGACACCTCGTTCGGCGCGCTCATCCCGAGGACGACGGCCAGACGTTCTCCCGTAAGCGAGCTCAAGCACGCGAACGTGGCCATGGCGGTTTTCTCCTCTCCGACGCGTTCCGTTTCGTAGACCGGCGAATAGCCGCTGTTCAGGAGGAAGTCTCGGAGCGCGCGATATCCGTTCAGGTCGCGGCACAGGACCGTCTTGTGGTCCACCCTAAGTTTCATGAAGGAAGGCGGTGCGGGCATGTGATTCCCCGCCGCAAACGGGGACCCGGCACGATAACCCTTTCGCTGGCCCCCAGGGCTGAAGTACTCCGCGGTAATCGCTGTACACGTGAAACTCCAAAAACAGTTGAATCGTCGCTTTGGCGGCAGAGAGTATGCGAAGTGGGTCCTCGTCCTTCCCCCGCGGACCGTGAAGGCACTCGGGTGGAAAGAAGGACAAGAGTTCAAGTTCCAGATTGACGGAAGGACCCTCCGAATCAGGCCGCTAGCGCGGGGTTCGCCCTAGGCGAGTGATCGTCTCGAAAAACGTGACCTGGTTACCCGGCCACGAAAGACTCAGCGCCGCCGAATTCCCCCAGCAGGATGCCTCAGGGCCGTCCCGTGTGCGTGGCGATATACCAGTGATTGCCGCAGGGGTCCCGCACGGCACAGGCCCGTTCGTCGTATTCCATCTCCTTGACGCCGTGGAGGCTCACCCCTCCCGCCTTGAGAGCGCGGTCGTACGTCCGGTCCACATCCCGCACGTAGAGGTGGATCTCTGCAGGCATCGCCTTCCACTCGGCGGAGGCTCGGCCAGTCTCGATGACGCATCCCTCGACGCGAAGCGCGGAATGGATGACTTTTCCAGCCGGGTGTTCCCAACGCTGCTCTTTCATTTCCTCCGCGCCAAAAGCGCTCTTGACGAACGCGATGAGCTTGTCCGGCTCGTCCACTGTGAGATAGGGCACGAGCGCGGGAAAGCCGACCGGGAGATGCTTGT
>WNFB01010229.1_pt1 | contig 21218 bp, 23 predicted proteins | sample 5400501 | NCBI WGS metagenome assembly WNFB01 (sample SAMN13153341, study PRJNA577476) | soil metagenome | isolation source: 200 cm saprolite under Douglas fir tree site 2 hole 1 | place: USA:California | collected 2015-04-18 | reverse complement strand
TGGGAGTACGGGTAGTAGTGGCAGGACTCGCAGATCCAGTCAGGTAATTGATAGCCGCCTGTATGGCCGCAGTGTCATCCGCTACTCCATCGCCGATCGCGCCGAAAGCCTTGACACTTACCCAGTCAGGAGACCTGCCAGGATTCTGGGCATAAACTGTCTCCCAGTTAGCTCCGTCAGACAGGACAGTAACCACGGAATACTGGTACGGAAGGCTGAATGATGACTTCCCGCTTATTACCTGGCCAGACGTCGTGCCGACCGTCACAGCATTAGAGCCGCTGTCTGACTTGAGCACAGTATAGGATTTTCCTGGGATGCCGACAGCAGTAGGCAGCGTAGTCGTAAAAGCTCCTGATGTGGCATTGGCAAGGATCACCGTATCAGAGGACAGGGCAGTGTAAGTACCAGTGACAGAAGTAACAGGAACAGACGGCGTACCATCAGCATTGTGTGCCACCTGCAGCCAGGCATTGAGCAGCGTGCCCCAGTTATTGGCACTGCCGTTGATAACAGGAAGAGACGCTGGCATTACCGCTCCTTAAACTTGAGCATGACCTATTACTCCTGTCAGGGTTCCAGGCGAAGAAACGATTCGTCCAATTTGAGGACTGGAAAGCGCGTTCCCGGCTTCGTCTACGGAACTGAACATTACCGTACCTGCATATGAGACACCCAGGCCCTGCTTGTAAGCTGTGCCCGTGTAGTCAATCACAGACAACTGTACCTGGTAAAGTATGAAGTCCAGGGTACGAACAGCAAAGTTACCACTTCGAGCCGTCATGCGGAAAGCCATGGGAACCGCCGGCCGATTATGCTGATACTGAGTCCACAAAGGAAGACCGTAATAATCTATCCAATTCCCGCCTGTTGTAACAGCAAGACCAGATAGAGCCGAGATCGTACCCCAGCTCATAAACCCGTTTATCACCGTAATGGACGCCTTGTTCATGGAGAACCAGACCCCTATGTCATAATCATCAGCCTTCATGTTCGATGATGTAATAGCTGGCTCAATAGAAATTGACTGAGCAGCATATAGCTGATTGCTCTCCGTGCCGTCAGATCCGAGCACCGCAACTCTTGACAGGCTGAATCCCTCGAAAACCCTGTCACGGTATGAGGGAGCAACATACTGCAGCAAGAGCGAGAGCGAGTAATCATCAGAAGATGACGTTGCCCGTGAAACACTGCCGGCATCACTGCTAACTGCGCAATCATATTCTACCGGAAGATTAACAACTGGAGGACCAGCCTGAGTATCCAGCCCTGCAACAGAATCAGAATCAGAGACAAAAGTCTGAACAATAGCAGCAGGACTGTTGCCGATATTATAGAGACCGCTATTATAAAGACCGGTACCGTAAGTATCCTGCTGATAGCCCCAGGCATCAGGCTCATCCAGGCCCGTGCCAGAATCAGAATCCGAGACTAGCAGCACTGCCGAATGAGAATCATGTCCAGTACCAGAATCTTTGCTGAACACCGAACTCGTAGTGGAGAGCATGAACGTAGCGGCACAGCCAGCCCAGTAAGCAGGAGAGCCTGACAGACGGTACCTGCAGTCAGCAGAGCCAGTATTAGACTGCGTACGGTACAGCTCAGTCAGTGAGTTGCTGCCACCAGGGCTGTCCTGCACGATGGTGAAACCAGGAGAGATCAGTGAATAAGCCTGACCTGCTCCCTTGTACCCGAGACACGCAACCCATAGTTCAGCTTTGCTCTTGGTAAAGGGCGTGGTACCGGAGTCTATACCACTGGAGACTGCGGGAATAGCTTGCGTGTTACCACGAGCCGTCTTATCTAGCGGACTGGGAATCCAGCCAGTATAAGACCAGAATTCCGACATGACTACTGCCATGGTAAATGATGCGCCGATAATGAATGTCCAGCTAGTCTGCCCTGCCATGGCCGGCGTGACGACAGCATAATAAATAGACGTGGTAATAGTAGCATTAAGCCCAGCAGGCTTGTCAGTAACCGCTAGCTTCCAGTCCGAACTGGGAGGATGTATATAACTGGTATTCCCTCCGTACATGACCGACGCTATGAGGAGGTTTCCCTGCGTGACACCTGAGCCGAGAGTAATTGTCTTGGACAGCACGGAAGAAGCGCCAGAATTAGACTGGCTTGACTGCAAGAGCTTTATCCTGACAACTCCGGTATCAGATACGTTACCAGAGCCAGAATCACTGATAATTCCAGAGGTACTGCCAGAATCAAGGCCAGTGCCCTTATCTGAAGAACTGAACCAGGTACCTGTATCCGTGCTTGAGCCTGCATCAGTACTAGTTACCCTGAGTGAAGTATTACAGTCAGTCCCGGTACCGTAATCATAGTCAGAGATAGAAATCAAGCTGGTACTGGAACCAAAGCCGGCATCCGATGATCCTAGTCCTACGGAACTGCTCTCTGCATAAGCTCCACTGCCGTACGTGCCACTGCCGTAAAGAGAGTCCTCCAGTCCGGAACCGGAATCAGAATCACTGACCGACGGCATCCCTGACTCCTCTCCAGTCCCCCGTTACATGCTATCGGGAAGACAGATCAGGATCAAATAATACTGGTGACTAGTTATACTGAAAGCAATCATGTAATCTGGAACGAAACGCTGAAGATCCAGCTTGAACCGGATGCTTTTGATCCGAGATTCACATTAGTCTTGTGATTGAGCATTGCCCAAGAGTTAGCCGTGGCAAATGGTGAGCCAGCCACTGTGCTGCCGTTACTGCCAGCAGTGACAACACCAGAACCAGTTGCGATCGTCCATTCGTTCCAAGCAAAGTTGCCGTTCGCCGACCCGACCGTAACAGTGCCGACCACTACTCCGTTAGTAGTCGTAGTGCCGAGCGAACTAGCGTCAAACGCCTGATACCAGGCTGACCCGCCATTGCTGATCAGGCTCGTGTCAGCCGTTCCGGCAGCCGCCGTGCCGCAGCCGACCCCGACGACGGACGTACCGGCAGAGACAGCGTGCAAGGGGTTGATGGCGGCACCTGTCAGCCCTGTCCAGAGAGAGATCAGGTTGGTCAGACCGGAAGCGGTGAAGACGTTACCGGTAGCGGTATCCTCGCCCTCTTCTGGACCACCAGGGAAGTACCTGGTGAACTCCATCCCGGAAAGCTCAAGCTCACCATGACGAAGCCTGCGGAGCATGGCTGTAGTGTTGATTCTCGTGCCCCGTCGCCATGCCTTCTCCTCACGGAACCTGCGTACCGCCCATTCGGTCTGGTCTGAACTGTACTTGTCTACGTGCGCAACAGAGAAGCCGATCGCGCCGTCAAGTGCGTGATCCATCCCTGCCCCGCGCGCAACACCAGCCTTGTACGCCTGCTGCAGGTACTTCACGTCATCGTTACTGAGTGGCATAATTTCCTCCGAGTATAACAGATCTTCCTGATATCATATCTATCGGGGAAGGCCACTCAGCTCCTTAAGGTAGAATAAGGTATGAAAACTTATACCACAGAGGAAGCCAGAGCTAAACTCGGCAGCATCATCCAGGACGCCGTAGCAGGAATACCGTCTGCTATTACTTATCACGGAATCTCTGCTGTCGTAATAATCAGCAGAGAAGAATGGAATAAATACACTGAACGTACTATCACCATAACTGACAAAGATTCAGCCTTCGTAACCGAGACCCACCACCGTTAACCCCGCGGATTAGGAACTGCCGACACTCCGTCAGGCTTCCTGAACTCCTGCGGTGGGATCTCTGGCTGGAAGCACTTAGATAGCTGATCGCGGTACCACTGACCAGGGATCGTGTGCACACCACCGTACTCGCCTATGTGCTGGGACCTGGAAACGGCAGGCGCGACGCACACCATACCCTGCTCCCCGCACCAGTAGTCAGTAAGCCGCCAGTCCCAGCCGTTGTGCTCATAATTAAACGTCCAATCCGGCTTGATCAGATTCTCCCACCGGTCACGCCAGGTACCCCACACCCAGCCAGGGAACCACGGGACGAGCAGTGACTGAGCCAGGCCGCCCGGCTGCTCCTCATGCTGGCTGGCTGAGACGCACAGCACGTGCCTGTCGTCGTAAAACACCCGGCTAGTCCAGCTGAACCACTCCAGCACGTCAGTGGAGACGATGAAATCATCCTCGGCCAGGATCACGAAGTCATCCGGTCTCGGGACAGCGAGTCCGCCCTCCCGCATGAACCCGCAGTTAATCGCATTGTACGGATTACGCTGCACGCCCTGATGAGTCTCGTTGACATGCACGACCGGCTCGGTGAACAGCACTGAGGAGCAGAGTCGTTCCATTTTCTGGCAGCCAGGCTCTACATGGAAATCAAAAATGGTATCAGAAACTCCCCGCACGCGAGACCAGGATCGCATAGTCTCCTGCATGTATTCTGGCCGGTCGAACGCGGTGAAAACGATAATTTGTCTCATATCCCCTCCAAAGGCCAGGGCTGCGTCCACTGTCCAGCCTCAGCCGCCTCATCATTCCTCATCCGCTCTGGCTCGCTCATCCCGGCACCACGCAAATGCTGCGCATAATGATGCGTGAACCTGTACCCGCTGCGCAGCCGGCATGACCAGCCCGCTTGCTGCCCGCGCCAGGAAACCCAGTCATCACTAAAATAATGAGAAGTGAGCAAGGGAGCAATCTTTTTCATCTGTGCCACGGACGTGAACGGCAGGGCACTCATATGCACAGGAGTCCAGTCTGCCCCCAGAACTCCTACCTGCGGATGAGAATGAGGATAGCCGTTTGGATCGCAGACCTGCGGAGCAGGCAGGAATCCTTGCTCTACGGCCTCGATGGCAGGAACGTCCCAGTCCTGCCCCGGTTCTATGTCATCACACGTCAGGTGAATGTACTTGCCCTTTACATAAGCCAGGCCAGCCTGCCAGGCCAGCCCGCAAGACGAGTGATTCAGCTCGGTGATGAGTTCCACCTGACTGGCTGTCCGTTCCTGATAAGCATGTACGCAGCGCTGATAATGATCCTCCCGGCCTGTCACTGTCGGGATAATTACAGATATTAGAGTCATGATGCCAGTTCTTCAACAAAAGGATCCCAGTATTCACTTATTAGATGTTGTGGAGCAAGAAATTCTTCAGCCCACTTGCGTATCCCGAACCGAATCTCCTGCTGCTCACTTATTTTTCTTTTAGCCATAAGAACAGCCATCTCTGCCGCATCCTGCACAGAATCTGTATAGCAGAATGGATATATTGTTCCCTTTTTACACCATCCATCCATGATCTTACTCGTACGCTCATGATTAAAAACAAATACAGGAAGCCCAAGGATTACCGCTTCCTGCCCCGCCAGCCCGTAGTGCCCGTCACACACATTATCAATTACCACAGAAGCAAGAGACCTGCGCTTTGCAAGCACCTCAGTATGTGCAGTACGAGAACAGTCAAGATGAACCACATCCCTGAAATCCATGATTCGCAACTCATCCGCATGCTTGATATAACTAACAGCCGGATACGGACGAACATCTGGATTAAATGAGTAGGCCCCGTCAAGTGGTAGCAGATCCGGTAGCCAACGGAAGCGATCAGTTGGCATGAAATCTAGCGCTCCAATATGAGAAGATGCCAACAATTTATATCGATCATACGATATTGCATTATACTGAGGTGCAGTCCAGAATCTATTACGCACATGATCATAATAAGTACAAATGTTTCTAAAAGCAGAAGGCTTAGTATTATCTTCCAACCCTTCCTCCCATCCAGTAAAATGATGGATAAAGACATCAGCCTCATTAATTAGCGCTACTGCCTCTTCCTGCTGCATTAGCCACCCTGGATTATCTGGTTGCTCATACTTAAAAATATTCTGCAAAGGATGAGGATCCTTGACATAAAGAGAATGAGAGTACCTGCTATATAGATTCAACTCCCTGACACATCTGAGAACATCACAAGCAGGGTCAAAAGAATTAACGATATGACAAACTCTCATCCTCGCCACCAGCCATCCGCATCAAACCTGGACACGTAGTCAAGCGTCTCTTTCATCCCGTCTCCCAGGTCTTTCTCCGGTCGCCAGCCCATCTGCCATAGCCGGTCACTGTCCAGCAACTTCCGCAACGTGATCTGGCTGTCAGGCTCGGTCTCCGTCAGTGAGGAACGGCAGTGAGGCACCAAGTCCATGCACCGTTGCGCCAACTCAGCCGTAGTAATGTGCTGATCGTTACGATTCACGTTCCATATGCCCTCTCTGCCAGACTCAGCAATGATAGCCAGTCCCCTGCAGGTATCGCCCACGTATGTGAAACAGCGCTTGCAGCCCCTGTGGACGGTGATGGGCAATCCGTGGTACGCCTGCCAGAGCATCGTGTGCATCGCATTGTAGCCGAGCATTCCCGCCCTGCCAGAGAAGCTTGGAACGGTATCCAGATCGGGCAGCACGGCAGCAGGACCATAGGGCATGTTCAGCCGGGTGATCATCAGGCCGTCCGGGGCGTACAACTGGCAGGCTTCCTCGCCCCACTTCTTGGACAGACCGTACATGTTCAGCGGCCTCAGCGGCATGGACGTCCTGATCTCGCCCCGCTCTGCGGTAGCCGTCATGCCGTAGACCTCAGACGAGGACATGAACATCATCCTGGCACCCGCATCAGTCACTTCCCTGGCCAGCTGAGCAGTGATCCCGGTGTTGGCCTCTACAGTGGTCATCAGGTTCTTCTCGCCCCACACACGCCCGTACAGCGCAGCCAGGTGGATGACAATGTCTGGCTTCGCCGCCTGCAGCCAGTAACGGACAGAATCACGCTCTGACAAGTCAAACACGAAGTCTGCGTCAGGACTGCTGCGCATGTCCTGACCACTGATGTCATGCCCGCGCTCGCCCAGCACCCTGACCAGATGCCCGCCGATGTAGCCCGACACGCCCGTAACAGATATTTTCACTAGTTCTCCCCGTCCCCGTGCATGGAGAAGCCGGGCAGGTCCCGGGGAAACGAAGACCTGCCCGGCCGGGAGGACGAACGGGGGACGTCCTCCTGGTCAGTATACTGCATGACATCCGTAACCTGACCGCCTGCGGGTACAATCTCGCGCAGTCTCGCGGAACATCCTTGGCGTTCACCAGCATGCTCAGGTGCGCCAGCTCAGCCGTGATCTTAGGCGTGATCTTATTTTTCGGTGGTGTCGCATCAGCAAGGAATACTTCCCAGAGCATTTTATCCTCACTGCGCGCGGTGTTGTTAACCAGGCACTGCTGATACTGTGTTTTTACCGATCCGTTATTCTGGTGAATCGTTCCTACTGACAGGAAGATCACCGCAACAGACAGCATAACATCCAGGAAGATAGAAACCGCCAGAAGAAGAACCGTCTGCTTATTGGCTTTCCCCTTCTGAAGCTTGCCGATGAGAACCATGGCAGTATCGAAGAGAACATCAGCATCATGCGGATTACTGTCCCTGCCGGGATTACTGCTCATACCTGCCCACTTATCCTCCCCTGTGCCTCAGCTGGCAGTTTACCGGAACATCAAGAGCCTGAACTACCTGCAAAAAAGACTTTCCTGTTGCCGTATTATGAAAATCCTCAGTATTGAGCTTCCACAAGGTCAGGAACTCGTCCTGGAAACTATTATAGTTATTGCAGATGGAAAGCTCATCTGAGCGCAACTGCACTGACTGCTTAACAAGCTGCGAGTTGCTGTCAGACAAGCCAAGGCCCAGGAAGATCACCACCAGGGACAGTGACACATCCAGGACAATGGAAATAGCTAGCAAGAGAGCCGTCTTTTTTGATGCCTTGCTCTTCTGGAGTTTCTTGATGAGCATCATCGCCGTATCGACAAGAGCATCGCCGTTGTCAGGTTTTACCGACATCAGGCCGCTCCTGCTCCAGCACCCGCAGCATCATCGAAGCAGCGAATTTATCACCAGCCTGCGCCTTCTTGTCCTCACGGATCTTGACCAACAGGCTGATGAGCCGCAGCATGCCAGCATCGGACAGCCTGTCCTCCTGGTACGCCTCCAAGAGCCCGTCCAGTTCTTCCTTTTCCGGATCGGGAATAGGGGTTCGCGCCGTCATCTCACCGCCTGATCTCCGAACAGCCCGCGGCTTTCTATCACTCTGAGGATAACAGCGGCAGCCATCTGATCACCGGGGTAAACCGGAAAATCTGCCTCCTGCCCCGCTTTGTAGTCACGGATCTGGTAAAGCCTGCTCTTGAGCACTCCCAAGGTAGGCTCGTCGAGATCCCCTAGCTGAAATCTCTCCAGCAGGGCATCAAGCGCCTGACGTGATTCATGCTCCCGGCTCATCGTGCTCATCCTACCGCTCGTCATGGCGAAGAAATCTTGTTCAACAGTAGCCAGAACTTCCCGAGAATGCTAATCGCCTCGGCAAACTCAGAAAACTCCACCGGCTTTCGAACATAGGCGTTCGCGCCCTTGCTGTAACTAGCCATTATGTCCTCGTACTCCTGCGATCCAGTCAAGACAACCACGGGGACGAACTTCGTCCTGCTGTCCGCGCGCAGCCTGTCCAGGACTTCCAGCCCGCTGATCTTCGGCAGCTTAAGATCGAGAAGAATCAGGCAGGGCAGCACTGAATCAGAATCAAACAGCCGCCGGATCGCCTCATCTCCGTCAACCGCCACGACTACCTCATTAATGACCTTGTGCTTCCGGAGAGCCCGCAAGGTGAGAAGCACATCATCTGCGTTGTCCTCAATCAGCATGACCGGTCTCATGATTACCTCATCCGGCACAGTAACCTCCCATCCGGCAGGGTAAAATAAAAGGTAGCGCCTTTTCCTGGCTCTCCCTCAGCCCAGATCTTCCCATTATGCCGACCAATGATGCGCTTGACGGTGGCCAGGCCGATCCCGGTCCCGGCGAATTCTTGCCCGTGCAAGCGCTCGAACGGCATAAAAAGCTTATGGCTAAATTCCGGATCAAATCCGATTCCGTTGTCCCGGATCATGAAAACACCGGAACGATGCGAGAACTCGATAACAGATGGATCATGCCCGGACGTGAACTTCCAAGAGTTCTCCAGGATATTCTGGAAGACCACGCTCATCAGACTGCGGTCGGCAACTGCTATTACTCCCGGCTGAACCACGAATGTTACCCTACGGCCAGACAGTCGTCTTTTCAGGTCATTAGCAATTCCGCCCCGGCAGCATCCAGAACGCCGCCGTAGTCATCGGCCAACGCTTCTGAGAACCCGCTCAGGGCGCGCAGCGGAGAGCGAAGGTCATGGGCCACTGAATAGGCGAAGGATTCCAGCTCCGAGTTCAGGGCGCTCAGCTCAGTAGTACGCTCCAGGACCCGGGCCTCCAGGACCGTATTCATGTCACTGATCGATTCTTCTGACTCCCGCAGGTCTTCCAAGATGTTCAGGCTGGCAACGAAAGACTGCTCGGCCTCCTTCCTTCCGTCCATGGCATCATCAAGGATATTGATGATCGCCGACTGCATGTTCTCCACATGACGCTCGCGCTCCGCGAAATCCTCCAGGATGTTCAGGCTGGCAATGAAAGCCTGCTCAGCCTCCTCCCGGTCATGCGTCGCGTCATCGAGAATGTTGATGATCGCCGACTGAATATCCTGATCAGGCATCACCGTCAGCCTTCTCTTTCAGCAGCTTGATTTCCTTCTTCAGCTCGATCATCCGCAGCTCCCTGCCGATGGTCAGCTTCTGGAAGCGCTCCAGCTCAGCCAGCCGGTCCAGCTCTCTTGTCCGCTGGTCAGCTACCTCCTTCTCCGCTTGCTTTTGAGCGGTGACATCACGAGCTGCCGCGAAAACCCCGAGGACATGACCATCCGAGTCCTTATAAACCGAAGCGTTGTAGAGAACATCGGTATAAGTGCCGCTGACATGGCGGATCGTCAGGGGGTAGTTGGACACGAACCCCTCAGCGAACACCTGAAGATAGCCTTCCCGGGCTTGTTCCGGCCGGGTGAAGTAATCGGAGAAGTCAGTTCCGACCAGCGCGTCCCGGTCAACGCCGGTCACTCGCACAGTCGCCTCATTAACGTCGGTGATCTTCCCTTCCGGGCTGATCGTGACCAGGGGATCAAGACTGGCCTCGATGAGGCTCCGGGAGTACCGAGCCGCTGAGCGCGCCTGGTCCTGAACCTTCTCCCGCTCAGTGATATCCCGGGCTACGGATGACGCGCCGATAATCTCTCCATTATCATCATAAATAGGAGAAACGGTGAGCGATACGGAAATAACTGGCCCGGATTTTGTTCGCCGGGTTGTCTCATAATGGTCCACCACCTCACCCGACCTGATCCTGTTCAGGATATCAAACGTGTCGTCATGCTGGCCTTCCGGAGTCAGCAGTGACACGGACTCGCCGACAATCTCCGTAGTGGAGTAGCCATATATCCGCTCAGCAGCCCTGTTCCAGGTGGTGATAACCCCGTCCAGGGTCTTGCTGATGATCGCATCACTGGCTGAGGCAATGATGTGCGCCGACAGCACGTCAGAAGCAGAACTGCTCATTATGATTACACCTTCTTTGCCTTAGCCCGCAAGTACCATGTCTTGGACGACAGATCACCTTCCGGACCGAGAAACGCCAAGGCCCATGCGCCGAACCAGATAAACCAGCCCGCATCTACATCCGACGGCTGGCTGTAATTCCAGTGCAGGACGGCATACGCGAATGTCGTATCAGACGCCAGGACACCTATCGTTCCCAGGGCAATCAGCCAGAAACTAGCAGATATCTTTGTCCCAGTACGGAAACGGCGCATCGCGAACACGATAAGTGCGAGAACTAGCACCTGGAACAGCAGCAGGACATCAGCAGACGGATAGGCGATGGTCACCAGCTTGACAAACCATGAAATTGCATTACTGATAGCATAAGGATGAATGAGAACAGGCCAGGAAAACAGGCCCGCCGTCAAGCCGGTGACAACCGCGGCAATAGCCATGCCACGTGCGGTCACGTGAAAACCTCCGCCCTTGGCTAGCATTCCCAGCCCGAGAACGAAGAACACGTAACTGGCCAGTTCCAGCGCATCACTCGCACTCGGATACGGAGTACTCCCGTTTATCCGCAAGTAGGCCACTGCTGTTCCCGCACCCAGGAGATTGAAAACCTGCCCGGTCAGCAGCAGCAGCCACGCAGCAGTCCTCCGTGACGGGTACAGTACTGCTCCGATGATCATCCCGGACACGGCCACACCCAGACATGGCATGAACGCGACAGAATTCCAGCCGGCTACCCGTGCCTGAAGATAGTAGGCGATGACCACCGCCGCATACCCAACCCCAAATGCTGTCTGCACTTGATTCAGCGGCCATTTCCGCACAATAGCTTCCATAACTGGTCCTTCCGTCTCACAGTCGCTATGACAAAGATACCCCGTGCCGTAGAGACAGGAGCAAGCATGATCTCCACTGGTATCTCGCGTCCGCTCTTGCTCTTCAGTTTCAGCCCGGCATGCTCATACATCCGACGGACTCTCGGGTTGTCCATGTACCCGGCCCGGTTACTGATATGTACCTCATGACTGGCATCCGGAATCAGCATCTCTACTGGCTTGCCGCGCAACTCAGACCGGTGATACCCGGTCAGGAACTCAGCCTGATCATTGACAAGCTGAATAATACCTGTCTCACCATTCACGATAATTATGGCATCCGGCCCTTTCCGGAACAAGTCTATCGCCAACTCAGACAGGAACCGGAATTCATCAGCAAGCCGGATGAGAGTTGGCGATTCTCCGTTTTCTGTCACGGCATGCCCAGCTCTATGATCCGCAGGATGATAACCGCAGCGATCCGGTTGCCGCTAGGCGCACTGCGGTCATCAGAGACCTCAGCTAGCATCTCTATCAACCTGGCAGTCTCAACAGGTATCAGCTCATCCCGGCCAAGTTTCTCCAGCAGGACGTCCAGTTCAGGCGTGTGCGGAGAATGCAGAATCCTGGCAGCGTCAAAGGCGACATTCTTCCAGAAGACATCAATCTTGGTTTCCAGCACGCCTGTCCTGCTGATGACCGTATCCAGCCGGTCTGCTGTCTTGTCGAGAAGCTTCTGAAGATCCGGGACGGTCCGCTGAATGAGATCAGTAATATTAAGCGTGTTTTTATCGACAGTGCCGGCAAGTCCCGCTGTCCCGTCCCTGATCATCTGCTGAATCCGGCCGGCACTGTCCTTGTCTGCATCCCTGCGCCGTGAGTAAAGAAAAGCAATAACAGATGTGGCTACGGCAAGCACCGCAATAAGCGTCGAGATGATCTCGAAAGGACTGATACTGCTTGCCGCAGCCGCTTCCGCCGAGAGCAGCATGCTAACACGGGACTTGCACAGCCGCAGGGCATGAAATCATAGCCCCCGTCTGCCGTCAGGTGAGCAGGCTCCTGCAAGAGTTCCTCCAGGAGCCTGCTCAGTGCAGTTGCCTCATTCACGCTGAGGCGGATGAAGACAGGTCCCACTCCCAGGCAGACTTTCTTGCCGGGCACCAGCCAGCCAAGATGAACCTGTCCGGTCCCGGCACTAGCCGATGCAGGACGGCCATCCATCTCTCACACCACTCCTGTACTTTCTCTCGTTCATCTGCCTCATCCTGGCAGCCGACGCCTCCTGCTGCTCCTTGCTCTGCTCATGATGCGGCCGTACCGAGCGAAAAGACACAAACGCCGCGGGGATGACGAACTTGGCCCAGACACTGTCATCGAACTTCCCCTCCGACACGAGAATGGCGGCCTTGTTGTGCTTCAGCCTGGTGATCAGCTTCCGCTGCGCAGTGTAGATGAAAGCAGTATCGTCAGCACAGTACTGGGCCGGATAGGTGGCAGATGCGAGCATCTGGATCACGCCGCCAGAGTTTACCTGCACCGCACCGCGCCCCGTCAAAGGATCCCGTACCCGGAATACCTTAGTAGACTGCGGGCGGTACTGGGCCGGCAGCGGATGGCCATTATTCAGGTTATGGTTCGCGGTGGCGCTGCTGCCGAAGTCGGCCAAGCCGGTAAGCTGGAGATTGCCGTCAGGGAGCAGCCTGTAGGACGGGGCAGCGTAACTAGCATTGAGGGACCAGCCGGCGTCAAGGGTAATGGCATTCCATATGTCAGTGGTAATGAACGTCTGGCTGGCCGGTGTCCCGCCAGTTGTCACCAGGCTCCCGGTGATGAGCACATTGCCGACAATATCCAGGTTGCCTGACACGCCTGGCCCGGTTGAGTAAAGCTGTATCGCCACCGCAGACGAGAAAGTATACGCGACGGACTGAGTGGCCCCGCCGACGTAGAAACTGACACCGGTTGTATCCTGCTGGGTAGCATAGTAACTAGAAGTCCCCGGGTCATAACCGTAAGATGTTATTCCTGACAGGTACTGATTCCCGTAAGAATCCGTTCCTGTTGCATTGGTAATAGAAGAAGTCAGCTTATTCGCAGCAGGAGCGCTGGAGTAGAAAAAAGCCCCTGCAGTGCTGAGCACGAAATCAGAACCGTTAAAAACAGAGCCGTTGAAAACAGAGCCATTGAAGGTAGCAGCATTGATGGTAGTTGCATCCACGATGCCAGCTACGACAAGCCCCGCTATCAGCTCGTTAGCGGAAATAGTATTGGCGCTGATCTGCTGCGCGGTGATGGTGCCAGCCTGGATCTCCTGCGCGGAAATGGAGCCTGCCTGGATCTGCGCTGCGGTGAGGCTGCCAGTCTCGATAGCCCCGGCAGCAAACTGGTAAGCCGCCCACGCGCCGGCAGCACTGACATTCAGCTGCATGCCGTGTGCCGTGTCATACCACAGGGAACCATCCGCGATAATGCCTGCAGGGGCAGTGTCCTGCACGAAGACCTGCACCCCGCCGATGTCCACTGCAGAGAACGCAACGGCTCCCGGACCGATGGGATAGGGCACCCACTGCGTCCCGTCCCATGCACTGGTCGTTATCACGTTCCCTGGCGCGGGAATACCCGGAGTGGTAGTAACGGTTGTGGTCGTCTCTCCCGTATTAATGTCCGTCACATCAGAGCTGGTCACCACATCCGGCGGCACGGCAGCATCCGTCTGGTGCCAGACGTCGCCGATGACGGGAGACGATGGCGGCACCGGTCCCCAGGTGACTACGGAACCGGACGGGAGAGCGGACGACAGGGCCAGCGGGTCAAGAGTCCCCGGGATGATAACCGACCCGTGGATGCCGCCGGCCACGGCGACCTCTGGTATGGCGGAAAGCGACGGCACGACGCCCAGACTGGCTGACCCACCCAGGCCAACCGGCCCGGAGGCAGTAAACGGGCCGATAGCGTCAGGCTGCCAGGCATTCTCGTCATCCGGCCCGGGACTGTAGAGGTCGTCGGGAGTGGTCATCCTTAACTCAGCTCCTTCTAGCCCCCGCCGCTGCCAATTGACAGCTGACTGGGTGACGGGGCCAGTGCCCCGAGAGCAGAGGCGGCATCCCCGCCGAACTTGGCCACCAGGTAAGACAGCCACTGGGCCTTGGCCTGGCGGTATGTCTGCAGGATCAGCTCATGCGTCTCCATCCCGTCCTGGTCAATGGTGACCGTGATGCCGATGACGCGCATGGAGTCAGTGCCGGCGAAATTACTTTCCAGTCCCCGCTCGATGCCGATCCAGTCAAAAATGCCGAAATCCCTGAAAATGGTCTTGCCCGGCTGATTAGGAGGAATTTGCAGGACCAGGGCCTGCACTTCCCCCTGAAACTGCTGCAGGGAGGCCAGGGCGACATTAGCGGCACTGTTACCGTCAATTGTCCCGCCAGAGGAAATCCACTGCTCACGCTGATGCCATTTAGAAATCGAAGAGGCTGATGACTTGGCATACAGCACGCCTGCCCCGTCCTGGGACACTACGACATTGCCGATTGCATCCCGGGCACGGGTATCCTCCAGGACAGTCACCTCTCCCTCATGGAATACCACTGAATTATGCAGGTCCGTTCCCAGCCTGCCGCAGTCCAGCGAAAGGCCAGGCCGCATGATCCAGTCAGCGTTAATACCGCCAGCGTAATTCTGCATCAGCGTGAGCAGATCGGTGCCGGCCTGGGCCTGGACCGACCAGGAGTCATTCCAGAGATTGCCCTTTCTGTCGGCAATCTCGGTGAACAGCATGTTCACGAACGGGATGGTGCCCCTGGTATGGCAAGCCTGCACCAGCTGGTGATATGTCTTCATCAGGGGCTGGGAGAGGAAAATAGGACCGAGCCGCGGACTGGTGGTGATTTCGGAGTTGAGATTGCTGAACTGGACGGCTACCTGGTCAGCTTCATCGCTGTAGTACCCGCCCAGGTAGAGGATTACGGCGGAAGGATCAAAGCTGCGGCTGCCGACTTTCACTTGCCATCGCAAGCTCCAGGTGGTCCCGTCTCCCGATGTCCACCACCGCCACATGATCGGGCCAGGCGGAGGAGGAGCGTTCCCGGTCCGCCGCCCGGAGGTGATATCACAGGAAATGCGCCAGTACTGTGCCCAGCCCGGATTGTAGGACCCGGCCCCGCCTATGGTGCCGGGTCCCAAGACATGCCGGGTAACGGTCCCTGTGCTGTCCGTGTACTCGCACCAGAAATTCTGGAAGTCAAGAGCCATCTGAGCCTGTCCGGTGCCCTTGCTGCTGTTGAGGGCCAGCTGGGTCACCTCACTGCCGTTCATCTTGCGGAGCGCCTCGGGGCTGCCGGTCCAGTACAGGCTCAGCCCGGTGCACCCCCAGTGCGTCGGCGTCCCGCAGTCAGCGCGGAAAACATCCCCGTTTATGTCGCTGCTGCCGAGAGCCCAGAGAGACGCCTGCATGTTAGTGGTCCCGGCAACCACTATCCGGTCGACGTTATGGAAGTCGCTGTGGCTGCCGAACTGCCTGCCGTCCTCGGTGGCGATGATGACAAGCTGCAGTTCCGGGACGCTGCGCAGGAGCTGGGCCGGCAGCGAGGCAGTGGAACTGTAGCCGGTATTCTGGGTGAACACCCCGTCCAAGGACCAGGCGTCTGGGATGGAGTAGATGTTGACTCCGAACCGCGCATTCGCCCTGATGCCGCTGAAAGCGATGACATCCTTGGAAGAGACCTGGTTCACCTTCGCGTAGAAGATAAAGAAATTGACGTTCGGCCCCTGGCACCGGCTGATCCGGTGCCAGGTGGTATTCACCCCGCTGATGGCAGGGCCCGTGGTGATGGTGGCCGACTGGATCTGCATGAAGACGATAAGCGTGGACTTGCTCGAAACGGTCCAGCCGACGAAGCTCATCTTGCCGCCTGGGCTGTTCACCTTGAAAACCCCGCCCCAGCCGCCCTTCGCAGCAGGATTGGGCGGGGAGATGGTTGGCTCCGTCGGCTGGGCAGGAGAAACGGAAACGCTGATCGAACTGCCCAGCGCGTTATAAGTCCCGCTGCCCAGGTAAGCGGCAGGCCAGTCCCATGTGCCAAGGTTCACGACAATGGTGCCGGTCTGCCGGATGGTAACGACACCGGGCGTGGTGTAGTTCCACAAGTTCAGGTCCACCCCTGCCCCGCCAGGGTCGAACGGGTCAGAGATCCCGCTGAGCACAGTGATCCCTTTTCCGGAGGGAAGCCACCCGGTGGGCATGGCCATGCCCCATTTCAGGCAGGCGGCAGTACCGGGCCCGGAGATGGTCACTAGCTGGGTCTCATCGGATGTCACGGTGCTCCGGGTGACAGTCTCGGCAAGGAAGTCAAAGACGGCAGTCCCGTCCTGGAAGACCCGCCACAGGGTTTCCTGGCCGAGAACATCAGAGGTATACGGATTGCTCCCGCCCAGGCTGAACAGCGGGCTGGACAGGGGAATGGTGATGCTCCCCGCCCCGGCATCATTGCCCAGCGGAGAGAAACTCAGGGTCGTCCAGGCGGGAACCTCGCCCAGTACAGTGGAAAAATTGCTAGCGGGGCCAGAGTAGACCACTACCTCCCAGCCCGCTCCGGGTGATGTCATGATACAGCCTCCAGGGGCTTCGCCACTGAAAGTTTCTTTCGGAGTCCGGTTTTTCCTTACCAGCCGCGTGCCCAGGCCCAGCTCCAGATGACCCGGGCAGGAGCTGCCCGCCGGGCGAGAAGGGAGACAGCCGAGGCGATGATCATGACAGGCAGCCACAGAAGAAACGTGATGCCGAAGATAATTGTTCCTATGTAGCAGGCGAACATGCCAGGGTACGAGCCGCTGGTATCGGCGGTGAAAAATTCTCGCAGCGCTCCCGGGCGCTGCCTGCGGTACTGAGTCGTTTTCATGTCTCCGAGGCTACCAGCAGGGGAGACGACTGTCAACTAGTGTAAAACAGGAAAAATTACCCAGAAAAAAATTATGTCCTCTCCTTTTTCTTACTCAGAAAAAATTATTCAGACTCTTTCCCTCTCTCTTTCCCTTCCCTTTTTCTTGTTCAGAAAAAATTATTCAGACTCTTTCCCTCTCTCTTTCCCTTCCCTTTTTCTTGTTCAGAAAAAATTATTCAGACTCTTTCCCTCTCTCTTTCCCTTCCCTTTTTCGTGCTTCTGGTGCAACAGCCCTATACGCCGCACCAGCTCGAACACATGTCCAAATCCCCTTCGTGACCTCGCCCCCCAGCAAAGCCCTCGACTCTTCGACTCCTCGACCCCTCGACCCTCCGCGGCATTAGCCTCCGCGGTCGAAAAGACCAGGCAGGCCACGAGGAGCCAAGGCCGGGGAAAAGGAGATCGGGCTAAGGAATGCGATAGGATGGGAAGGCGTGCCCGGATAGCTTAACCGGAAAAGCGGGTCCCTGCTAAGGTCCAGTATGCGAGTTCAAGTCTCGCTCCGGGCACGCCCTGCACCAGCCAGCCTACCACCGCCATGGGCCATGGAGCCTGCTGCCTATGCGGCTGTGGAGGCCCTTGGCTAGGCAGCCATGGTGCCCGATCCGGCCATGCGGTCTGCTGGCCCTTGGCTAGGCAGCCATGGAGGCCCAGCCTATGGAGGCTGCTGGCTATGGCCTCAGATGAAGATCTTCCTTGCCTCCTCGGGAGCTAGCCGAAGATCTTCCTGTGGCTCAGCTAAGGAGCAAGCTCGAAGATCTTCCTTGCCTCCTCGGGACTGAACAGGAAGATCTTCATCTGAGGTACATGGTACCCAGGCAATCCTGGGCATGGAGGCCAATCCTGCGAAGGCCCAGGCAGCCCTGGGCATGGAGGCCATGGTGCCCGATCCGGCCGTCTATGGTGCCTGACAGCCATGCTGACAGCCCCGACGGCCCTATGGCCATGCTGAGCATGGGTGCCGAACCTGAGCAGGTCGCTGGCAGTGTGCTTCTCACGCTGTGAGGCGAGAAACGGCAGGTACCTGAGCCGAGTACCCCGCATCCGCTGACAGGGGGGTTACCTCAGCTTGCCCGTACGGTGAAACGAATTCTAGTCCGCTGCAGGCCATGCTGACTCAGGCTCCCAGCCATGGATGGCACTGACAGCCGTCGACATGGCCTTGGAAGAGCCAGGCTGGCATGCCCTCCATGGGGCCTGAGCGCCACGCTGACGGCCTGAGCAGGCTATGGGCTAGCCCCACCGCACGTGACTTTCCCTGACCACCCACATGCCCTGGCCGATCGGGGCAGCGGGCATGGTGCCGTTCAGCACGGCCAGCAGCTCAGCATGCTTGACCAGGGCAGCCCGGGCCCGATCATGCCAAGCCGGGTCATGGCCACATGGCGAGGTGCCCAGGACAGCCTGGGTTTCCGGAACCGGCCTGAGAGGATCGGCAGCCTCAGTAACTGCTGCCCGATCAGGCACAGGCTCGGGCCGGGCCTGTGGCACCGGTTCTGAGATCTGGCTGGTTCCGGGGTCAGGAGGTGTACAGCCGACAGCACCTTCTGTGACAGGTACTGTACTCACGGTACTCTCTTTGCTATACCTTCTCTGATATAGAGATTCGTCGACAGACTGTTCGATTTCCTCCGTCTGAGCAGCTTCGACATCCTCGACTGGAGACGAAAACAGAGGGTCAAAAAGTTTCCCCGAAGGGTCAGGGGAAACTTTTTCCTGCTCCGTCGACGAGTCTGTGACGGGATCATCCGCGGTAGCGGGGGAAGGTTTCTCCCCATGCGAGCCCTTGTCGTGGATCAGCTTGCTGACTGCCCCCGGTGACAGGCCGGTCCTGACGGCAATCTCTGCCTGCTTCATGAGCCCGCCCATGACCCTGACCAGGATCTTGCGGTGACGGGCATCAGCCAGCGCTGCCCATGCGGCAAAATCCTCACCCGGGAACTCGACGTCAAGGAACTCCGCAAGCGAGCCACGACCTCCTTGAGTGAAGTGCCCCTCGGCGATGAACTCGGTCAGGCGGCCGATCAGGGCCTGCTGCCGGCCGATCAGGGCCTGCTGGCTGTCTGCCAGGATCTTGCCTTCCCGCTTAATCTCGTCAAGCTCCCTGCGGTAGCCGGCTGCGGCTGCAGCTTTCCTTTTCACGCCACGCTGGCCCGGCGAGGTGATCGAGCTGATACTGGCGAGTCCTGCCTCATCGGGCAGCTGGTCATCAGCCATGATATGCGAGTCTCCTTTTCGGAAGGGTCGCAGTGACCACGGGGGACCCTTCCGAGGAAACCCGTGGTCACTGCCCTGATGCCGGATGCGGGAACCCTTAGGAAGAAACCGCACCCGGCTCTTTCAGCATATACCCGGAACCGGCCTTCAGGCTCTCGCAGAGCCTCCTTGGCAGACGGGAATGCGGTAGAATCGCAAGTGCGTGCCCCGGTAGGTCAGTGGACAGACTAGCGCTCTGTCGAAGCGCTTTACGCGAGTTCGAATCTCGCCCGGGGCACGCCCTGCATTTCCCAGCCTACCACTGCGCCGGCTGCAGGTCAGCCGTCAGGCCCGGCGGGGATCCTCCCGGGCAGGATCGCGGGCTGCTTCATATCTGGCGCGCTGCTCGCGGTAGGCCCCGAGAACTTCCGCCTTGTCCCAGCCTTGCACGACTAGCGTTAGCGTCGGGACTGGCGCGGACCACGTGGCGGTGCATGTCACTGAACTGTCGAAATCACGCTGATCGCATTTCAGGTCCGGGTTGGCGCAGGCAGGCCATGCCGCGTCCCTGTCACCGAGATCTGGCCTCCACCGCAGGACATGGAACTGCCGGACCTCGGCGGGACCTTCGCGCAGCTCGTGTTCTTCCACGTCATCGCCCAGCGCGTAGGCTTCCGCATCTGACCTGTTCCTGAACGCGTGCAGGACCTTGTAATCATCATATTCGCCGGAAGTGGCGAGGTAGATTTTCATTTACGTTCCCCCCGGTCCCTGATTTCCGTCACCGGGGCCGGATCTCATCTGTCATATGAGATCACGGCCCGCATGTACCGCAGCCACCATGCGAGGGGCCAGAGGGCGAGACGCCATGGGCAGCATGAGGAGATCCCGCAATCCGGGTCGCCGCAGGTACAGGGGTGATAATCTCCCGGCTCCCTGTCCGTGAGCAGCGGGGGCGCGCCGGCGCTGCTGAAGTAGAAGTCATCCTCCGGTGCCGGGTGGCGAATCTCGCTTTTCACCTGTCCGTCTCCCTTTCAGCCTCATCTGCTATTTCACGACCCGTGTCACGAGACGGCTCCTGCGCGTCACCGATGACAGCACCGAGCTGTGCGTGGAACTGCCTCAGGTAGCTGGCGCTCTCGATCACCGTGAACGTCATCTCGCCTTGCGTGTACGTCAGCCTTACCGAATTCGGGAACCGGTCATCCCTGCTGACATGAAATGTCATCTGCTGTTTTCTCCAGAAATGTCTAGAAGGTCCTGATAGACCTATTCTAGCAGAAGCAAGCCAGGGAGGAGGATCCTCCGCAACGCGAAAAGGCCCGATCCTGCCGAAACAGAATCGGGCCTTTAGTAAAGCCCTCGCCTCGCCTTGCCCCGCCCAGCCGTGCCACGCCTGGCCCCGCCTGGCCCTGCCTAGCCGCGCCTTGCCTGATCAGGGTACCACACTAGCCTCACCAGTCACGCGAAAAGGGCACCTCTGGTTCGAGGTGCCCCCGTTTCGCCTGTTACCGCCGCTGGGCCTCCAGTGCCCTCGCAACATGGGCGTCAAGCTCTCCGCGGGTGATAAGCCCGGCTGCGAACTGCCACGCCGCCAGGGCCAGCCTGCCGTCGGTGAGCAGGGCCCGTATAGCCGGCGACCGTGACAGGCCGGCACTGGCCGTCATCTCCCCGTCACCAGAACTTGGCATAATGCGCGTCCTGCTCTCGCTGGGCCTCCAGGGCCCTCGCGACATGGGTGTCAAGCTCTCCGCGGGTGATGGTGCCGTCCGCGAACCGCTGCACCGCTAGCCCGAGCCCGACGGTGACGATGA
>WNFB01006215.1_pt1 | contig 21222 bp, 21 predicted proteins | sample 5400501 | NCBI WGS metagenome assembly WNFB01 (sample SAMN13153341, study PRJNA577476) | soil metagenome | isolation source: 200 cm saprolite under Douglas fir tree site 2 hole 1 | place: USA:California | collected 2015-04-18 | reverse complement strand
GGATCTCGTCGGCCTGTGTCTTGCGATCCATGCTCCAGATTCGCGGCCGGAGCGGCTCGTAGCGACCGGATTTCTCGATCTCCTCGGCGATGCGCGACTTCTCGAGCGACAGCGAGGCGCCGTGATGCACCTGGGATCCGTCGGGGATGAGACCCAGCACGATCCGTTTGGCTTCTGCGGCGTCCGCCGCCCGAAGAACGCTGATTCCGTTTGCTTCGAGGGCGGCCGCGGTACGCCTCACGCGGGCGTCGTCCCGCAGAGTCCCGAACCGACGTCTGAATGACCGATCCAGGTCGGTGTAGACCTCGGTGGTCATTGACGTTCCCTTCCGCGTTCTTCTGGTGGCATAACTTGCAAGCGCAAGTACCTTATACCCTGAGTGGTGTATAAGGTTGCGGATGCAAGTAAGATCGAAACCGGACGTCACTGCTCTCTTCGACCGGCTCATGGCGAAGGAGCTGCCGGGCCGGCGCGGATTGGAGGCGTGGCGCTCACTGCTGCGAGCACACGCCACGCTCATGCGCCAACTCGACACGGATCTCGAAAAGAAGACCGGTCTGGCCTTGGCCGATTTCGACGTGCTCGCTCAGCTGGCGCTCGCGGGTGGCGAGCTGCGCATGACCGACCTCGCGGCCCGGGCGCTCATTTCGCGGTCGGGCATGACTCGCCGCGTCGCGCGGCTGGTTGACGAAGGCCTCGTTCGTCGAGCCGACACCGATGCCGACGGACGTGGTGTCGTGGTCGTATTGACCGATGCGGGCGTGGCCCGCCTGACCGAGGCGGCGCCGGTCCACCTGCGCGGTGTCTCCGATCTCTTTGTCGCGCGACTCAATCAAAGAGAGCTGGCTGTCCTCAAGAGCGTCATGGATAAGGTCACCGTCGATTGCACGTTTGGGTGAGGCCAGGACACACCCGCGACTGAACGACGCGAAGCTGCTGATCGGCCTCATGCAGTTCCCACTGCAGGAACTGACCGCGGAGCTGCTCGAGCCTCGTACGAATCGTCTTCTCATCCCTCATTACAGACAGCGGCACCATGATCAACGAGAATGCCGGCATAATCACCACCTCTGGTATCATCACCCTGTCAACCTCTGGTAAACTGACCAATATCAGCTAGGGGGCACCGTTACCAACAGTCTCAACATCATCAACAGCGGCAACATGACCAACTCTGGCGTCCTTGTAAGCAGCGGCCCCATTACCAACAGTGCTACAGGTACCATCGTTAACACTTCAACCGGCGTTATCACCAATTCTGGCAGCATCATCGACTTGTGTGGCGGCTCTATTACCGGTGTGTTTGTGGTTGTAGGTAATCCAATCATGAATTCCTGCCCGTGAGGTAACACTTTACCCCATGAAACATCGCGCTGGAAAATTAGCAAGGTTCTCGCAGAAGCTGGACCTAGCAAAAAGCGAGAGGCCGTGCCTGCTCCTCCGAGGCGTCGGTAGCGGCCGTCCGTATCGTAGACCTGAATTTGCGAAATGCTTCGGTCCGCGACATATAGCTCCGGTTCGGATCGTATCGAGGGTCGATGAACGCGATGTGAGGCCCTTTGAAGCGGCCGGCCCATCTCCGCTCCCTTGAAATACCACGGAAGCGTAGGACAGCGGGGCCTCTTGTTGGCTCCGGAGGAGATCAGATGGTATACATCAAAGATGATGGTGTGTTCGACGAGCCGTTGGAGAAAATCTGGAAGTATATTCAGGACCCCGAGGATCACGTGCACGAGACGATTCTCAGCCAGAAGGTTCTGGAGCAGCAGGGCAACACGATGAAGCTGCGCGTCGAGACGGTCAACGCGCGGGGCGGTAAGGAAGAACAGATCTGGAGGATGACGATGGATCCTCCGTTCGGCCACGAACTCGAGGTCCTCGAGGGCTCCACGAAGGGGACGAAGCAGGCCCATGTGTACATCCCGATGGGCGACAAGACGAAGGTCATCGTCGTCGGAGACTTCAAGATGCCCGGCGCGGACGACGAGACGATCCGGAAGGGAACGCTGGACTATCTCGCGAAGGTGTTCTCGGAAGACAGCCGCCAGCTGCAGAACTTCAAGTAGTCACCGTCACCGGGGTTGTTTGGGCTTCGTATCGCAGCCTTCAACCCCCACTCTTGCCAGTATCGGCACGAGCGTCCGTTGTATCGGACGTTCGCCCCCTGCCCACGGACATAGGCACCTTTCCCTCATCTCGCACGACGCGGACCCGGAGGAGGTGCGGGAATTGAATGCCATCGAATTCGCATGCCCTTCGCTAGGAAGCCACCGAAAGGTAGCAGTCCAAGAATGGGTCATGAATCCCAGACTTGCTTGTCGAGCCCGGTCGTCCTTATGTCTCGGCCACCTACGTCGTCCGGAAGACGCAGGCAGCATCGCTGACCAGGCCTGAGGAATCGGAAGTCTCGATCTCCAGAGAGAGGGAAGGGGAAATCCCGCTCAATCGAAATCGTGGCTCGACTCTTCTGCGCCCGGCCCCTTCCCCTTGCCAGGCTCCGTTTTGGGGGACTTCGAGGCGATGACATCGTCGATGCGGAGGATCATCACCGCGGCATCCGTCGCGGAGGCTACGGCCTGCTTCAGGACGCGGAGGGGCTCGAGGATCCCCAAGCGCTTCAGCTCCGAATTCTTGCCCGCGAGGGGGTCTACCCCGACCGTCGTCTTCCCCGCCTTGTGGGCCTGGCGCAATTCGATGAGCGTATCGATCGGATCCATGCCCGCGTTCTGCGCGAGGGTCCGGGGGATGACCTCCATCGCGTTCGCGAACGCCTCGACCGCGAGCTGCTCCCGTCCGCCGACGGTCGAGGCGACCGCCTTCAGGCCCAGGGCAAGTTCCATCTCCGCGGATCCGCCGCCCGTGAGGTAGCGACCGTCTTCGACGGCCACCGCGACGACGGACAGGGCGTCCTCGAGGGATCGCTCCATCTCGTCCACGACGTGCTCCGTCCCGCCTCGAATCAGGATTGACACGGAGCGCGGGTTCTTGCACCCGGTCACGAAGGTCATCTTGTCGTCGCCAATCTTGCGCTCGTAGACCTCCTTCGCGGTCCCAAGGTCGGCCGAGGTCAGCTCTTTGATCTTGTTCGCGAGCCGCGCGCCCGTGGCCTTCTGGAGCTTTTTCATGTCGCTCTCTTTCACGCGCCGCATCGCGTAGATGCCCTCCTTCGCAAGGTAATGCTGCGCGAGGTCGTCAATGCCTTTCTGACAGAAGACAACGCTCGCTCCCGCTTGCCGGATCGCGTCAACGTACCTCTTGAGCACGTTCTCCTCCTCGTTGAGGAACGCCTGCATCTGAGCAGGGTCGCGGATCCGGATCTCCGCACTGACCTCCGTCTTCTTGACCTCCAGCGCGGCGTTGAGCAACGCGATCCTCGCGTTCTCCACACGCAGAGGCATCCCAGGGTGGACGCGCTCCTTGTCCACGATGACGCCCTCGATGAGGGCGCTGTCTGACATGTCCCCGCCTGGTTTCTTGACCATCTGGATGTCTTCATCGCTGACCGTCCAGCCCGTCTCCCGGCGCTCCGCGACGGCCTTCACCGCGCGATATGCTAGGTCGGCGAGGAGCTCTTTGTGCGTGCTCACGGACTTGGAGCCCATGGAGGTCTTTGCGATCTTCAGAAGGATCTCTTGGTCGTCGATGGAGACTTTCTCCGCCCGCTTCGCCAGGATTTCGTAGGCCTTCTCCGCGGCCTGGCGGTACCCGGCCACGATCACCGTCGGGTGGACCTTCCTCTCGATGAGCGCTTCCGCGTTCGCGAGGAGCTCCCCGGCCAGGATGACCGCCGTCGTTGTGCCATCGCCGCACTCCTGATCCTGAGCCTTGGCCACCTCGACCATCATTTTCGCAGCCGGGTGGTCCACGTCGACGTTCTTGAGGATCGTGACCCCGTCATTTGTGATCGTCACGTCGCCGAGCGAGTCGACAAGCATCTTGTCCATGCCCCGCGGGCCGAGCGTGGAGCGCACGGCATCGGCAATCGCCCGAGCGGCGGCGATGTTGTTCCTCTGGGCTCCACGGCCTTCTTCGCGAGTCGTTCCTTCTCTCAGGATGAAAATTGTCTGTCCTCCACTAGCCGGCATCACCATGTATCTCGCCCCCCGATCGACTTGTTTGGTTGAGCGCCCTACTATGGGGGGGGAGGGGTATATGAATTCTCACTTCCAGAGGATTCATGGGCCGGGGACTCCATTCCGGTTCGACGGCCCGTGTCGACCCCCGAGGAGAAAATCCGCGTCCTGAAGGACTCCATCCGCGAGGAACCGGACGATCCCCTTGGGTACTACCTCCTCGGCATGGAGAACGCCAAGCTCCGGCGGCACTTGGACGCGATTGACGCGTTCGAGCGGGCCATCCGCATCAATCCGGACTATACCGCCGCATACCGGGAGCTGGGCAAGTCCCTACGGGAGGCCGGGCAGCGGCACGAGGCCGCGGACGTCCTGGGCCAAGGGGTCGTTGTCGCGGAACGGACCCACGACGTCCAGACCATGAGGGAGATGCTCGTCTTCCTGAAGCGCCTCAAGGAAGAGCCATTGTGATTTCGCTCGAACGGCTTCGGCCGGACGTTCGCGGAGAAACCGAAAGCGCTTCCCGCTCGGGTCGTCGAAGACGTAGCACGGGCCGTTCGGGATCCGACCGGCCTCTCGTCCGGATTCCGGCCCCGCTCCCTCAGGGCTTTGGCAGCGGCCTTCAGATCCTCGACTTGGCCTCTATCTGCGACCCGAGAATCCGGCGTCATTTCTGTCAGGGATTTCAGAGTTCGATCAAGCCTGACGAGTGCCTTATGCCCCTCGTTCAAGGCGTACTTCACCTCGAAAGGAAACCCCACCCCGCGACAGCAGGGCTGTTCGGCCATCGCCACTGTTCCAACCGCGTCTAGTGACGGATTAGCTTCGTCGGCGACGATTGGTCTGCCGCCTGTCACCACTTTAGTTTGGGGGTGTCGTTGCTTCGTGAAGGCTGTGGTTCAAATAGCAGGCAATCGTCCCTGAATACATGGCGAAGAAGAAAATCAAACTCACTCGAGCCGGTCTGCGACGCGCGCGGCGTCGAAGAATTCAGCGTCATATCCGTTAGATCTAATGCGAACGGCTTTGCTTCCGCGCGGCTTCATGGAGAGGAAGCGCGGCTTGTTCGATTTCCCACCTACCACGATGCTGAATCCGGACGCTTGAGTGAACGCAGATAGGCGAGCGCAAGCCCCGCAATGTTTTCGCTCGGCCTGTGGAGAACGTTTTCCGCAGGATGCACATGTCAGTGATCATGCCATTCCGTTTCGAGGCCGATCTCCGTGAACCGGTCGCGGCATGGCTTCAGCGTGCGGGTTCCGACGTGAGGGTTGAGGTTCCGATTCTTCGCCGTCGGGCGGACTTGCTTGGCTCGAAGGGAGACGCCGTCACGGCGATTGAGATGAAGATGTACGACTGGACCCGGGCGTTGCGACAGGCGATCGCGTACCAGATCGCAGCCGACCGAACCTGGATCGCCATGCCCCTACTCGCGGCGTCACGCGCATATCGCCAGCGTTGGCACTTCGAGGCGGGGAGAGTTGGTCTCCCCGCCGTCGACGACGGCGGTCGCGTCCGCGCTCCGATGCTGGCCGGACCGTCTCCGAGGCTGCTTCCGTTCTTGACGGAAAAGGTTCTCGAGAGCTGACGAGACGTCGATAAAGTTCGCGTGAAGTAGTACTTGTCGATGAGCTCCAATGACGCAGTAGAGAGGGATGCGCGGCATCCCGTACTTCTTGGCCGACACTCGCGGGCGGGCAGTTTCCAGAAGGCGGGCGTGAGGGAACGGGGGCGGGACCGACATATGCCGAACAGATTGACGGCCTTTCCCCATTCCTCATGAGCATGAGATTGGGTCTCGAGGCCGTCCTCAACCGCGAATCGGTTGCAGTTGCAGGGGCGATAGCACTCAGGCCATTAGCCTTACGACCAATGTAGGCGCGTGTAACAGCGCAGGCAGATGATGTCCTCGGGTCCGACCTGTTCGATCTTCTGCTTCCATACAGCCGGCCGGACCCATTCGAACCGTGTTTCCGCTCCGCACTCAGCGCATGCGCCCATGGCTCACCTTCACTGTATAATTCAACGGGGCTTGTCGAGGAGGAGCTGGACGGATTTGGTCGCCTCCGTTTCTTGGCTTTCATCAGTCGCTGGCAAAGCATCGCCCACCCCCAAGAGAGTCACGGATGGTCATAAAGAGATCCCGCTCTCATCATGGCAGTCGCCGTCTCCCTTCACGTTCGACGCAAGGAATACTCCGCGATCGCCTTGACGGGACTCCTATTCCTCATGGCGGCCTTCGTGGCGTACGGTCGCTGGTCCCTGGTCCCCTGACCCATCCCCACCGATACCGGGAGGTGATGGACCTGCTGCCCTGCATCCGAACGCCGAGACATTAGGTCATTCGCGAGGTGTCCTTCCGGGGGCTGCGTCCCGATTCCGCAGAGACGCACTTGTCCGCTCGGCAAACCGTTTTGTCTCAGCTCAGACAAGATGCGAGCGTGCCCCGGGGAAGGAATTTTCATTCTCCACAGGCTGGCGCAACTACTTCGCGGTCATCGTGACGACGATCAGGTTCTTCTCTCGAGCGATCTCCGTCAGGGTCTCCAGTTCCCGCAAGCGCATCGCCGAAGGAGCTGTCTCGTAGAGGTCGGAGGCTTTCTCCATCTGCTCGGCCGCTTGTGCTTCTCCTTCCGCCATGATGACCCGGGAGCGACGCTCCCGCTCGGCCTCGGCTTGCTTCGCAATCGCCCGGACCATGGTCTCCGGGAGCGAGACATCTCGCAAGGTAACCGCGGACACCTTGATTCCCCACGGCTCGGTGTTCGTGTCCAGCAGGACCTGAATGCGTCCGCTCAACTCCTCCCGCTTGGACAGAAGCGCATCGAACTCGACCTGTCCCAGAACATCTCGGAGCGTCGTCTGGGCCAGCAGGTCGGTGGCCTGTTTGTAGTTTTGAACGATAGTACAGGACCGCGTCCACTTCGACCGATACATTGTCCTGGGTCACAACACGCTGTCGAGGCACCTCGAACGCGATCGTGCGGAGGTCGATCAAGACACGTTTGTTGATGATCGGGATGATGATCGTCAGCCCGGGTCCCTTGGGTTTCGGAGTCAGGCGTCCGAGGCGGAATACGACGAGGCGCTCATACTCCCGGACGACCTTGATGGACGCCGCGAGGAACGCGAGGATAAGAATCAGGGCGAGGACGGTTGCCAGAATCAGCTCTTCCCCGGCCATGCGCGCTTCACGATGCCTCTCGCAAGGGACGACTCCCGGATAAGCAAGTCGGTCATGAGAGCGTGCGCCAGACGCAGCTCTAGGAAGCAGGAGATCTATGATCATTGAGCGGGCGGGCCCAGGTGTACGGGCTGTTCGCTCATCCGGTCCTTGACGATTCGATGCGGCAGGAGCGTGAACGGCAAGTAGAGACCCGTGTCAAGAGGGCGGCAGAGGAGATTAAGCGGTCGGGACTCGTCGAATATCACACAGGAAGGATCGCGGGGCTCAACACGGTTCGAAAGCTACTGCGGGGGGCAGCTCCCTCGCCGGCGGTGGGATTCGTCTCGCACCTCTCGTCAATAGCCTTAATGAACGACCTCCGCTCCTCACCTAGCGATGGTCGGAACAGGCAGGAAAGGCTCCAGAACGCCCTGGCGCGGCCAACAGAAGAGCAGAAAATGGAAGCGGAGACGGCAGCGTCGGGCTCGAGCCGCGAATGTTGAACACCGTTCGAAGTGAGACGGCTGCAAGCGCCTCCCTAGGATTGGGATGGGTGCCCCCGCCAAGATCCCGAGTTGCCGGAAGGGCTATGCCGGACAGGGCCGAAGGCAGATATCGTGGATTTGGACAAGGACTCCAGACGGGAATCCGGTGTGAGACTGGCTCTCCGCGGGCTGGACCGCTTAGTCAAAGGAGATGCCGAGGGCTGCCTCGCCGACTTGGGCGAGCGGATGACTCCGCGTAGAGGAAGTCCCGGTCGGTCACGTCCCTAGGGGGCGATGTCAGGGTTCCAGTCGTGCGTATGTGCCGTGGAATCGCACTCCTGGCGATGGACCGAACTCGTGAAGGGAACGAACATGTCGATCGAGCCATTGTGATTCTTAGCAAATACGGCAATCGGGGTCCCTTTCGGACTTCAACTCAAGATGGTCGCGCGTCTAACGGAAGTTCTTGGGCGAGTGTACCGGATTGCGACGCGCGCTTCTTGAACTCAGGATCCACGACACCTAGCGTGGGTTCGAATCTCACCTCGGCCGTCAATTCTGAATGCCCCCTAGGGGGCAATTGGGCGCAGGATAGGGCTCCGGATTTCTAATCCGGCTGTCGAGGGTTCGAATCCCTCCGGGTCCGCTATTCCTCCGTTGGGACGTGTCCGAGGGGGTGGTGGTTTTGGGACATACTGCGTCTGACGCTTTACCGACGACTAGACACGATGATCCCCCAGCTTGACGACTGGAGTCTCTCAAGCCTCTGAGGACATGATGTCAGCACACCTGCCACAACGCGATTTAGCCCAACTGATAACTTGGGGGATTCAGCCACACCCGAATCCGGGACGATGCGGATTGCCTCGGTGATCACGACGGCTCGAGACCCACCATCGTGGGGAAAATGAGGGAGTGGTTCCCCTGCGCCAGATGGAGGTTAGCGTCGCCGAACCGGAGAAGCAACCAGGGCATGGCCCGAGGTGAGGCCCCCCGGAATCGGAACTGGCATGGGCTCGGTCGAGCCCATCCTGTTTCTTCGGTCTAGCATTTCTCGGCCTCGCGGCAGAGGGAGGAGATCCGGTCGGTCGTAAACGGTAGCGCCGGGCGTCGGAGGCTAAAGGATATCTATGCGGCACGGAATCAGGGATGTCGATGAAGCGTTCGAACTGGAGAGCGCTGGGTCTCCTCGCGTTCATCGCGTTGGGCGCCGTGTCCGCGGCCCTCGGGTGTCCGTTCTTCCGAAACCCGGCGAACTTCACGTCGGCGGGTGGTCTCGCGGGATACGTGGAGCATCTCATCGCGGTCCATCGCAAGAAGTGAACCAAGGCGAAGGGCTCGCAGGTAGCGGCCGGCGGTTCGCGTGCCGAACTTGGGAACATTCGCGATGGAGCCTGGATTTCTCGGAATGCGTCCATTGTTCGTTAAAGGACCGCGTCACGCCGAGGAGATCCAGTTATCATTGTAATGTGAATAGTCTGCGAACACGTTCTTATAGCCTCACCGGGTCGGACAGTTTGCGAGGTCGATGAGTCTCGAGGCACACCGCTATCAACGCCATCCGAATGGTTCGGCCTCCTCAGGCGCGGCCGGCCTCCTCCTGATCGGTGCGAACCATCGCACATGCACCCTCGACACGCGCGAGCGACTACTGCGACGGGCATCCTACGCCTCGTTGCGGAAGGCGGGCGGGCGGCTCACACCGTGGTCCGACCTCGTTCTCCTGACGACGTGCAACCGAGTCGAGGTCTATGCCCTCACAGAGACCCCTGAGCACGCGACCGAAACCATTCAGCGAGCCCTCGGCCTGTCGGAGTACGAGCCGACCCTGTACATCTTGCGAGACCATGATGCGGCGGTCCACCTCCTACGCGTCGCGAGCGGCCTCGATTCCCTTGCGGTTGGCGAGGAGCAAGTGACCGAGCAGGTCCGGAAGGCCCCGTCGAAGAGACCGTCCCGGAATTCGTCCCACGGTTCCCTCACGGATCTCTTCATCCAAGCCGCTCGGGTCGCTCCCCGCGTCCGTCGGATCGCGGGTGTCCGTCCCGGCGAAGCGTCCGCGAGCCATGCTGCTGTCCGATTCCTCGAGGCCGTTTTCGAACATGAGCATCCGATTGTTGCACTGATCGGGACAGGAAAAATGGCGCGAATCGCCGCAAAAGGTCTCCGAGGGCGCGCAGACATCCGGGTTCTGAATCGGAGCCTGGCGCGAGCCCGGGTGCTGGCGAAGACGCTCGACGGGAAGGCCGTCCCGCTGGCGGACCTCCGCGAGGTGCTTGCCGAAGCAGATGTGGTCGTCGCCGCGACCGCTGTCCGACGTCCCGTTGTCACCGTTCGAACGCTCCGTGCTGTAATCCGTCGACGGGAAGGCCGACTTCTTTGGGTTATCGACCTCGGGTTCCCACGGAACGTGGATCCGGATTGCCGTGGTCTCGGCGGCGTCCATGTCCTGGACCTGGACGGGCTCGCGCCGTGGGGGGACCGTCATCTTCCACCGATGGCGCTCGCGAGAGTCGAGGCCCGAATTAGGGAGGAGGCTGTGCGCATGATGGAATCGCTGTCCCCTTCCGTATCGTTCGATGTTGCCCTCCTCCGAAGGACGGCGGAGGCCTTCCGGCGGAACGAGGTAGAAGAGGCGTTGGCGCGACTCCCGGGCCTGTCCGAGGAAGCTCGGGTCGTGGTGGACAAACTCTCGACGCGGCTCGTGAATCGTCTCCTGCACGGCCCGACCCGACGCATTCGCTCCCTCCCGGAGGGGACACGCACCGAGATCGTCCAGGAGATCGTCGCAGGCCTGCAGGGTGGAGCCGGATGACCGGCGTCCTGCGCGTGGGCACACGCGGGAGCCCGCTCGCGCTCGCCCAGACGGAGGAGGTCCGACGACGGCTCCTCGAAATCCACCCCGATTTGCGGACGGAGACGGTCGTGATTCGCACGCATGGGGACGAGGGCTACCGACAGGATTTGGGGACGGGACTCGATGGCAAGCGGGCCTTCACGAAGCGGATCGAGGACGCTCTGCTGGACGGTCGCATCGATTTCGCCGTCCACAGTCTGAAGGATCTCCCTACGGACATGGCAGACGGAGTCACGATCGCCGCGATTCCACCTAGGGAGGACCCGAGGGATGTCCTGGTGGGCGGACAGGGGATGAGCCCGGACGATTTGCGGCCGGGCATGCGTGTAGGCACGAGCAGCCTCCGCCGGCGCGCGCAGCTCCTGTCCCACTGGCCCGGCCTCGAAATCCACGAGCTCCACGGGAATGTGGGCACGCGACTACGCCGACTCGATTCGGACGACTTCGACGCAATCGTCGTGGCCGCCGCAGGCCTGCGTCGACTGCATGTCGAAGATCGCCGAATCTACCCGCTACCTCCGGACATCATGACCCCCGCCCCCGGTCAGGGCGCGCTCGCCTTGGAGGCTCGGACCGGCGACCGTCCGGTCCTCGACGTGCTCAGCGCGATCGACGACGCGAGGACGCGCCGGGCTACGGAGGCAGAGCGCACCCTCAGCGCCCACCTCGGCGGCGGATGCAATGTCCCCTTCGGCGCGCTCGCGACGTGCGAGCGTGGCATCACGCTTCACGCGGTGCTCGCAGATCCGGAGGGCCGCCACGTCATTCGCTCCGAAGACCGGGGCGACGAGTCCGAGTGGAGAGCGGTCGTGGATTCCGTTTGGAGAAAGCTCGTCCAGGAAGGCGGAGCCGACTTGGTCGCGAAGGTGGTGTAAATGGGAGACTTCCCCCTTCGTGGCCGGACGTTCCTCGTCGCGGCGTCGGAGGATCTCGTGGACCGACTCGCTCGCGCGGTTGAGGAGAAAGGCGGGCGTCCGATTCGCTTCCCGACGGTTCGGATCGTTCCGCCAAATGACCTCACAGACCTGGACCGGGGCCTCCAGACCTGGCCGCTCCTAGACTGGGTCGTCTTCACGAGTGCCCACGGCGTGGAGGCCGTCGTCGAGAGGGCGAGGACCCTTGACGTGGACTTGTCCCGCTTCCGGGGCAAGGTCGCGACCGTGGGACCCGCAACGAGGAATGCGGCCGAGGCCGCGGGTCTGCACGTGTCCGTGGTCCCGGCCGACTTTCTGACGGATAGGATCGCGGGCGGTCTCGGCGACGTGCGCGGACAAACGATCTTTCTTCCTCGCTCTCGCATCGCCCGAAAGAGCCTCGCGGACGAACTGCGGGGCCGAGGCGCGAAGGTCATCGAAGCGGACGCGTACGATGCGGTTCCCGCCGCGCCCGACCTCGGCCTCGTTCGGGAAGTCGCTCGGATCGACGTCGTCCTCTTCACCAGTGCTTCCGCCGCGAACCATCTCATCGATCTCATTCCGTCGGGCATGCGCGACCGTTTACTTCGGGAGGCCGAGGCGGCGTGTATCGGTCCCGTGACCGCTGAGGCCGCGCGGTCCCTCGGGTTCCGCATTTGCGCGATCGCGCGGGAGCACACGGTTCCCGGTCTCGTCGAAAGCCTCGCAGAGGTTCGAGCCAATGGCTGACCTCCCGCGGGCCCTCCATCGGCCGCGACGGCTCCGGAGGACCGCGGCCCTCCGCGCTCTCGTCCGCGAGACGTCCGTCGAGACGGACCGCCTCGTGCAGCCCCTCTTCGTGCGGGAAGATCCCCGCACCGATGCGAACATTCCCTCCATGCCGGGCATCCTGCGCCGGACGGTCGAGGAGGCCACCGCGGAGGCGGAAGATCTCGCGGGACTCGGCGTCCCCGCCGTGATTCTCTTTGGCCTGCCTGCGCAGAAGGACTCTCTCGGACAGGGAGCGTACGACGAACACGGCGTCGTTCAGGAGGCGATCCGTGCGATCAAGGACGCCGCGCCGGAGGTCGTCGTCATGTCGGACGTATGTCTGTGCGAGTACACGGACCACGGACATTGCGGCGTGGTCCGAGGCGGGCGGATTGATAACGACGTGTCCGTCGAGCTGCTCGCGAAGACCGCGGTCAGTCAGGCGCGCGCGGGGGCGGACCTCGTCGCTCCGAGCGCGATGATGGATGGCCAGGTCGCCGCCATCCGTGCCGCCCTGGACCGAGAGGGATTCGAAGAGACCGGAATCCTCGCGTACGCCGCGAAGCACGCGTCCGCGTTCTACGGTCCGTTCCGGGAGGCCGCGGGGTCCGCGCCACGGTTCGGAGACCGCCGCAGCTACCAGAAGGATCCCGCGAACCTCCGGGAGTCGCTCCGGGAGATCGCCCTCGACCTGGAGGAGGGTGCGGACATCGTGATGATCAAGCCCGCCCTCGCATACCTCGACGTGATCCGCGCGGCCCGGGAGCGATTCGACGCGCCCCTCGCCGCGTACGCCGTGAGTGGGGAATACAGCCTGATCAAGGCGGCGGCGGAACGGGGATGGATCGACGAACGGGCGGTGGTCGAGGAGACGCTCATCGCAATCCGTCGGGCGGGCGCGGACCTCATCCTGACTTACCACGCGAAGGACTTCGCGCGATGGCGGCGGGCGAGCCGGGCATGACCAAGCAGTCTCAGGGCCAAAGGGCCCTTGGTACGAGGGAGAACGGAGAACCGCGCGAGTTTCTCAAGTACACGTTCTACAAGATCCGACCCGATTGGCAGCTCCTTGCGGCGGACGTGAAGAAGAAACAGAAGGCAGAGTTCGCCGCCCTCATCCATGACCTCGAGGACGAGGTCACTCTCCGGTGTTACTCCCTCCAAGGAATCCGGGCCGACGCGGACTTCATGGTCTGGGCGATCGATCCGCACCTCGAGACCTTCCGCGAGATGGCCGGCCGGGTGTCGTCGACGGAGCTGGGGCACCACCTCGAAACGACGTACGCGTACCTGGCTGCGAGCAAGCGCTCCCAGTATCTCGGCGGCCACACCCATGACGGGCAGGACGGCCTCACGACGAGGCACAACCCGCTCGGGGCCCGCTACCTCTTCGTGTACCCGTTCGTGAAGAAGCGGGAGTGGTACTCGATCCCTTTCGAGGACCGGCAGACGATCATGCGGGATCACTTCCGCGTGGGGCACAAGTACCCGAACGTGAAGATTCACACCGCGTATTCCTTCGGCCTCGACGATCAAGAGTTCGTGCTGTCCTTCGAGGCGGACGACCCGCTCGACTTCCTCGACCTCGTGATGGAGCTCCGTTCGAGCGAGGCGAGCAAGTACACGGAGCGGGAGACACCGATCTTCACCTGCATCCTATCGACGCCAGAGCAGATGCTCGACGCCTTGGGGATCTGACATGGGCTCCGAAGCCGACCGCGGGCCGAGGGCGCTAAACTCGGAGAGGCTCTTCGGACGGGCGCAGAAGAGCCTCGTAGGCGGAGTCGACAGCCCCGTGCGCGCCTTCCGTTCCGTCGGCGGGACGCCGCGGTTCCTCGTGCGCGGGAAGGGCGCGTTGGTGTGGGATGCGGACGGGCGGCGGTACCTGGACTTTTGCATGTCGTGGGGCGCCCTCCTCCTCGGTCACGCGAATCCCGCCGTCGTCCGCGCGGTTCGCAGCGCCGCGGGCCGGGGCATGAGCTTCGGGGCCGCGACGGAGGCGGAGGTCCGATTGGCAGAGGAGGTGAAGAAGCGTTTCCGAAGCATCGACCTCCTCCGTTTCGTCAATTCGGGTACGGAGGCCACGATGTCTGCCGTTCGTGTGGCCCGCGGCTCCACCGGTCGCGACAAGATCGTGACGTTCGAGGGAGCGTACCACGGACACGCGGACGCGCTACTCGTGAAGGCCGGCTCCGGCGTCGCCGCGGCGGGGCTGCCCGGTTCCGCAGGGGTACCTGAGAACGCGGTGCGGGACACCCTCTTGGCCAGGTACAACGACCCGGAATTCGTGGAGGGTCTCTTCCGAAGCCACGGGGATCAGATCGCGGCGGTCCTCGTCGAGCCCGTCGCGGGGAACATGGGCGTGGTCCCGCCGGAGCCGGGCTTCCTCGAACGCCTCCGCCGAATCACGCGGGACTTCGGCAGCCTACTCGTCTTCGACGAGGTCATCTCGGGCTTCCGGGTCGCACGCGGCGGGGCCCAGGAGAAATACGGCGTGACGCCGGACTTGACCTGCCTGGGGAAAGTTCTCGGCAACGGTCTTCCCGTAGGCGCCTACGGAGGGCGACGGGACATCATGGAGCGGGTCGCGCCCCTCGGGCCTGTGTACCAGGCGGGTACCCTCGCGGGGAATCCCCTGGCGATGGCGGCCGGCCTCGCGACCCTGGAGCAGCTCCGATCGGACCTGTATAGGCGATTGGAGAAGCGCGGCGCTCAACTCGAGGAGGGATTGCGCGATGTGGCGGAGGACGCGGACGTGGACGCACAGGTCCCGCGCGTCGGATCGATGATGGGACTCTTCTTCCGACCCGACCCTGTTAGGAACTATGCCGATGCGCAGTCGATGGACAAGACCGCATATGGGCGCTTCTTTTGGTGTCTCCTGAAGCGGGGCGTGTACTTCCCGCCCGCTCCCTTCGAGGCTTTCTTCCTGTCTTCCTCGCACCATGTGCCGGAGGTCGAGCGGACGATCGAGGCGGCAACGACGGCGTTCAGGGAGGTCCGGAATCCTTGAAGGATCGCTTCCTGCGCGCGTGCCGGCGGGAGCCGGTGGACTGCACGCCGGTCTGGTTCATGCGCCAGGCCGGTCGATCGTCTCCCGCCTACCGCGCGATCCGGGCGAATCACGGCATCCTAGAAATCGCGAAGTCACCGGACTTGGCGACGGAGGTGACCCTCCAGCCCCTGAGGGAACTCGGCGTGGACGCTGCAATTCTGTTCGCGGATATCCTGCTACCCCTGGAGGCGATGGGGGTCCGCGTCCGGATCAACTCCGGCGAAGGCCCCGTCATCGAGCCCCCGCTCCGGACGCCTGAGGACGTCGAACGAATGCGGCCGCTGGATCCTGGGAAGGACTTGTCGTTCGTCTTCGAGACGATTCGTCGCGTGCGGGCCAAGGCGGGGGTCCCTTGCATCGGATTCGCGGGCGCGCCCTTCACCATGGCCAGCTATCTGATCGAAGGCGGCGCCTCGAGGGAGTTCACCGCGACGAAGACGTTCCTGCACAGCCATCCCGTCGCATGGCGTGCGTTGATGGACCTCCTCGTCGACGGGACCGCGGCGTACCTGCGGGGCCAGGTCGAAGCGGGCGCCCAGGCCCTCCAGGTCTTCGACAGCTGGGCCGGAGTCCTGAGTCCCCGCGACTACGAGGCGAACGTGCTCCCATACACCCGCCGCCTCTTCCATGAGATCCGCGAGACGGGGGTCCCACGGATCCACTTCGGTACAGGCACGGCCGGTTTCCTCGAATCCTTCACCGCCGCGGGAGGGGACGTGATCGGCATAGATTGGCGCATCCCGATTGATGCGGCCTGGCACCGAGTCGGCGAGGACCGGGGCATCCAAGGGAACCTAGACCCTGCGGCCCTCCTCGGCGGTCCTGAGGTTTGGCGGCCCGCGGCGGAGGACGTGTTGCGCCGCGTCGCACATCGTCCCGGCCACGTGTTTAGCTTGGGCCATGGGGTCCTCCCCGAGACCGCACAGGAAGGCCTACGAAACCTCGTGCGACTCGTTCATGATTCGACTCGAGCGTGAGGAGGACTCCGCCGTGCCGATGAGCAAGAGCCGCGGACCGACCGGCGTCTTGTTGACCGCGGTCGGGGGACCGAATTCGCTCGACGAGGTCGGTCCGTTCCTTGCCGACATCCGCGGGGGGCGGCCGACAAGCCGAGAGCTCATCGATGAATTCCGCGAGCGGTACCGTCGGATTGGCGGGAAGTCCCCTCTTCTGGACATATCGCGGGCCCAAGCGAAGGCCCTCGAGGGCCACCTGAACGGCGACGGTCGTGCGGACCGTTGCTACGTGGGCATGAGGAACTGGCGACCATACATCCGCGACGTCCTCCCGGAGGTCGTCCGGGACGGCATCGAACGGCTCGTCGTACTGCCCCTGACGCCGTACTACTCCCGTCGGAGTGTCGGGGCCTATTTCGCGGCCGTCAAGGACGCCCTCCCGGCGCTCGAACGGCCGCTGGATGTCGCGTACATCGACAGCTGGAACACGGAGCCCGATCTGATCCGGATGTTTGCGGCCAAGGTCCAGACAGGCCTTGAGCGTCTCGCGGAGAGGGGATTCCGCGACCCCGTCGTCGTTTTCACGGCCCACAGCCTCCCGAAGAAACTTATGCACGAGGGGGATCCCTACGAACGGGAGCTGTCCGAGACGATGGCCCTCATTCTCGAACGCCTGCCGCCCCTCGGGGCCCGGATGGCCTGGCAGAGTGCGGGACGCACCGAAGAAGCATGGGTGGGCCCGCCGCTCGAGGAGATTCTCGAGGAGATCGGAGATGCTGGGGAGAAATCCGTCCTCGTCGTTCCGTTCGGGTTCGTCTCCGACCACCTGGAGATCCTGTACGACGTGGACATCGAGGCGCGGGCGTTCGCGGCGGAGCGAGGCGTCCACCTCGAGCGCACGGAATCGCCAAACACGGACCCGGGGTTCATCGACGCGATGGCCGCCGCCGTACGGTCCGTCGCTGGTCCGACCTTGAGATGACGGTCCCGTAATGTCGGCACAAGACGGGAAGGATATCCCTCAGCGCCAGCATTGTATGGTGTGTAGCCTCGAGTTTCACTGCGCCAGTGGAAGACAGTTGGGCAAACTCATGGCTTTCGAGTGCCTCCGGAAGGGTCCGCGGGGTGTGTTTGCAATGGCCCGTGTCGCTGGCCGAAAATGGCCCCCTCAGTGAGAACGTGATGGGGATTGATAGCTTAAGGGAGAAGGACCGTTGTGGTCCTCCTCGTGCTGGGACGGGACGACCTTCTGCTCTTGGCGTACCCCGATTCGTCCGCTGTTGAGTCGGACATTGACATTCCCATATGGAGAAATGGCGCATCCCTCCGGGTCCGCTATTCCTCCATGACGACGTGTCCGAGGGGTCGTGGTTTTCGGTCGTCTCTATCTGAGGTTTTGCTGGCGCCCAGGCGCCACGCTCCCTCACCTTGACGAGCGGAGTCTCCCATGCCTCTTGGGCGGCCTTCTGCCCTAGGTTGGTCCGAACGTCAAGGATGGCTCTTGCCCTATGGATGTCTAACCGCGAGACATGATTTCACACCACGGGGGTTTGAGAATTGCAGTATCTGCGGGACCGTCAGGTTTTTCCTAACCCGGAGCTTCTTTCCGGACTCGCCGTGAGCCGAATCTAGAGTACGTGCGAACGCAAAGGTGGTGGATCAGCTTGAACGGCCTTGATAGCGCGAAACCTCGGCGGAATCGTCGTCCACCGACTCGGGCTGGACCGCGGCAAGGACCAGGGCCTGACGACCGACAGGGCGATCCTCGAAGCTAGGTGCTGGGCGGGGGTATGCTGGATTCGCTCGCCGTCCGCATCCTTTCAGTCTTGCTCCCGATCGGCACAATTGTCGGGCTCGTCGTCTTCGTGCGCCGGTCAGGAATCCAAAAGGGAACGAAGATCGTCCGAGCCGCGCGTCCGACCGGTGTCCTCACGAGGGAGGCCTGGGGACTCCTCGGGCTCGTGCCGTTCGCGTTCCTGATTCTCGGCGCAGTCGCTCCGACGTGGGTCTACGGAACGCCGTTCAACCTCGCATTTCCTGGAGGAGAAATCGTTCAGATTGCGGCGATCGCCATCTGGCTCGGAGGCGGGCTTCTCGGGAGTCAGAGCGTCCGGGCGCTCGGACGGTTCATGGTCGTGGAGATCGAAGTTCGGTCCGACCACCAGCTTGCCTCATCGTCTCCTTCTTCCTGCGGGTCCTCATCGCCGAGGCCCGGGCTCGGCGGGAGGAGGAGCTCCTTGCATCCGACGACGCGTTCGGCGAGCGCTATCGGGACTACATAGCCCGGACCGGCCGTTTCCTTCCGGCGTGGAGGCGGCACTCGCCCTGAGGTCCTCACGATCTGGATTCGTGCCGCAAACCCGACTTCGCGGCAATTGTGACGTTGCGAATGCCCTTGCGCGAGGGAATCACCCTTTAGCGGGCTCACGCCTTCTGCCAAACATCTAGAGAAACCGCAATTCCCAGCTGGAGAGACCACGCATCCCTCCGGGTCCGTTCCCCCATCGAAAAGGTATGAGTTTGTGATTTTGGGTTTCGTTATGACTCTGGTTGATGCTTCCACTTGTTCCCATCATGCTATGCCTCGATTCGTTCGGCCGAACGTAAGACGGCGAGGGCGTCGACCGTCACCCACTCGTTCATCCGGTCCGAGCTGGTCCCTCCCCAATCCACATAGTCAGAATTGGTCTCGAACGTCCGAGGACGGACCTTGTAGTGCCGCTTCTCCACGGGCCATCCTCCGTCGGGCAACTGCTTCGCCTCGAGTAAGTCGAGGGCGTCCGCGCAACGGGGATCGCGAAGCCGGCCGATCCGGTTCATGGCCTTTAGACCCCCGAGGAAGTCGTAGTGCCAATAGAGCGGATAGTGAAGCGTGACGAACTCGGGATGGATGATTCGTCCGTCGGACGCACGCCGAAAGAGCCTGCGGCGGAGGAAGACCTCGCTGGCCCGCTCAACCGCCTCGCGAACGGCGACGGACTTGTGGTCCCGCGCATAAGCCGCCAAGCCGAGCATGGGTAGCATGGTCTCCATGAAGGACGACGTGTCAGCGTCCGGATGCTTGTCGCAATTCCACCCGCCGTCCGGCCACTGCCAATGAAGGAGTCGCTCGACGAGGGAGTCCACACGCTCATCCGCAATCGCCAGGTTCGTGATGAAGTCGAGTGCGTTCCCCTGCTGGGATGCACAGCGACGGTACCGACCCTGCATCACGGGCACACCCGGGTGCCGGTACGCCTCGGCTTCCGTCCGCGCCACGAACTCCCGGAAATAGTTCGGCTTGAGCCAGAATTCCAGGATGCGGTCCCGCATCGGAAAGAGGGTCTTGTCGCCCACGGGGTAGCCGACGTCCGCCAGGCTGGCGAGGACCCAGTGAAGCCCCTGCCACTTGTAGTAGACCATTCGGGCGGCTCCCGGCCGACCCAGCTGGTCGCGGCGGGACAGAAGGGCCCGAACCCTCGGGGACCGGCGGACCTCCTCCTCGAGTGCACGGATCCTTCTCGAGTCTCGGTCTTCTCCGAGAACGCGGACACGCGTCTTCCAGCGAATCGAGGCCTCCTTCGATTTCAGGAGGCTGTCGATGACCGCCTTCGCCTTCCTCGTCTTCGCGGAGCCCGAAAAACCGAGGCTGCGCCGCGAACGGTCCCGGACCATCCTGGCGCGATTGGGCGCGCGGGAGATATAGGCTCCGAACCCGGACGCGAATGGGTTCGTCTCGACGGACGTACCGACGCGCCCGCGCGGCCATCCTACGAATCAGCGCATGTGCCCGACGGCTTTCGGCTCGGCGATGATCTTCTCGACGGCTCCTCCAAGGCAAAGTGCAACTTGTCCCGGGTTCCTCAGGGCACCAGGCGGGGCATCAATCTGAGCAGCTCAAGGCGGTAAGCACTTGCGAGACCACTTCGATAGCGTGGCGGTGATGCCGGTTGGCGAGCTGGTTCCTGCGACGATGGTACACGGGCGACTGGGATCGGATCTCGTGGTCCGTTCTTGTCGAGTTTCAACGCCTGAACTGTCCGCACTCGGAATGCAATCGTCCGATCGTTGGGCGCTCTGTTCGGATGCGGACGGTCCATGGGCCTCCGACGGAGGAGTTCCATTACGACCTTGGTCGCTCGTACGAAGCCGTTGCGATCCTGCGAGTCACCGGACCACGAGACGAGTCTTGGGGAATTTTTCCTACGAATCAACAACTGGTGCACTTGAGCCGCGATCAGCTCTCCGACGATGTACGCGCAAGGTTCCCCGCGGTGACCGTGGAGGAGGCTTCGAGGTTCGGGACGGTTGTGGGAACCAAGATCCGAGAGGAGAACGCGTGATTCATTACGGCATGAAGCTCCAAACCGTGTGGGCGGGTCAGGGCTTCGGGGAAATCCCCGCTGAATATCCGACTTTGAATCATGGAATAGAGGAGGGCCCCAGCCCGATCGGAGACCGTGGTCTATCCGGACAGCGGATTGCAGACCGCCCCACTCGAGGCGGAAGAGACGAGCTTGGCGTATTTCGCAAGGGCCCCTGTCGTGTACCGAGGAGCCGGTTGTCTCCACGCCTCCCGACGCTGTACGAGTTCGCGATCCGAGAGGGCCACTTCGAGACGCCGTCGTCCTACATCAATCGTGATCTCATCGCCGTCGGCTAATAGGGCAAGAGGTCCCCCGTCCCAGGCCTCTGGAGAGACGTGGCCGACCATGAGACCACGTGTCGCCCCAGAGAATCGGCCATCCGTGACGAGCGCGACCTCTTCTCCCGAGCCGTGGCCGACAATCGCCGACGTCACCGCGAGCATCTCCCTCATGCCAGGGCCGCCTCGGGGTCCCTCGTAGCGCACGACCACGACATCGGAAGGTCGAATTTTCCCGTCGAGGACCGCCCGCAAGGCGTCTTCTTCCCGGTTGAAGACACGAGACGGGCCGCGATGAGTCAGGTGCGTGACCATCGCGGTTTTCACAACCGCGCCCTGAGG
>WNFB01001290.1_pt1 | contig 21229 bp, 17 predicted proteins | sample 5400501 | NCBI WGS metagenome assembly WNFB01 (sample SAMN13153341, study PRJNA577476) | soil metagenome | isolation source: 200 cm saprolite under Douglas fir tree site 2 hole 1 | place: USA:California | collected 2015-04-18 | reverse complement strand
GCGGCGATCCTGCTGGTCCACGCCTACTCGATGTACGTCTACTTCTACCTCTTCACCCGGGCCGCACTGTTGTCCCTCGACGGATCCATGCTCGAGGCCGCCGCGAGCCTCGGGGCCGGACACTGGCGCACGATCCGCCGGGTCGTCTTTCCGGCGCTCCGGCCCGCGCTCGCGGGGGGTGCGCTGCTCACGTTCATGACGTCGCTCGCGTCGTTCAGTGCGCCCTACGTATTCGGTGGCGGCTTCCGGGTGATGACGACCCAGATCGTCTCGACCCGCCTCAACGGCGAGACGGCGCTCGCGATGGTGGAGACGGTGTCCCTGACGGCGTTGGCGCTGCTGGCCCTGGTGGTCTTCCGGGGAGCGGAGCGCGATCTGGGTGGCAGCAAGGGCACGCCGCCCGTCCCGGTTCGACTCGGAGCTCCCTGGCTCCGTCGCGCGGTCGGCGTGCTCTCCTGGGGCCTGGGGGTCGTGCTGCTCCTCCCCCACCTCACGCTCCTGGTGGTGTCGTTCGTCCCGGTGGGCACCTGGACGACCGAGGCGCTGCCTCCCGCCTGGACCTTCGCCAACTACGGGACTCTGGTCCGCGACCCGGTCCGGCTCCGGCCGTTGCTCAACAGCCTCTGGCTCGCCACCGCGGCGACCATCGTCTCGGTCACGATCTCGATTCTGGCGGCGGCGCTGGTCGTGCGCCGCCGAGTTCGGGGGCGGCGCCTGCTCGAGGGCCTGCTGGCGCTTCCCTGGGCCGTGCCGGGGACCGTCTTCGCGATTGCGCTCGCGACCGCCTTCAGCGTGTACGCGCCCTGGAGCGGGCGCCTGGTCCTGGTGGGAACCGTTTGGATCCTTCCGCTCGCCTATCTCGTACGGAATCTGCCCCTGACCAGCCGAGCCACACTGGCCGGCTTCCGTGCGCTCGATCCATCGCTCGACGAAGCGGCCGCCTCGCTTGGCGCCGGGCGGTGGCGGACGTTGCGGGCTGTGACGATGCCGCTGCTCCGTCCCTCGCTCGTGGCAGGGGCCACCCTCGCGTTCGTGACCGCGCTCGGAGACTTCGTGACCTCGATCGTGCTGTACACCTACGACACCCGCCCGATCTCGCTCGAGATTCTGGCTAGTCTGCGCCAGGCCGACGTGGGCGTCGCCGCGGCCTACGGCGTCGTGCTCATGGCCGTGAGCGCACTCGTCTTCGCGCTCGGCTCGGGCCGGAGCGGAAGCGGCGTCGGATGACCGCACCCGCCGGGGGCAATCACCAGCTCCGCCGCCTCGCCGTCCTGATCGCCATCGCGTTCGTGGACATGGTCGGCTTCATGCTGGTCCTGCCGCTCCTCCCGTTCTACGCGCTCAAGCTCCATGCGACACCGTTCCAGATCGGCCTGATCTACTCGGCGTTCTCGATCGCCCAGATCATGTCCGCCCCGGTGTGGGGGCGGGTCTCCGATCGCTACGGACGCCGGCCCGCGCTGCTCGTCGGGCTGTTCGCGTCGGCGGCCGCGTACATCGTGTTCGGTTTTGCCGACTCGCTCTGGCTGCTCTTTGCGTCGCGCTTCGTGCAGGGGGCGGGCGGGGGGACCACGGGCGTGGCCCAGGCCTACGTGGCCGACACGGTCGAGCCGTCCCAACGCGCCCGGGCCCTGGGCTGGCTCTCTTCCGCCACCGCGGCCGCCATGGTGATCGGCCCGATCATCGGAACCCTGGGGGGCCGCATGGGGCGGCACGCGCCCGGCCTGATCGCCGCGGCTCTCTGCCTGGCCAACGCGGGCTTCGCGTTCTACTGGCTGCCCGAATCGCGGAAGAAGGACGGATCGGGGGCGCACCCTGCCGCCGGGAAATCGCTCTGGGAACCGGCCTGGCAGGCGATCCGGCACCCCACCGGCGCCTCGGCGCGACTGCTCTGGATCTACGGCGTCGGCATGCTCGCCTTCAGCTCGCTGACGGCCGTGCTTCCCCTGTATCTCAACGCCGAATTCCACATCACCGAGAAGACCTTCGGGTACTTTCTCACCTATTTCGGCGTGATGTCCATCATCATGCGGATCATCCTGCTCGGACCGATCGTCGAGCGGGTCGGTGAGTTGTGGACCATGCGGCTCGGCTGTCTGTCGCTCGTCATCGGCTGCGCCGCGTACCCCATCGTCCCCGATCTCTGGATCCTCGCCGCGTTCGTGATGCCGCTCGTTCCGATCGGGACCGCGTTGCTCTTCCCTTCCACTACCTCGCTGCTCTCGGGCCGCACGCCGAGCCGCGAGCTGGGCACGGTGATGGGCGTGGCGCAGACCTTCGCCGGGCTGGCGCGGGTGGCCGCCCCGCTGATCGCCACGGCCGCGTTCCAGCGCCTCGGGCACCCCGCGCCGTTCTTTATTGCGGGCGGGATCGTGGCCCTGGTCGGCCTGCTGGCCTTCCGGGTTGAGGTGCAGCCGCCTACCCTCAAGGCGGCCCCGGCGCCGGCGCCGGCATCCGAGACCACGGTGTAGCTGCGAGGAGGCTCCCACGAGCACCGAGGAGCGGCTCGACCGGTTGGAGCAGCGGCTCGAAGTGCTGGAGGCGCTCATGCGCGAGGCGCTCCGGGTCCGCGGCGCCCCGTCGCCCGCCGGCGCGCCCGAGCGCCCGCCGTCGCCACCCGCCCCCGCGGCTCCGCCCGCTGCCCAGGCGGCAGCGCCGGCGACAGCGGAATCCGCGCCTTCCCGACGCTCCTGGCGGCCGCCGCTACCTTCCGAGCCCGAGCCTGAAGCCGCCGGGCTCCCGACCGAGGCCTGGATCGGTCAGCGGGGCCTCCTCGCCGTCGGCGTGCTGGCGCTCCTCCTGGCCGCGGGCTATCTGCTCAAGCTTTCGTTCGAGCGCGGCTGGATCACCGAGGCCGGGCGCTGCATCGGCGGTATCATCGCCGGCGCGGTGGTTGGCGGCGTGGGCTGGCGCCTGCTGGGGAAATACCGCACCTACGGCGCGGCGCTCATCGGCTGCGGCGCAGGGATCGTCTACCTGGCCGTCTGGGCGGCGGCCAAGCTCTACGGACTCGTGCCGCCGGCGATCGGCATCGCGGGGCTCGCGCTCGTCTCCGTGTCGCTGGCGGCGATCGCCTACGCGATCGCGGTCGAGGCGCTGGGTGCCACGGCCGCGCTCGGCGCCTTCCTCGCCCCCGTGCTGCTGGGCCGGCGGGCGGCCAACGCCGACGCGCTGCTGGTTTACCTCGGTGCCATGGCGCTCGCGCTGGGCTGGGTGGCGGCCCGCAAGCATTGGCGCGTGACATCGGCGATCGTCGCGCTTGGCTTCTTCACGCTGGGATGGTCCGCTGCGGGGGACTCCCGCCATCCGCTCGGCGCGCTCGCGTATGCAGTGACGGGGGGCGCCGGCGGGATCTACCTCGGGCTCAGGGAGGCGTGGTGGGAGACGCGCTTCCTCTCGTTCTGGGGCGGCTGGGCGTTGCTCGCCACCGTGAGCCCCAACCTCGATCCGCGCTGGCCCACGTTCCCGGCGGGTCTGCTGTTGGCGGCGCCCGTCTGGTGGCACGCGCTGCACCGGCCGGAGTGGCTTCCGCTCCGGCTCTCCGGGGACGCACCGGAAGGATGGTCGGCGGGTGAGGCGCTCTACTTCTTCTCCACCCCGATTCTGCTCGGCTGGGCGGTGCGCACGCTGGCGCCCGACGCCTTCGCGGCGCACCCGGGCCTCGACGCCTTCGCGGTCGCGGTACCCTACCTCGCGGCCGGTTATTCCCGCGTGCGTGTTCCCTTCGCGCTCGTGGGCGCGACCGCTGCCGCGGTCGCAGTGCTGGATCGCTGGTCCGGGGTCGAGGCTCCCGCCATCCTCCTGGGCTTGAGCCTGCTGTGGGGCGTGCTCGACCATCCGCTGGACCGCTCCGACGGGCGCTGGTACGCGGCCGGCACCGTTGCGGTGGCCCTGCTCCACCTGTTCGGCGACGACCTCCAGCGGCGTGGCTTCGAGGATGCCGCGTTCACCGGTCCCTGGGCCCGCGTCCTCTGGCTCGCCATCGGCGTCACGGTCGCGCTCCCGGCACTGGCCTGGAAGCGGGAGCCCGCGACGCCTCTCGCCGGCCTGGCCCGCGCCGGGCTCTGGCTGGTCGCCGGGGCCCTCGCGCTGTTCGGCGTCACCGGCGAGATCCGGCGCTTCTTCGAGCTCCGTGAAACGTCCGTCGAAACCGCGCACCTCGCCGGCGGGCTCGCCGTCAGCGCCTGGTGGCTCGTGTTCGCCGGCGCCCTGGTGACGCTGGGCCTGCGCCGCGACATTCGCCCGGCCCGACTGGGCGGCCTCGGGGTGGCCGGTCTCGCCGTGCTCAAAGTGCTGCTGTTCGACCTGTCGTCCCTGGATGCGCTCTATCGGGTGGGCTCGGTCTTCATCCTCGGACTCGTCTCTCTGCTGCTCGCCTATCTCTACCACCGCCAGGCCCGGGGCTCACCAGCGGGGTGATCCCCGCTTGAATTGTCGGCCGAGTCCCGCCATCATCCCCGATTCCGCGACTCGAGGAACCCGGTGACTGTTTCCGCCCTGCCTTCATCCCCCGACGCCTTCACCAAGGCAGCGTGGGATGAGGTCGCCCCTTACTACGACGAGCTGGCCGAGCGCCCGCTCGAGCCGGGGGCAATGGAGACGTGGCTGCGGGACTGGTCCACGCTGGAGGAGCTGCTCACGGAAGCGGCGGCCCTCGCGATGATCGGCTACACGATCGACACGGGAAACGCCGAGAAGGAGGCCGACCACCTCCGGTTCTCCACCGAGATCCTCCCTCGCGCGGAGGAAAAGAGCGTCGCGCTCGCCAAGCGCCTGGTCGCCTCCGGTTACTCCCGTCCCGACCTCGTGACGACGATCCAGCGCTTCCGCACCTCGATCGAGATCTTCCGGGAGGCGAACGTCCCGCTGTTCGCCGAGGTCGAGCAACACTGCGCCACTTACCAGCGGATCACCGGGTCGATGACGGCGGAGTGGGAGGGCGAGCCACGGCCTCTTCCGCAACTGCTCCCGTTCCTGAAGAGTCCGGACCGGGCGATTCGTGAGCGGGCCTGGCGCGCCGGGACCGCGCCCTACCTGGGGCAGCGGGACGCGATGGCGTCACTGTTCGACACGATGTACCGCCTTCGGCAGCAGGCCGCGGGGAACGCCGGATTTGCGAATTTCCGGGACTACGTCTTCCCCGCCAAGTTCCGCTTCGACTACACCCCCGCGGACTGCGAGCGATTCCACGATGCGGTGGAGCGCACGGTGGTCCCCGCGGTCGAGCGGGTCCTGGGCCAGCGTCGGCGCCGGCTGGGGCTGGACCGGCTCCGCCCGTGGGACCTGCAGGTCGATCCGTACCGCGACCAACCGCTCCGGCCGTTCCGCACCGCAGACGAGCTGGTCGCCAAGGCCCGGGACGCGTTCGCCCGGGTCTCGCCCGAGCTCGGGGCCGAGTTCCAGACGATGATCGACTGCGGCCTGCTCGAGCTGGAGAGCCGGAAGGGCAAGGCGCCGGGCGGCTACTGCGAGACGCTGCAGCATCAGGGGCGTCCGTTCATTTTCATGAACGCGGTGGGATTGGTGGACGACGTGAACACGCTGCTCCACGAGGCCGGGCATGCCTTTCACGCGTTCGCCTCGCACCCGCAGCCGTTCATCTGGCAGCGCCACACCGGGTCGGAGGCGGCCGAGCTGGCGTCCATGTCCATGGAGCTGCTCGCCGCGCCCCACCTCACCGGCCCGGGAGGGTTCTTCACGCCCGATGAGGCGCGCTCGGCGGCCATCGAGCATCTGGAAGACATCCTCATCGCGCTGGCGCACATCGCCTCCATCGATGCGTTCCAGCACTGGATTTACACGAGCGGCCAAGGCGACGATGCCGAGGCACGCGACCAGGCTTGGCTCCGGATTCGCGCCCGGTTCGAGCGCGGCGTGGACTGGAGCGGTCTGGACGCGGAGCGCATCGCCCGGTGGTATCGGCAACTCCACGTGTTCCTCTACCCCTTCTACTACATCGAGTACGGCATCGCGCAGCTGGGGGCGCTCCAGGTCTGGCGGAACAGTCTCCATGATCCGGCATCGGCGGTGGCGCGGTACCGCGACGCGCTTGCGCTCGGGGCGACGCGACCGCTGCCCGAGATCTACGCGACCGCCGGCGCGCGGCTGTCCTTCGACACCGGGCTGATGGAGGAGCTGGTGGCGCCGGTCGAAGAGCGGATCGAAGCGCTCCGGGCGGAGATCCCACCGCGCGCGGGCCGCTAGCGAGAGGTTGCTTCCCGGCGACTCAACGGCGAGATTCAGCCCGTCTTCATGGGAGCAAGCGGATGGCGAAGGAAGAGGGCATCGAGATGGAAGGCGTCGTGACTGAAGTTCTGCCGGACCGGAACTATCGGGTCCTGCTGGAGAACGGGCACGAGGTCCTGGCCTACGCGGCGGGCAAGATGAGCAAGTTTAAGATCCGGGTGCTCGAGGGAGACCGCGTCAGCGTCGTGCTGTCCCCCTACGACCTCACTCGCGGCCGCGTCATCTACCGGCACAAGTAGCCTCCGCCAGCTCTCCCTCCAAGCGATACGGCGGGCCGCTCTTGCGAGCGGCCCGCCGTCGTTGTTGCCGGAGCGACCCCGCTTACTTGGCCTTGGTGACGTTCTCGGCTGCGGGGCCCTTCGCACCCTGCACGATGTCGAACTCGACCCGCTCGCCCTCCGCGAGGCTGCGGAACCCGTCCATCTTGATCGCCGTGTGATGGACGAAGCAATCCTTGTCCCCGTTCTCCGGAGTGATGAATCCGAAGCCCTTCGCGTCGTTGAACCACTTGACCGTGCCGATGGTGCGAGCCATTGCGACTACTCCGCGTTGTGTAGGCTACCCTCGGCGACCGGGAAAGTCCGGCTGGCCGAGCTCTTGTGAGCGCAGGCCTGTCCCGCGACACAAAAAGACAAAAAGACCCAGGGCGATCAGCCCGGGCCTTTCGATTCCTGGTCTATCGGATGACTGGGGGCAAAGAAACACCGATGCCGAAAATCCGCGCTCAAATATGTATGAAACAGACGTTTCGTCAAGTAGTGTCAGATCTTGAGCCATCGGGCCGCCACCCGGGCCAGGTCGCCGCCCTGCCGACGTGAACCGCCGCCGCCGGCTGCCCGGTTGAGCGCCTGGAGGAACTCGGCCGCCGAGGGATAGCGGGCGTCTACCTCAGCGCTCAGCGCGCGGTCCAGCACCTCCCACAGCGCCGGCGGCACGTCCTCCCGCAACCCGTCGGTGACTGGGAACTGGTTGGTCGTCTGCCGGGCCAGGACCTGCTCCGGCGTGACGCCAGGGAAGGGGGCGGCGCCCAGCAGCGCGTAGTACGCCACCGCGGCGAGGCTGTAGAGATCCGACCGCTGGTCCACCCGCTCCCCCAGCAACTGCTCGGGGCTTGCGAACTGGGGCGTCCCGCTCTGGCTGGTCGCGCCGCCGTACTTGCCGGCACCGCGCAGCGCGAGCGCCAGCCCGAAGTCGGTGATGCGCAAGCTGCCGTCGGGCTCGATCAGCATGTTCTCCGGTTTGATGTCGCGGTGTACGAGCCCCGAGCCGTGGGCGTGAGCCAGGGCCGACAGCGCCTCGCGTAGGAGCCGGAGGACCCGGTCCAGCGGCAGGGGGCCCTCGCGCTCCACCAGCTGCGCCAGGCTCGGGCCGTTGATCAGCTCCATGGTGTACCAGATCAGCCCCGAGCGCCCGGAGATATCGTAGATGTTGACGATGTTCGGGTGGTTGAGCCGGGCGGCGAGCTGGGCCTCGCGCCGGAAGCGCTCCACCACGGCGGGCTCCTGGGTGAGCAGCGGGTGCAACACCTTGAGCGCCACCTCGCGCTCCAGATGGAGGTCGCGCACCCGATACACCCGTCCGAAGCCGCCTTGCCCCAGCTGGCCCAGCAGCTCGTAGTCGTCGCCCAGCGCGCGGCGCAGCCGCTTCTCCCACCGAACCCGGTCTTCCCCCTCGAGCAAGGCGGGCACACCGGCGATCGGCGTCACCACCGGCGTCTCGAACGTGCCGGCCTCCGACGTGAAGTCCTCCAGCATCTCCACGGCGGTGAGATAGCGGTCCTCCGGTGCCGGACGCAGCGCCCGGACGATCACCCGCTCGAGCGCACGGGGACAGTTGGGCCGCAATGCGGAGGGCAGACGGAGGTCTTTCACGTCGAGGGGCGGCTCCTGCGCGGTGATGGCGTAGTAGAGGAGCCCGCCCGCGGTGTAGACGTCGCTTGCGGGATCGCCCGCGGCCCCGCCGCGGACCTCCGGCGCCATGAACGCCTGTTGGGTGGGCACGGCGTCCGGTGGAATCACCGGCAGCGTCCAACTGCTGAACCGAACGTCGGTGATCGTCGCCCGCCCGGCCGGACTCACGATCAGCGACGGGGGCACGACCCGCCGGAGGATCATCCCCCGGGCGTGCGCGTGCTCCATCGCGCTCAGCAGGTCCCGGGCGAGCGTGTGTACCGTCGGGATCGGTCGGGGGCCGCGCTGCACCGCCTCCTGGAGACCTTCGCCGTCGACCCAGTTGCCGACCCGGTAGGCGAGAGTCCCGGCCGTGCCGACGTCATAGACGTGTCGGATCGCGGGATGGTCGAGTTGGCCCAGCGCTTCGGCCTCGCGCAGGAACCAGGCGCGGGTCGCCTCGTCGGAGTAGAAGTTGAGCCGCAGGCTCACGCGCCGTCTGAGCACCTGATCCAGCGCGAGGAACAGCACCCGGTCACGGTTGGCGGCGACCAGGCGCTCCAGCTTGTAGCGGGCCCCGACCGCCGCCTCGGCGGCCTGAAAGGCGGCGACGGGATCGGGGGCGCTCATCGCTGCAGCCCGCGCCGGCGCTCGATGCGGCCCCGCCCGCCGCACACCACGGAGCTGCACCAGCGCCGGCTCTGAGTGGGGGAGGCGTCGAGGAACAGGAGCGAGCAATGATCGGCCGCGCATTGCCGCACGGTGTGGGTCCGGTCGGCCAGTGTGAAGGCGGCCGAGCGGGCGATCGCGTCCAGCGCCGCACCCGCTTGCTCGGGGGCGAAGTCCACCTGCCAGGTCCCGGCCGTCCGCACCAGCCGTTCGTGGCCCGGCTGCGCGGCAAGGCGGGCGTTGATCGCCGCGATCGCGGAGGCAGGGGGCTGGCGGTCGGCGCGCAGGGCCTCCCCCAGCCCGATGAGCTCGCGCCGGAACGCGAGGATCTCGGCGAACGGGACGGTCTCCACGTCCGACGTCAGCTTCTCGGCCTTGGTCCAGCGATGATACGCGCCGGGATCGGGCAGGAGGTCGGGGGGCGCCGCCGTGCGGCCGCGGGCCGTGTTGACGAAATCGAGCCAGCAGGCGTCGCCGAGCAGCGTGAACTCCGGATCGGGCATGCGATGCGGGGCGCTAGCCGTCCCCGACCTCGACATCGGAGATCTCGACCGAATTCCGGCCTCCACGCTTGGCTCGATAGAGCGCCGTATCCGCGGCCGCCAGCACGCCGCTCACCGTGGTGCCGTGGCGGGGCGACTCCGCGATACCGATGCTCAGGGTGGAGTGACCGAACTCGGGATGGGTGCGGGCGAGGGCGTCCAGGCTCGCCTGTACGCGGGAGACGAACACCTGCGCTTCGGCTGGCTTGGTCATGGGCAGGATGACGAGGAACTCGTCGCCGCCCAGGCGGCCAACCACGTCGAGGGCCCTGGCCTGCTGCCGGAGCACGTTGGAGACGAGCACCAGCAGGCGGTCGCCGGCGGCGTGGCCCATGGTGTCGTTGACGACCTTGAACCGGTCGAGGTCGAGCAGGAGGACGCTGGTGTGGAGCTGGTGCCGGAGGCTCCGGGAGATTTCCGCGCCCAGCCGCTCCTCCAGAGCCCGGCGATTGTAGAGGCCGGTCAGCTCGTCGGTCGTCGCGGCGCTGTGGAGCTGCTCGACCAGCTCGGAGTTCTTGAGCGCAATGGCCGCGGCGAACGACAGCGTCCCCGCGAGCTCGAGCTCGGCGCGGGCATAGCCCTTGTTGCTGATCCGGGAGCCAAGTACCAGCACCGCCATTCGCTCGGAGCCGGCGTCGAGCGGCACGACCAACTCCGCTCCCTGGCCCACGAGCGTGGCCACGGCCACGTCATCCGCGCCCACCGACGCGCTGCCCGGCGGCAGCGCCTGATCCAGCGCCGCCCGGTCGATCGGAGTGGGCTGGGGCCGATCGCCCAGCGAGCGCGACACCTTGGGCGAGTACGCGCCGCCATCGGGCCGGTAGAGGCAGGCCCACCAGGCGAAGAACACCTCAGCCATGAAATCGAGGATGAGCTGCTCGGTCTCCTCGATGGAGTGCACGGAGGAGAGGAGGCGGGCGACCTGCCGGAGCGCGCGCAGCTGGAAGACGGCGTCGTCGAGGGCCGCCTGGCGGTCGAGCAAAATGCCGCGCAGCTCGAAGACGACGCTGAGCCCCAGCACCAGCGGCATGGCGACCGCGCGCATGTCGGACGCCACGGAGGAGTCGGCGTAGACCACCGCTTCCGTCTCCCCGCTCTTGAGCCGGGCGATCTCCGCAGCCTCCTCGAATCCCTTCGCCGGCCCCACCCGGGGCATGTCGCCTTCGGGCGCGACCAGCGTGAACCAGATGCGTTCGCTCTGGAAACGCTGGACCAGCGCCACCCGGCAGCGCTCCAGCAGCTCCCCGTCCGTCCGGGATAGGCGGCACGCGGCGGCGAAGGCGCTGGGGAGGGAGGCGAGCGCGGAGGGGGTCGGTGTTAAACCCATTGGCCCCAAAGATAGTTAGCGCCCCGGCCGGAGGCGAGTCGTTCCCGGCCGGAGCCCGGTGGCGTCAGCGGCGGGTGATCCGGTTCCCCAGGGGCGGGGCCACCTTGCCGTGCAAGGGACCGGTGATATAGGCCTCGAGCAGATCGACCGTCCGTGGGGTGCTGTCTTGCCCGGCGCAAGCCCGGGCGGCTTCGGGGACCGAGTAACCGTCCCCGCCGTGGCAGGCCAGATAGCCCGGCAGCGCCACCTGCAGCTGGGCGCGGGGCTCGATGACCTCGCCGTCGGGACGGACCACCTCGCCCACGATCCGGCTGCCCGACGGCCGGGCGGGGTCGTAGGCGAAAGAGACGCCGGAGACCTGGAGGAACCCGCCCTTGCCGATCACCCCGTCGGACACGCTCCGCTCGAGCAGCTCGCGCACTCGGGCACCGGTGAGCGGGACGGTGACCGCCCGGGTCTCGTCGGCAAAGAGAAAGAGCGATTCGAGGACGTAACTGGTGATGGGACCCGGGAAGAGGATGTCGTCGAGTCGGAGCGCTCCCGCGTTCAGGAAGGCCGCGTCTGCCCGAGTCCCGGCCCGCATCGCATCGGCGACGAGGTCGCCCAAGGCCGTCTCCTGCCGTCGCTGCACGCCGTCACGCGCGTCGAGCGGGGCCTCGATCGTCCCCAGCACCCGTTCCGGTCCGAGCCGCCGGCGCAGACTGTCGGACCAGGCGGCCACGACCCGCGCCACGGTCGAGTCCAGCGTGGCCACCGTCGGGGTTACGGGCAGCAGGGCCACCGCCTCCCGCCACTGGCCCTTGGCTCCCCACACCGTGGCGAACTGGGCGCTGCGGGAGTTGGCATCCGCTTTGAGGATGTAGCGCGACGAGATCGCCACGGTCATGTGCTCGTGCTCGTGACCCCCGAGGATGAGGTCGAGGTGGCCTTCCCGGTTGAGCAGCGCGCGGTCCGCCTCGACCGTCTGATGGGTGAGCGCCACCACGAAGTCCGCGCCCTGCTGGAGCAGCGTGTCGACGACGAACCGGGCCGCGCTGTCGGGATCGCCGCACCGGACATAGGTCGGATAGTCGCCCTGCAGCGTGAGCCCGAGGATGCCCACCTTCCGCTTCGCGAGCCGGAGCGTATCCCAGCTCAGCACGCCCGGGAACGGGTCGCCGTTAGCCCTGTGACAGTTGGCCGACAGTATTCTGAAGTTCGCCAGGTGGATCCGGGCGACCAGCGTGTCCTCCGCCAGCTCGAACTCGTGGTTGCCGAACGTGGCGTAGTCCAGCTTCGCGGCGTTGAGGGCCTCGACCATCTGGCGGCCAGCGTAGTACTTGCTCAGTAGGCTGGGCGAGAGGAAGTCGCCCGCGAGGACGAAGAGGGTCGGGCCCTCCGCCTGCACCCGCTCCCGCATCGTCGCTACGCGCGCCAGGCCGCCCGTCCCGTCCGCCAGAGTATCGGCGACGTAGACGTCGTTAATCGAGAGAAACCGCATCGGATTCGTGGGCGCCGGCGCCGGCGGCAGGCCCAGGCACCCGGCCAGCGTGCCCAGCAGCAGTGCCGTGGCCAGGCGCCGGACCCCCGTGCGTCTCACAGTTCCTCTTCGCTCTGCTGGAGGCTGCGGACCAGGTCCGCCGCGAGGGTGCGTATCTCCTCGAGCATCGCACGCTGCGGCCAGTCCGGCCGGGAGGCGAGCACCTCGGTCATGGAGCGGTACCACCAGATCGTCTCCTCCGAGGTCGCCTGCGAGACGGCTCCCAGATACTCTGCGCCGAGACGCCGGAGCGCCGCGATCGTGGACCCGCAGCGATGGATCTCGTCGGCGGTGATGATGTCGAGCGCCCGCGGCTCCGCCACCGCCAGGTGCGCCAGGAAGTCGTGCTTGCACGCCCGCCACGGCCGTTCCTCGCCGCGGCTGGTGTATTTGGGCTCAGACGCATCAGCGGCGATCGCGAGCACAACCGGCCCGAATTTCTCCACGACCTTGTGCTCCAACATCTGCCGCCGGTCCGGCCGCGCGTCCTCGAGCACGTGGTGCAGGATGCCCGCGACCAGGGTGGGTTGCTCGCACGCGTACCGGGCGAGGATCACCGCCACATTGGCCGGATGGCCGAGGCTGCCGGGCGACGCGGACCCGGGACCGCGATGGTGTTTCGCCGCGAAAGCGAAGGCGTGGTTGATGCGGTCGGAATAGGCGTGCATGCGTGGGCGGTTGAGGCGGGAGGCCCGGCTACGGAATGCCGAGAAGCTTATGCGTCTGCAGGCTGAGCCGCCAGCGCGGGTGAGCCAGGCAGTAGCGCAACGCCGCCTCCGTATTCGCCTCGCGCGCGGGGCCGTCCATCGGTTGGAGAAAGAAATGGCGGAACTCGAGCGCCTCGAACCGCTCCGGCTCGGCCCCGGATTGCGGGTAGACCAGCTTGAGCTCGTCGCCCTGCCGGAGCACCAGTTGGGCTCCTGCTTTGGGGCTGACGCAGATCCAGTCGAGCCCGGGCGGGGGCACCCGGGTCCCGTTGGTCTCCACGGCAATCTCCAATCCCCGGGCGTGGAGCGCGCGCACGAGACTCTCGTCCAGCTGCAGCAGCGGCTCCCCGCCGGTGCACACCACGAAGGGCACCCCGCCTGCGTCGCCGGGCCACGCGTTCGCCACGGCCGCGGCCAGGGCCGCTGCGTTCGCGAACCGCCCCCCGCCCGGTCCATCGGTGTCCACGAAATCGGTGTCGCAGAAGGTGCAGACGGCGGTGGCCCGGTCCGCCTCCCGGCCACTCCAGAGGTTGCAACCGGCGAAGCGGCAGAAAACTGCGGGGCGGCCTGTCTGGGCCCCCTCGCCCTGGAGGGTGTAGAAGATTTCCTTTATCGAGTAGGCCATGGCGTCAACTGCTGTTTACGCCTCTCGCGGTGGTCTGATACCTTGCCGGGTCCTCGAGCCCCGCTTCCCGGAAACCCTTAAGGCGCAGCTGGCATGCATCGCAATGGCCGCAGGCCTCGCCCGCGTCCGACGGATCGTAGCAGCTCAAGGTCGTCGCGTAGTCGAGCCCGAGCGCCGCGCCCCGCTCCACGATCTCCCGCTTCGACAGCAGGATGAGCGGGGTGTGGATGGTGAACCGCTGCTTGAGCTCGGTACCCGCCCGGGTGGCGAGATTCGCGAGGTGCTGGAAGGCGGCGATGTACTCCGGCCGGCAGTCCGGATAGCCGCTGTAGTCCAGCGCGTTCACCCCGATGACGAGATCGTTGATGCCCAGGGTCTCCGCCCACGCCAGCGCGAACGAGAGGAAGATCGTGTTCCGCGCGGGCACGTAGGTCACCGGCACCCCCGTGCCGATTGCGTCCGCCGGCCGGTCTTTGGGCACCGCGATGTCGGCAGTGAGCGCCGACCCCCCGAAGCTACGCAGGTCGATGTCCACGATCGCGTGCCGGACGACGCCCAGTCCGGCGGCGACCCGCCGCGCCGCCTCCAGCTCGAGCGCATGCCGCTGGCCGTAGCGGAAGCTGAGCGCGTAGAGATCGAAGCCGCGGGCTTTCGTCATGGCGGCCGCGGTGGCCGAGTCCATTCCGCCGCTCAGAAGAACGACGGCTTTCGCGTTGGTCATGGAGGAATCATAGACGAGCCCGACCCGGCGGCCTAGCGGCCCAGCTCGAAGCGGAGCGCCGATTCCAGGGTGGGGTGGTGGAAGGCGTAGCCCGAGGCGAGCAGACGGCTGGGTACCACCCGTGCGCTCGCTAGAATCGTTTCCTCCGCCATCGGGCCGAGGGCGAGGCGGAGCGCGGCCGCCGGCACCGGGAACACCGCCGGCCGCCCGAGCACGGCCCCGAGCGTCCGCGTGAACTCGGCGTTGGTTACGGGGGCTGGCGCGACCGCGTTGAACGTCCCTTGGAGCGATGCCGTGAACACCGCGTGGTGCACCGCGCCGATCGCATCCTCGACCGACAGCCAGCTCATCCACTGACGCCCACCCCCCAACGGCCCGCCGAGTCCCGCATGAAACACCGGCAGCATCTTGCCGAGCGCCCCGCCGGCCGGGCTCAGCACGGCGCCGAACCGGGGCAGCGCGACGCGGATGCCCGCCTGGCGAGCCGGCTCGGCGGCCGCTTCCCACTCTCGGCAGAGGTCGCCGAGGAACCGGCCGGGGGCTCCGACCGGGCTGGTGTCATCCAGCACCTCGTCGCCGCGCTCGCCGTAAATGCCGATTGCAGCGGCGGACACGAGCACGGCCGGCGGCCGGTGGAGTCCCGCGATCGACTCCGCGAGATGGGCGGTGGCGCTCACGCGGCTGTCCCGGATACGGCGGCGGCGCGCCGGTGTCCAGCGTCCGGCCGCGACGTTCTCGCCGGCCAGGTGCACCACGGCGTCAGTGCCCTCGAGCGCCGCCGCGTCGATCCGCACACCCGGCTCCCACGCGATCTCCCCGGGCCCGGCCATGCGACGCACCACCCGTAGCACCGTGTGCCCGCCGGTCGAAAGAAAGGCCGCGAGGGACCGGCCCACGAGCCCGCTGGCGCCGGTGACGGCGATCCGGAGCGGACCCCGCTCGGCGAAGCGCGCGTGCTGGGACAAATCCGTGGCGAGGAGTGCGTGGCGATAGGCGAGGAGCCGCTCGATCCTCCTGCGCACCAGCGCCCGCCCGGTCCAGGCCCCGAGCGCGCCGCCCCGCAAGGTGAACTCGACCCGGTCGGTCAGGATGGAATTGGAATCGCGGTCGGGGGTGAAGCAGTGCGTGTGGACCCAGTGTGCGAATGGCCTCACGCGGACGGGCATGCCGGCCTGCTCGTTGTCGAGTCCGCCTACGCGCTCGAGCACGTCCACCCGCTCCCACGGGGGCGTGAGGCGCTCGACTGCGCCCGGGCGCGCATGCCAGGCGTACAGCAGGTCCGCGGGGAAGGGCACCCGGGTCGACCGCTCGACCACCTCCACGGATCGGGTCCTCCTCCGGCCTGGCTGCGCGGCGCCGACGGCGGCTAGCTGATCTTCACGGGCTGCGCCATTCCGTGGGCGAGATGCGCCTTGCCGTCACCGGCGTCGGGCACGAAGCAGGCAAGCACGTAGTCGCCCGGCTCCAGCGCGACCGTGAACTGAGCCGTGTCACCCGGCTCCATCGGAGAACTGCCGCCCAGGAGACTGCCCGGCGGCGGGCCCTTGGCTCCGCCCTGCTCCCAGGCCACCAGGTCCGGAACTCCCTTGCCGGGGGCGAACCGGGCCAGAGCGACCTCGTGCACCTGCTTTCCCTCGTTGATCACCCGGATCGTCTGCGCGCCGGCCTTGAGCGGGGTCGAAAGGGTGTAGCCGTACTCCGTCATTCGCACGACGACGTCCGGGGCGGGCATCGCTGCGGCGGCTGCCCCTGGCGCAGCGATGACCTCGAACGGCGTCACCATCCCCTTGGCGAAATGGGGCATGCCATCGCCGCTCGGAATGAAGCAGAGCACCACGTAATGGCCCGGCTTGAGGTCGAGCGTCGCGTTCGACTCGCCGCCGGGATTGGGCGGATTCGGCCCGCCCTCGAGGTGCATCCAGCTCGGAGGCGGCCCGGGATTCTTGAGCGCCGCGCCGAGATCGGCTGCCGACTTGCCCTCACCCAACCGGACCACGACCGCGTGGTGCAGCTCCCTCCCCTGCGACTTGAGGAGGAACGTGGTCGGGCCCGCCGGAACCTGCGCGGGCATCTGGAACGTGTATTCCGTGGCGGTGATCGTGACGACGTTGGGTCCGGCCGCGGCCGCGGGCGCCTGGGCACCCGGTTGGCCGGCCTCGTGGCCGGAGCACCCGGCGAGCAGGGCGGCGAGCAGCGCGGCGCTGCGGTGGATCGTGTGGGTCATGCGAGCTGGCTCCTCCAAGTGTGGGTCGCGCACCTGCGGGATCGGCGCCGCTCGGTATTCAGCGGGCGGAGGCCCGCCGGACGAGTAACAGGTCCGAGATGTTTTCCAGCGTAAGGAGACCGACCAGCGCGCCAGCCGCGTCCACGACCGGCAGAGCGGGAAGTCCGCTCGCGCGGAGCCGGTCCAGCGCTTCCTGGAACGGAGCCGTCGGGGCGACGGTTGGCGCCGGTGTCGTCATGGTTTCAGCAACCGTCGCTCCGGACCCGCGCTCCCGAAGCCCGCGAATCAGGTTGTCGCGGGTGAGCAGTCCCTCGGTCCGGCCGAGGTTGTCCACGACCGGAAATTCACGTTGTTCCCCCGACAGGAGCAGATCCACGGCGTCGGCCAGCGTGGCGTGGATCGGGATCGTCCGGAACTGGGTGACCATCACCTGAGCCACCTGAAGCCCCTGAGCCGCCGCGCGGGTCTCGACGGCCGACGCCTCGGCGCGCGCGCCCACGAATACGAAGACCGCGATCAGCACCAGCAGGGGAGATCCATAGTCTGCCAGGCTGGCGAGCCCCATCAACACCGCCAGTCCCTGGCCCACCACCGCCGCCACGCGGGTGGCGCGCACCAGTCCCAGCCGGGTCGCGAGCAGGGCCCGCAACACCCTGCCGCCGTCCATTGGAAACGCCGGTATCAGATTGAATACCAGCAGGAAGCCGTTGACCCACATGAGCCGGAGCGCGAACGACCCGCTGTTCGGATCGGGCGGCGTCAGCGGATCGGCGCCGCCGCCGACGCGGAGGACTCCGTACAGCGCGACCACGATCAGCAGCGTGACGGTTGGACCGCCGAGGGCGATCAGCAGCTCCCGGCGCGGCTCCTCCGGAATCCGCTCGAGCCGCGCCACACCCCCGATCGGAAGCAGGATCACGTCCGGCGTGCGCACGCCGAACCGGCGCGCGACCAGAATATGCCCGAACTCGTGCAGGAGGACGCAGGTAAACACCCCGAGAGTGAAGATCGTCCGGTCGAGCGCGGCCGAGGTTCCGCCGGCGTTATAGCCTTGGAGGGCGAACCAGGCAAGGAGAGCGAGGAAGGTGATGTGCACCTTGATCTCGGTCCCCGCGACTCGTCCGATTCGAAATGACCACGGCATTGGGCCGTCTCCGAAAAGGAAGGTGCCGGACCCTGGTGAAGATACACCGGAGCCCGGCACCAGAGCGCCGTGGGAGTGACGGCGCTAGACGATCACGCGGAGGCCGAACGAGGGGGCCGGCACCGGCCCGGCCGGCGTCGCGTCACGGCCGGCCGGCTTCGCCGGCTCTACGTAAAGCGCGGGCCGCTCGGGTGCCGGCAGGCTGCGGTCCGCGAGCTCGGCCAGCGCTGCGCGGAACACCGAATCGCCGTCCCGAGCCGGGAGATCGAAGGATCGGATGTAAGTCATCAGCGCCTCGTCTGCGGGGATCGCCTCCGCCAGCAGCTCGGCGACCTCGACCGCCATGCGGGTGTGCGTGGCGGTGACCGCGGCTTCGCCGAGGCAGGCGGCCATGCGGCAGCGCAGGGTCGTCTCCTCGACCCATTGGGCGCGGCGACGCACGGCGCCGACCAGGCGATCGGGGCGGAGTCGCTGCCAGGGATCGGCCGCGCCGTCGGGGCTGGGCCGCACGGGGACGGCATTGGCGACGGAAAGCAGCGCGCGCGCCCGCACCGTCTCCTGCATGGCCACTGGAACGGCGACCTCGCGGAAGTAGCGCGCCAGGGCGTCCTCCAGGGGGAGGCGGTCCGCCAGGCGGGTAACGAACATGGCGGCCTGGGTCTGGTGGGTATCTGTCAGAGCCTCCCAAGCGCGGGCATATGCGACTTGGAGCCGCAGCCGGAGCAGGGGCGGGAGGCGGCGAGCGGAATTCAGAGTCAGGGAGAACATGGCACCCTCGGTGGCAAGAGCTTGATACGCTGTGCAACCGTTTGCAATGTCTCAGCTTACGGCTGCACACCCGAGAAGGTGCGAGCTTCGTGCCGCCTGGGCCGCGGGCGGCGGGGTCGGCCTCAACCAACGGGATGGCAATGGCTCCGGGGTCCGCCGACCGCCCGAGCCGGCTTGATGGGGTGCCGCCCACGCCCGTCGGACTGTGGTGTCGCCGCTACGTCACGGCCCGAGGCTGGCCGCGCTGGCGTACGTACCGGTAACTCATTATTTTTCCGCGCTTTGACCGACCAGGAGCTGAGCCATCGCCACCATCATTTCCCCCCCGACCTGGACCACCCGGGACGCCGAGAAGCTGTACAACATGAGCGGCTGGGGTCAGGGCTACTTCAGGGTCAATGAGGCGGGGCACGTCACCGTCCACCCCGACGGGAATCCCAAGCGCGGGCTTGATCTCTTCCAGCTCGCCCTCGATCTCAATGCGCAGGGGGTGGGACTTCCCCTTCTCCTGCGGTTCTCCGATATCCTCCGCTCTCGGATCCAGGCACTGGCGGGGCAGTTCGAGAGTGCCATCAAGGAGTTCGGGTACGACGGCAGCTACACCACGGTCTATCCCGTCAAGGTGAACCAGCAGCGCCACGTCGTGCAGGAGATCGTGGAGTTCGGCACGCCCCACGGCGCCGGTCTCGAGTGCGGCAGTAAGCCGGAGCTCATGGCGGTGCTCGGCCTCAACGAGAGCACCCGCCACCTGATCGTCTGCAACGGGTACAAGGACGAGGAATTCATGCGGCTGGCCCTCATGGGCCAGAAGCTGGGGCACACCGTGATGGTAGTGCTGGAGCAGCTCAACGAGCTGGAGGTGCTGCTGCGCGTCTCCGAGGACATGGGAGTCCAGCCGACCGTGGGCGTGCGCATCAAGCTGGCGAGCGAGGGCTCCGGCCGCTGGGCCAAGAGCGCGGGGGAAAAGTCCAAGTTCGGACTCGGCGCGGTGGAGCTGGTGAAGCTGCTGGACCGGCTGGAGGCCGTCGGGCGAAAGGACATCCTCCGGCTGGTGCACTTCCATCTCGGCAGCCAGATCCCCGACATCCGGGTCATCAAGGCCGGGCTGGAGGAGATCAGCCGCTATTACGCCGAGTTGCGGGGGATGGGGTTCGCCAACCTGAACTACGTGGACGTGGGCGGCGGCCTCGGCGTTGATTACGACGGTTCCCGGTCCACCCGGCCGGCGAGTGTGAACTACTCGATGCGGGAGTACGCCAACGACGTCATCTATACTCTGGGCACCGTCTGCCGCTCGGAGGAGCTCCCCATGCCGAACGTCATCTCCGAATCCGGACGGGCCCTGACCGCGCACCACTCGCTGCTCCTGATGAACGTGATCGACGTGGAGTCGCTCAACGAGTCGGTCGCGCCGGCGCTCCGGAGCGAGCCGCACCCGCTGCTGCTGGAGATGGCCGAAGACCTCGAGTCGTTCGCCCCGGATCGGGTCCAGGAGCTCTTCCACGACGTCGTCTTCGCCAAGGAGCGCGCCCAGGAGTACTTCGCCAGCGGCGTGTTCTCGCTGCGCGACAAGGCCGACGCCGAGCAGTTCTATCTCTGCACTCTGAATGCCATTGCCGGGGCGATCGCGGACGACAAGGCCGCGAATCCCGAGATCGCCGCCCACATCGACGCGGTGCTGGTCGATCGTTACTTCTGCAACTTCTCCGTCTTTCAGTCGCTGCCGGACAACTGGGCCATCGACCAGATCTTCCCGATCATCCCGATCCACCGGCTCAACGAACCGCCTACCCGGCGCGGCACGCTCCAGGACGTCACCTGCGACTCCGACGGCGTGATCGACCGGTTCGCCGGCGGCCGGAAGGGCAAGCCGTCGCTCGAGCTGCACCCGGTGGTCGAGGACGAGCCCTACATTCTGGGCATTTTCCTGACGGGTGCCTATCAGGAAATCCTGGGCGACCTCCACAACCTTTTCGGGGATACCAACGCCGTGCACGTGCGTCTCACCGACCACGGCTACGAGGTCACCGACCTCGTCCACGGCGACACCGTGACCGAGGTGCTCAACTACGTGCAGTTCCACGCCTCGGACCTGCTGGCGACTTTCCGGCGGAAAGTGGGCAAGGCGCCGGAGCTCTCGCGCCAAGAAGCGAACAGCTTTATCGCGGACTATGTCGCCGGGCTGGAGGGGTACACGTATCTGGAGGGCGAGAATCCCTAGCCGGGCATCGGCCCCCTGGTCACTTCTCTCCTTTCAGCTTCGCTAGCCGCGCCCGGGCTTCCTTGACCAGGGGCTGAAGCGACGGGTCCGCGTTCCGCCACAGCTCGAGCACCCGGGAGTAGTGCTGGGCCGCCTCGTCGGGGCGCCCCTGCCGCTCCGCGATCTCGCCCAGCCTGAGCTGCGCCGGCGCCAGGTACGGTAGCTCGAACATCGTCGCCTGGCCGCTGAGCGACCGATACAGCGGTGCGGCCTCCGCGTCCCGGCCCTGTGCCTCGAGCGCCTCGGCCTGGATGAACCGCTCCCGGGCCTGGGCAAAAAAGGGCGACGTGGTCGCCAGCTCGTACCAGGTCTCTCGCCGTACCCCCTCGAACGCCGCTGTCACTTCGGCCGGGCGCCCGCGGCGCGCGGCGCTCTCCGCCCTGATGCCCTTGGCGAGGTCCGGCGCGAAGGAGCCCACGTCGCTGGGCAGGGGTAGAGTCTCGAGCTCCCGCGCGTACTGCGCCGCGCGGGCCGCCTGGCCCAGGCGCGCGTCGAGCAGCCCGAGCAGATAGACCCGCAGGTGCCCGTGCAGGCCGTGGTGGACGCTCAGGACAACGCTCGTCTCGAGCGGGGGCTCGGGCGTTGCCG
>WNFB01004971.1_pt1 | contig 21237 bp, 18 predicted proteins | sample 5400501 | NCBI WGS metagenome assembly WNFB01 (sample SAMN13153341, study PRJNA577476) | soil metagenome | isolation source: 200 cm saprolite under Douglas fir tree site 2 hole 1 | place: USA:California | collected 2015-04-18 | reverse complement strand
TACCTCAAACATGTGTATGGTGGACGTGAAGCTACCATGGAAGTAATCACAGAGTTCCGGCGGCGTTACGCCCTGATTGGCGGTTCGCCACTGGTGCGTATTACCCGCGAGCAGGCTGCCGCTCTTGAAAAGGTGTTGAACACGCGGCACCCGGACGGCCCAACATTTCAGGTTGGAGCTGGGATGCGTTTCTCTCCTCCATTTATCGCCGGTGTTGTGCCAGGTCTCGCGGAAGATGCGGAGCAGTTGATCGGTGTAATTATGTCGCCACAGTATTCACCGATCATCATGAGCGGCTACATCCGCACGCTGGAGGAAGCTGTAGCGAACCTGCATCGCGCAGACCTAGAACTCAAGATTGCCAGGGATTGGCATCTCCAGCCGTTCTTTTTGCAGGCCATAGCTGAACGAGTACAACAGGCACTTGACCGCTTTCCTCCTGGGATACGAGAGCGGGTGCCGGTACTCCTCACGGCGCATAGTATGCCCAAACGGGTTGTTGAGCGGGAACCAGATTATATCGACCACTTGAAGGAGACGGCGGCAGCTGTGGCGAAGTTGGCGGACCTGCCCGCTGCACGCTGGATGTTCTGCTATCAAAGTGCCGGTCACACGCCGGAGGAATGGCTCAAACCAGACTTTGCCGACATGATGCCGGAGCTACGAGCAGCCGGTCACACCCACGTCCTGATCGCGCCGGTGCAGTTCCTGGCCGACCACCTTGAGATTCTCTACGATATCGAGATCGGCGCGCGGGAGCAGGCAGAGCAACACGGCATCCAGTTCGCCCGCACCGAGTCGCTGAACACCTCACCAACGTTTATTAAGGCCCTGGCCGAGGTGGTGAAGGAAACTATGGGAACAGCATAAAGAGGAAACATATACGGGCGCAATGCGTCGCATTGCGCCCGTATATGTTTCCTCTTTATGCTGGAGTAAGCATTTACAGTGAAGCTCCTCCAATAACATCACCATACCACTTGCCGCTATCCTTCACGATACGCCTCTGCGTAGGATAATCAATATACACAATGCCAAAGCGTTTGGCGTACCCTACCGCCCACTCGAAGTTGTCCATCAGCGACCAGACAAAATAGCCCTTCAAGGGAACACCTTCCGCAATCGCGCTATGCGCTGCAAGAAAATGTTCGCGTAAGTAACTCACCCGGCGTGCATCATGCACCTGCTCATCTTCGCTTACCGTATCCTTGAAGGCCGCACCATTCTCCGTAACGTACATTTCGGGAATAGCATACTCTTTATGAAAGCGCGTCAGAAGTTTGTAGAGACCTCTAGGATAGACTTCCCAACCCATGTCTGTATACTCCGCTCCCCCTGGCTTGACAACCTCATAATCCCCAAGAGGGCTATTGGCAGGATGGTGAATAATGGTGCGGTAATAGTAATTGACCCCTAGAAAATCGACGGGACGCGCAATAATCGCGGCATCGCCGACCTCCATTTTCGGCACAATATCGCCCAGCATTGGAAGCAGATTGAGCATATCTTCAGGATAGCCACCGCGAAAAATCGGGTCGAGGAACCAGCGATTAGATTTCCCATCGCCATACTGAGCTAACAGGCGGTCTTCTTCTGACTCTGTAGCTGGCTCTACCGGTGTGAAGGAGAGCGTGATACCAACACGAGTCTGAGGGCTGCCATTGGCCCGCAGCAGTGGCACGGCCAGGCCATGCGCCAGCAGCAGGTGATGGGATACCTGCCATGCGAGGCGCGAATCTTTGAAACCGGGAGCGTGTACGCCGGCTTCGTGTCCCTCAAAGGCACTTACATACGGCTCATTGAGCGTAATCCAGTTCTTTACACGCTTTCCCAGGCGGCGCGAAACGATGTCGGCATAATCCGCAAAGGCATAGGCAGTCTCCCGGCTATTCCATCCCCCAACCTGGTCCTGCAACACCTGTGGCAGATCCCAGTGATACAGGGTAACAAACGGCTCGATACCAGCGTCCAACAAGGTATCGACCAACCGGTCATAGAAGTCTAAGCCGGCAGCGTTGACCTGTCCCCTACCCGTGGGGAGGATGCGCGGCCACGCTATCGAGAAGCGATAGGCATTCAAGCCCAATTCTTTCATCAGTTGCACATCTTCAGGGTAGCGGTGGTAATGATCACAGGCAATATCGCCGTTTTCATTGTTCTTCACGTTACCTGGGGTCGCACAAAAGCGGTCCCAGATAGACTCGCCACGTCCATCTTCACGCGCTGCGCCTTCGATCTGATACGAAGCGGTGGCTGTCCCCCAAAGAAATTGTGCGGGAAACTGTAACATAACTTGGATTCCTTACGACAACAATTTCGCAATTGCCACTATCTGATCACTACTCAGGCCACTTCCGGTAATACTGATGCCGACGCCGTTCTCGGTCCAGGCAAGAGTGGTCGAACCACTTGTGGTTGAGACGGTGCCGGTCGTGCCGCGCAGGCTGACCTGTTGACCACCACTGTTGGCGGGCAGGTTTGCCAGTGATTTCCCCTCGGCAATGGTGAAGCTGGTGCTGCCTTTGGTATAGCTGAGCGTGAAAATCTGACTGCCCGGCGCACCAAGCGCGTTGACACTTCCTAATACATAGGCTGCCTGCGAACTGGGAATACTCAAAAGGTGATAGCCAGCCTGCTGCTGCGCCTGGTCAAGGGTTATCGAACCGGTGTCGGGTGTGGCCCTTGCCGACGAGAGAGGCAGCACTTTGACACCGTCAGGCACGACAAAGGTGAATGTGCTATCCGGGATTGACTGATCCACCACCAGCATTGGCAGGTCGAGCAACACCTGCCCGAAGCCCTGGATTGTCAGATTGACCCGTAAAGGTAAGTTGGTTGTCTTATCGATATAGACATCGCCATCATAGTTGAAACTGACTGCACCACCTGCTCCACTCCCCGTGGTAGCCTGTCCCCCTGGAACAACATGTACATCATAGACATCATGACCGCCAATTTTGACGGCGGAGGATGAGACTAACGTGGCATCACTATGCGTGAAGACCGATTGCACTATGGTCAATATGAACTGCTGTCCACCGCCCGCGTAGGGGCCCGATTTATCGCGCCCTCCCGCCACAGGTGTACCAGTACCGCCGGTAGCTGTCTCCGCTCCTTTATAGACAACTTTTTTCGCCGGGTCATACTGCCAGAGTACTTTGCCATCGGTAACCGTGACAGAACCCGTAGAAAACTGTGAGATCGTCGATTGGAGTACGACAGTACGGTTTTTGCCCGGTGATGCATTCCATATCTCGCTATCGACGATGCCATTGAAGGCCGTTCCAGTTATCTTGACATTGAATATGCCGTGCAGCGTTTTAGCTGTATTGATTTTCTGAGCCATGCTTGTCAGCAATTGCTGTCCAGGCCCAGGTGTAGGTGTCGGTGGTACCGGCGTTGGTTTCGTCTGCGCCTGGGGCGTATTGGAGCCACCACAAGCGGCCAGTAGCACCAGTACAAGCAGCATGGCGAAGACGCCACATATGCGACGATAGAGGGACATGATTGAGGCTCCTTTATGAGTACTCGTCAGAATTTTAAGCTGGGTAAGCCTGGCGACCGCAAGGGTCGCCAGGCTCGCTTGCCATAATACGCTCGGCATCAAAGGTTGATATCTCTTAGAGTATAGCACAGGAACTGTTTGGGGACATTACGAATGTATGCTGAATGTTTGCCCTTTGATGCATTTTCTGGTATAGTTGGCAAGAGAAAATTTGTGTATTTTCTATCTTTATGTGGCGTAAAGTCATGAATTGTAACCATTGCGGTAGCCCCGTGCCGATCGGGGCTGTTACCTGTCCCAATTGTGGGACCACCATTGCCACAGCTACTTTACCAGCATCCGTGCCGCCCCATGCTGCTCCTATTCCTTTCACCCAGTACGACTCTCAGCCATACAATCCTTATAACAACCCGTATGAACCGACGGCACCCCCGCCACCGCCACCTCAATCACCAGAGCTGCAGCCCAGGCCCAGGCGTCCAAACACAGCTCTCATTATCGCTGTGATTATTATGGTTGTTCTGACGGTGATGATCATTTCCGGCGTTGCCGTTGTGTTCGTTGTGTTACCGAGATTCACTGCTTCTACCGCAGCAACTCCAACTCCAACGCCTCCAAGCCCAACCCCAACCCCAACGCCTGTTACGTATCCATCTCTGGCAGCGACTTACACGGGCACGGTGGATAACACATCGTTTAATACGAGTGCGAATGTCATACTTGCACAGATCAAGCAGAACCAGGGATCTTTTTCCGGCGTTATCCAGGTGCAACAGCCGTTGTGCGGAAGCGGTCCCTTCACGGGAACGGTCACTCCCAAAGGCGTGATCCAGTTTACGGACACACCTACCGACGGCTGTGATACCTCCATCACCTTCAAGGGGTCGCTGCAGCCCGATGGCAGCATGAGCGGTATGTATATCACCGCGAAGAACCAGAGCGGTATTTTCATTGTGAAACCGGCGTGATGTGTGATTTTACTGAGCTGCCACCTCAAAGGACGCATTGGTAGGTTTAGCGCCCGGTGCCGCAATAATCACACTGAGTTGCCAGAGGCCGCTCATGGAGAACTGGACACTGGCGAGATAGGTTCCATCGCCCCGCGAACGAGCTTCTGTTGTGTCGATACCCATATCCATACTTTCCATATCGCTTTGCAGGGTGACACGCGCATTGGTGACCGGCTGTTGTGAGGATTTCATGAGTACCTGGAGCGAGAGCGTGGCAGGTTGCGTGATAAGCGGCGGATTAGGATTGACCTGCAAGGTGATTTGATAGGGGCCAGCCGAGGCGGTCTGCACCTGCGCGGTGACACGATGAGGAACAATTGAGGTAATAATCGTACCCAGCCAGGTCATCAGAATGAGGAAGGAAATTCCTATAACGACCACGAGCAGGTTGCGTCTCATGCCTTTTTCGCTGGCTTTTCCGTTAGCTTTTTCGCTGGCTTTTTCGCTGGTACCTCGACGCAGACGTAGCCATCCAGTATTTTTGTGTTAAGCCGTGGCAGTGCATAGAGGTAAGGCACACCCCAGGCACTATTGTCTACTTTGCCGTATTCCGTAAAAATCCCACCATGGCAAGGGCAATGATATTTACGGTCGGAGTCCTGCCATTGGACGATACAACCCATATGCGTGCAGGCGGCGGACATCGCAACAACCGGCTCCTTCACAGCATTTGCTTCACCTTGATCGCCGTCATTACGAATGACATAACCAACAATTGCCTCCGTTTCGAAGCGAACTGCACTATCGCCTAGCTGTGCCAGGGGAATCACACGATACCAGTCAGTGGCAACATCGGCTCCCACCAGGCTCCCTGAATAAGGTGGTGGTGGAGTGCCTGTCTTTGCCGACTCAACACCGCGCTCAACAGCAGCTCCCACCCCCGCTCCAACCACCAGAGAGGCGGCGGCGGCGGCACTGCTGGCCAGTAACGCCCGCCGTGAGACGCCGCGAAACATCTGCAATCGCTTTCTGGGCAGAGGAGTAGGAGCCGGGGCAGGCTCTACCTGGGGTGGTCGTTGTAACTCTTGTTCCAGACGGGCCTGCAACTCGGCAGCAAATTCGGGGCGAGGTTCACTGGCTCCAGGCGTTGCGGAGCGAAAGAGAGCGGCCATGCGATAGATACTCGCCTGGCTGGGAGTTAATTCCATCGGCGGGTGCGCAACACGGCCAGCCTGAAGCTGTTCTATATACTTTTCCAGCTCCAGATAGTCTTCAAATCGTTCCTGTTCTTCACCTGACATAGTAGTGTTTCTCCGCGTTGGTTAGTAATGTAGCTTGTGGCGGGTGCCACTCACCCTTGACTCACCCCTGACACCCACATTGCCTGCGGGCATTGCCTGCGGGCAAGGGGAGCAGGAGGGGAGCAGGAGGGGTGTCACTACATTTCTACACCGGTAATTACATACTCCCTGTAACAACAAATTCGAGTTCGCCGGCGCGTTTAAGCGCACGAAACTGCAATACTTTGACATTTGCCTCCGTCAAACCCATTCTAAGGGCAGTCTCTTTAATCGAGAGATTGAGCAGAAAACGGCAATTCAACACCTCCCGGTAACGCTCATCCAGGGCTTGAAGGATGCGATACACACGTTCTATCGGCCTGCTACTCACCATAGCAGGCTCTTCTTCCGCCGGGCCTTCCCAGCCAGCCTCTAACAATTCCTCTAGAGAACTGACGGCAACGCGATAGTGGCGACGCCAATAATCAGCAATGGTTGTCCGTGCAACTTGAAACAGCCATTTCTGCATACTTTGTGGCCCACGCTCGGTATCGACTCCACGTATGGCTTTGATAAATATTTGAGACGTCAGGTCCTCGGCCTCTTCGCGATTTCCCACCTTACTGTAAACATAGCGATAAATCAGGCCAAGATTTTCCTGATAAAACGTCTGAAATTCCTGCACACCTTCCTCCCCCCGAGGAATCCGCACGCCAGCAATGTCACGCCTTGCTGCGGCAAGATGCGATTTTCCCTGATCATCTCGCAGTGTACTCAAAACGTAACGCTCCCCGCTAAGACTGTTTGGTACCAATGAGACAGGCAGCTCAACAGTTAGACCGCTAGACAAACAAAAATACAGGCTAACTGGTTGGTCATAACAGTTATTATTACGTTGTTGGGTTACACTGGCATCCTTCGCCAGGGAACAACGAATTTTCCAGCATATCCACTACTATCTTAACATGGGAAGAAGGCTGCTACAAGAGGAGACCTGTGAAAGAATTTACGTCGAGCGTGGTGAGCGAGCATGGCTGAGGCGAGCGCAGCCACTACTATAGACGACCACGGAGTATAGTAGTGGCTGCGCTCGCCTCAGCCATGTAAAAAGGGCGGGTCATGCTTTGCACACCCCTGCAAATACGCGAACGTCTGGCAAATAGCCTTCACCATTCCCGTAATGCGGCTGCCTTTGCAGGGGCGAAGCATGACCCGCCCTGAATAATGTTTGCTTGGGGATTCATTTCTCTCTTCATATGTATTATACACGAAGATACCAAATTTTTACAGGGGTATTCAAGCCATTTCTTAGGAAGAGGGAAAAGAGAGTGGCTGACCGCGCTGGCTGGAAAGTGACCACTTTCCAGCCAGCGCGGTCAGCCACTCTCTTTTCCCTCTTCCTAATACCCCTTTGCGCTACGCTCTAGCGTGCGGTATAATAAGAACACAACGTCATCAACAGGTATCAGCCCATTGATTGATCGGCGGTATCTTTGACATAGGACGTTGATTCTAGAGATGCGAGCACATTTGATGATGCTAGTACGCCTACCACCTAAACGCGCACGCTTCCTTCAGGGTTAATGGAACAAGCTTTTTCGCCTATTCATTTGTTATAGGGATATCCCTTGTGGCTATCCAGGAGGCGAGAGCAAGAGCTACGAGGCCACTGAATGAATTCACACTATTCCCTATTTTTGCCTCATGCCCCCACCTCCCGCCAGCAGAATTGAGGAGATCATGTATAAAGGTCAATCGGGGATGTGGTCCTGGCTGCTGCATCGCATCACAGGGCTGGGTATTCTCTTGTTTCTCTTTATCCACATCGTGGACATTTCACTGCTAGGATTCGGCCCAAAAGTCTACAACGAAGGCATCTTGCTGTTTGACAGCGTGATTGTACGTTTCCTGTCCCTGTCATTGATCGGAGCCGTACTGCTGCACGCTTTCAATGGAGTACGAATCATGGTTATCGACTTCTGGCGCAAAGGTGTGAAGTACCAGGCACTCATGTTTGCTATCGCCTTGGTGCTCGCCATTGTTGGTTTTATCCCCTTTGCTTATTTTGTGCTCGCGCCCGCCCTGCCATTTTTACAGCCCCACACGACGACAATCACGAAATAATAGTTATTTGGACAGGCCCCTGGGCGCGATCTATCGGGCCCCAAATAGGAGAACATTAATGCGTATTTCGACTGGATTTGGAGCGAAACCGGCAGGCGGCGGATTTGAAACCTTTTCCTGGTACTTCTTCCGTGTCTCTGGCGTGCTGTTGATCTTCCTGGTTATCATTCATCTCATTGTCATGCATGTGACCACCGATGTCGCCAAAACCACCTATGATTTTGTGGCGGCCCGCTACAGCAATCCGCTCTGGAGGCTCTACGATTGGCTGCTGCTGACACTTTCGCTCTTGCATGGCATGAACGGGCTGCGCGTGGTCATTGATGACTATGTGCAGGGCCGCGCAGCGCGTCTTACCTTAATGTCCATCGCAGGAACATTATTGTTAGTTTTCTTAATGTTGGGCACAATTACCTTGATTACCTTCCCCGTACCGGTACCGGGAAAATAATTAAGGGTGTTTTCAATTAAAGCGAGGACACAGTATGTACTATAAATTTGACGTGGTCATCGTGGGTTCCGGCGGTGCGGGCTTAATGGCTGCGATGCAACTTCCCCATGCCAGTGTGGCCGTGCTGAGCAAGGTCTACCCGACGCGCTCGCATACCGGCGCAGCACAGGGGGGCGTGGCCGCCGCTCTGGGCAACACGGAAGAAGACCATTGGAAGTGGCACATGTACGATACCGTCAAAGGCGGCGACTACCTGGTAGACCAGCCCGCGGCGGAAATTCTGGCGCGAGAAGCTATCGATGCCGTCTACGAGTTGGAGCATCGCGGCCTGCCCTTTAACCGCACTGCTGATGGGCGCATTGACCAGCGCCGCTTTGGTGGACACACGCGCAATTTTGGCGAGGCCCCGGTACGCCGTTCCTGCTATGCCTCCGACCGCACGGGCCATATGATTCTCCAGACGATGTACCAGAGTGCTATCAAGAACCAGGTGCGCTTCTTCAACGAATATCTCGTGCTTGACCTGCTGTTGAACGACGAGCAGGCCTGCGGCGTGGTCGCTCTGGAGATCCGCACAGGAGATATACACACCTTCCATGCCAAAGCGGTGCTCTTCGCCACGGGCGGCTATGGGCGGGCCTGGCGCGTCACCAGCAACGCTTTTGCCTGTACTGGCGATGGCATGGCCATTGCCTACCGCCGCGGCATTCCATTGCAGGACATGGAGATGTACCAGTTCCACCCAACGGGCATCTATAAAGTGGGCGTGCTGCTCAGCGAGGCGGCGCGCGGTGAAGGCGGGAAGCTGCTCAACGGCAAGGGCGAATACTTCATGGAACGCTATATGCCGACGCTCAAAGACCTGGCTCCGCGCGATATCGTCTCACGCTGTATCATCCAGGAGGTCAAAGAGGGACGCGGCGTAGATGGCAAAGATTATGTCTTCCTGGATGTACGACACCTGGGGGCCAAAACAATTGCCGAGAAGCTGCCCGACATCACCGACTTCGCACGCAACTACCTGGGCGTCGAGCCAATCACCGAGCCAGTACCCATCCAGCCGACGGCGCACTATGCCATGGGCGGTATTCCAACCGATGTCGACGCCCGCGTCGTGATCGACCCACAATGGACTCCTCTGCCCGGCTTCTATGCCGCTGGTGAAGTGGCCTGCGTCTCCGTCCACGGTGCCAATCGCCTGGGCACAAACTCGCTGGTAGACCTGATTGTGTTTGGACGACGCGCAGGCAAGCATATGGCAAAATTCATTGCCGAGAACGATCATGCACCTATGCCTCCAGAACCAGAGACCTTTGCCCGCGAGCTGGTCGATCACCTCTATACCTCGACCGGTGGAGAATCGGCGGCCCGCGTGCGCAGTACCATGCAAAACGAGATGGACGACAGGGTTTTTGTTGAACGCAGCGATCAGAGTTTGCGCCATGCCCTCGATACCTTAGACGGCTTGCAAGATACCTATAAGAAGGCTCAGTTACAGGACAAAGGTAAAACGTTTAACACAGAGTTGGTCGAGGCCATTGAGCTTGGCTTCCTGCTTGACTGTGCCGAGGCCACCATACACGGCGGCCTGGCGCGCACAGAGAGTCGCGGCGCACACTTTCGTCTCGACTACCCCAAGCGAGACGATGTCAACTGGCTAAAACATACGCTCGCCTACAAGGGCACAAAGACACACGACGTGCGACTGGATTATAAGGATGTCGTGCTGATTGATGACCCTATATTCAAGCCCAAAGAGCGCATATATTAAGGTAAGGAGCAAAACCATGAATGTGTTGGTACGGATCAAACGCTACGACCCTGAAAAAGATAAGAAGCCGTATTGGGCCGATTATCGCGTGGAGGCCGATCCTATTGATCGCTTGCTGGATGCCATGAACACCATCAAATGGACGATGGACGGCTCGCTCACCTATCGTCGCTCCTGCGCCCATGGCGTCTGCGGCTCGGATGCCATGCGCATCAATGGCCGCAACCGCCTGGCCTGCAAGGTGCTGATGCGCGACGTGGGCGACAAAGTGACCATCGAACCTATGCTTGGCTTCCCGGTCATCAAAGACCTGGTGGTCGATATGGACCCGTTCTTTGACAAGTACAAATCCGTTAAACCCTACCTGATTACCTACGATAACGAGCCGGGGACGGAACGCTTGCAAAGCCCTGCCGAACGCGAACGCTATGACGAGGGCACGAAATGCATCCTGTGCGGCGCCTGTACCGGTTCTTGCCCATCAGTCTGGGGCAACCCCGACTGGGTTGGGCCAGCCTCGATTGTCAACGCACACCGCTTCATCTTCGATAGTCGCGACCAGGGAGCGGCAGAACGACTTGCCATCCTGGGCCAGCGCAGCGGAGTATGGCGCTGCCGCACCATCTTCAACTGCACCGATGCCTGCCCCCGCGGTATCCCAGTCACCGATTTGATCGAACAGGTGAAACGCGCCATCGTCTATAACGACACCCAGGGTGAATAGAACATGAGTCATGCTGGCCATTCAACAAAAAGCACAACACTGTGGGGTTTGTTGAATGGCCAGCATGACCAACGCCTCAAATAGGGATATTATTATGTCAACCACAACGGAGACATGGCAGCACCGTGATATCTTCACCAATGGAATTCGCATGCACTACGTGATTCAGGGTGAAGGTCCATTGGTTGTAATGCTGCATGGCTTTCCTGAATTCTGGTATTCCTGGCGGCACCAGATTCCTTTCCTCGCGCAGCATGGCTATACCGCCGTGGCTCCTGACCTGCGCGGGTATAACGATACAGATAAGCCGCGCAGAGGCTACGACATTCCTACACTGCTGCGGGATATCGAGGGCTTGATTAAAGGGCTGGGGCAGGAGAAAGCCGTCATCGTCGGACACGACTGGGGCGGAATACTGGCCTGGGCATTCGCGATTCGCTATCCTCAGATGACGGAGCGCTTGATTGCGATGAACGCGCCCCATCCACAGGCGATGCAGCGAGAATTTCGGACGCTCAAACAACTGCGTAAAAGCTGGTATATCTTTGTCTTTCAAATCCCCTGGCTGCCCGAAAAGCTCCTGCTGCGCAACCAGGCGAATGACGTTGGACGCATACTCAATGGGGGTGCGGCGCAAAAAGCAGCATTTCCACACGAGGTGACGGCCATATATCGTGAGGCCATGAGCAAACCTGGTGCCATGACGGCTGCACTGAACTATTATCGCCAACTCCTTCGTCACTTGCCAGAGCTTGCAACAAGGGAGACGACGCATGTGAGCGTACCTACCCTTCTGATCTGGGGAGAGCAAGATAATGCCCTCGGCATTGAACTGACAACTGGTCTGGAGCAGTGGGTGGACGATATCCAGGTCAAACGCATTCCCGATAGTGGACATTGGGTACAACAGGAACAACCCGACAAAGTGAACCAACTCATGCTGGACTTTTTGCATGGCTGAGGCAAGCGCAGCCACTACTATAGACGACCACGGAGTATAGTAGTGGCTGCGCTTGCGGGGGGGGGGGAAAGATGCAACTTGCTCATGCAAACATGAACAACGATTCGGCCCTCTTAGTGGCTATGGTAGACATATTGAAGCAAAGCCTCAATCGTCAACACCTACCACCAAATAAAAACAAGCAGTCTATCTACACATACATTGAGGAGGCCAATACACTTGCTGGTGCCTTTCCCTCATTTTCCGGCACTGGTGTCCTTTTGGGTAACAGCGTTTCACCCGCGCAATGTACATGAGGCCATCCATCTTCAGATTGGGTAATCACAGCAGAGCCTCCACCAGAGCCGATTACAGCTTCGAGCCAATGCGTTCCGCATACCTTGCAAATACCGTGGGTCGCCTCATAAATCTTCTGCACAGGAGACATCGAAGTGTGTTCTCCCACGCTATTCATCAAGCGTAAACACCATGCGCATTGTCGTACCACATCTTTCTCCCTTCCTTGGGCGCGATCAACCGAGCCCCTACTCCTCCCTGAATTGTCTGGTTCCGATCTGGTTCGTAAAAGAGTTTTTTTAGTGAACTATTTATTCTGTCCTTTACTTTACTCCGCGGGCGCGATCGCCTTGAAATGCGACCTGCAACGACGACGCTAGCGCGTCTAGCTCCGCTCAGCAGGGTCGAAAGGTAGTATCGCGCCCCTACGGGTATACGGAATTTTGAGATACACATTTTCCAAATTGAATATTTTGTAGCACCTGCGAAAATATCTCAGCGTGCGCCATATCCTGCGCATAGACACTATTCGGCACATCTTTACAAGCATTGATATACCAGAAATCCTGGAAACCGCCTTGCGCGTCTACCGTCACCTGGTGCCGTGCCCGCGCTGGATTTGTGCCAATTTGAATAATAAGCTCGACTTTATCACCAGGAATAAAGTTCACTCCACAGAAACGTATACGCGACAGATTCTTGTCTGCCTGAGTCATACATAACGTAATCGTTGGTTTAGCTGTAGTAGAAGTCGGCGTTACATTTGCCGTCGGACCGCCGTTACCTGTTGAATTGGCTACCGGTGTGGCCGTCGGTACCGGTGTTGAGTGAGCTGGTACCGTAAAGCGGGACGGCGGCGATACTACTGTACTTATACCACCGAAAGGACGGAATGGAAGCAAACCGGGATGGCTGGAAATCGAATAAGCCAGGGCAATGAACACTCCAAGCAACACCGCCAGGAAAACCACGGCAGGGATACTAAAGATAGATACGGAGGCCATCGCATTATTTCTTGGTTCGCCCCGTGCCGGGCTCAGCTTCTTCAAAACCGTAGATAGGGGCAGCATAAGCACTGCCTTGCCAAGAGCCAGGTCTTCTCGTAGTCTTTCCTGTTGACGCTTTCGGTGAGCAAGGTCAGCGGCAGCCGGATTCTCTACGTACTCCGACAAACGTTCCGTCAGTGGTGGATAGTATCGTTTATGAGCATAGGCCGTCAGCATATCAGTGATTGATTGGCTGGTAACAGTAAATCCCTCGCAACGAATTAGACACCGCTCGCAGCCGACAATATGCTGGTGGATGCTCGGCCAGCTTTTCCCTAAAGATTGCCGGCGAGTATAGGCAAGCAGGATACTATCATCTGGATGTACCTTGCCATCCGAATCTGGTGTCCACTGCATTTGTCCTGACATAATTCGTTTACCTTACTTACTTATTTGGGCGCGTTGGGCGCGATACATCGAGCCCCTACGCCTGGGGAGATACCTCATAGAGAGAGCGAAACTTCTCCACACCACGAACCACACGTTTACGCACCGCTTCTGGCGTCGTCTCCAAGACCTGTGCAATCTCATCATACGTGAAACCGTTTCCGTAATGAAGCTGCAAGCACGCTGCATCTTTTGGCTTCATTTTCAAAAGCGTTTCACGCACCAGTATGCGTGTTTCCGCCTGGTGTTCCGGCCCCGGCACCATCAGACTTATATTAAAATCTTCAGGATTTGATGGATCATCTAATCCAACAAACTCCCGCAGGCGCACACGATTAAGGTAGCGGAGTCCAAAATTTGTGGCAATACGATAGATCCAGGCGTCCAATAAAAGGTCTTCAGACGTCTTTCCTATTTCCTTATACACCTGTAGAAATGTATCTTGTGCAAGGTCTAGGGCCACTTCGCGATTGCCCACGAGGCGATGTAAATATCCTGTGATAGGCTGCTGTAACCGTTCGATAAGCACACGAAAGGCCTGCGCATCCCTCGCTCGGAGACTCTCTACCACCTGAACGTCCATCACCATTCTGGCCTTATCCGCTCCACCAAGGTCTTATCCATTTTTCCTTAATAAGCTTTGTGGTGCCTTTACTATTACAATCAATGGGGGGGCCTAAAACGGACATTTTTGTCGGTTTTATCTGCGATGTTTTTTTATCCCCTTGCTATACAACGGATATATTGATGGTGTGATATCCAGATGACCCATTTGGGGCTGGTGGTTCTACCGAAGGGTTCTGCACATTCCCTTCCAGGTCGATGGAACGGGCAAGGATCGTATAGCTGCCAGCAGTAGTTGGTTGCCAGGCATATTCCCAGAGGACCCAGGTCAGGTCGGAGGAGGGACGTTTGAGGGTGGCAATCTGCCAGGTGTTTCCTCCATCAAGACTGACATCTACTTCTGAAATGCCTTTGTTGCCTGAGAAGGCGACGCCCGCGATATAGGTCGTCTGCCTGGCGGAAACGTTTGTGCCGGTAAGAGGAGTATCAATACGTGCCGTCAGGCGGATGGGGGCAGGATCGCTCCAACCGCGCTGTTGCCAGTAGCCCTGGTAATCTTGATTGACGACTTCGATACGAGTCAGCCATTTACAATGCTTCATACCATAGATACCAGGGACGAGCATGCGGACGGGAAAACCATGGCTCTGGGGAAGTGTGACCCCATTCATATGCACGGCGAGCAGAGTGGTGGGTTCGAGTGCCTTGTCCAGGTGGATGCTATCACTGTAGTCATCGGCTGCATAGAAGACGACTTTGATGGCTCCCGCTTTCACTCCTGCACGCTGGAGCAGATCCTTCAGAGGAATGCCTTCCCACAGGGCGTTGCTCATAAGTTGGCCGCCTACCTCGTTGCTGACACACATCATGGACTCGTACTGCTGCTGCATAGGAAGTGCCAGCAATTCCTGGTAGGTCAGCGTGAAGGGGTTGTCAACCTGTCCTTTCACGGTAAGCTGCCAGGTACTGCTATCGACCGTTGGGTCAGAGAAGAGGTTTTTGGAGACGAGATAGAACTGGTCATTCGAGGTAATCTCTGATGAGAGAAATTGGGCGGGCTGGATTTCCCCATAGTTCGGAACAGGTGGCGGGACTATTTTACTTTTAAAGTGTTGTACCAGGTTGCTCACGTTGGCGGTACTGACCCCCTGGGTGATGAACCGCCAGACACCAAAACCCACTAAACCAACGCCGGCAATGATGATACCGCGCTTGACGAATGTGCGGCGCGACAGTGCCGCTTCGGATTCCACGTCGCCCGCGGGGGTTGCTCCTCCAGCGAGGGGACGCGCCACAAGCCAGTTCTGGATCAGCACAAATAGCAGGCCAAAGACGAGGCCCACTACCGCGAGACTGATGGCGGTATTGTCAAAACCAATAGTAAGCTGCGAACCAAAGATGCCTGAGCCTGTAAGTGGCAGAAACACAAAGCCAACCAGCAGCCAGAGCGCAAAGGCAAGCACCAGCCCCTGGTACAGTTCAATCTTGCTCTCAGCCTGTTGCAGCGTCGTTTCCCGGCGTCGCTCCCCTTTGGTGGATGATTGCTTGCCAGTAGAAAGAAGCTTCCTTGACGCATAATAAACGTTGTAAGCGGCTCCACTGAGTGCAAAGACCAGGCATTGGCCGACCAGAATACCATAGAAAAGGTAATGTTTGGCATCCCCCCCGATCAGTTGATGCAAAAAATCAAACATGGAGGCAGGCATAAGGGCGGTGAGCGTCGAGCCAAAAACCTCCGGCAGCGAGATGCCCCCGGCGACCTGGTTGAATACCAGCATGACGCCGCTGGCGACAATCCCTGCCGCCAGCCCGGCGATAAAGCCAATTTTGAAGTGTTGTCTTCTTGTTTTCGTTTCCATAGCAGTTTCTTTCACGCGCGCGATGATATAGGTATATATTATGATATTACTCAGTTAGTTACACGATTTGTGAGGCAGAGATTTACCGCCAACGAGATATCCCTTGCCCCATTCATCTAAATGCAGTATGATCTAGTCAGATTATAGCACCGTGCGTAATCGAGAAAAACACACCCTGAGACAGAAGTGATGGAACGCGGAATGCAGAACAAAGAAACAAACGACCGGTTACCCCTGGTGATCGGAGTAGACCTGGGCGGCACACAGATACGGACAGCCGTGCTGCACGGCTCAACCTTGCTTTCAAGGGTGGGCATATTGACCGGGGAAAATCCCATGCCCGACCACATCATTCCGCGCATCTACAGCGCGATAGACGAGGCTCTTCACCAGGCAGGCATCACCATTCAGCAGATCGCTGGCATCGGCATTGCCGCCCCTGGCCCATTGGACTACAAGACCGGTATCATTTATGCCCCACCAAATCTGCCGGGCTGGGACCGGGTTCCGCTGCGCGATCTCTTCACCGAGCATTACCATATACCTATCTTTGTAGAAAATGACGCCAACTCAGCAGGTTTGGGCGAGTACATGTTTGGTGCCGGGCGCGGCTGCACCGATATCGTCTACATGACCATCAGCACCGGCATCGGTGGAGGCGTCATCATCAACGGCAAGATTCTGGCAGGAGCAAGCGGAACAGCAGCAGAACTTGGCCATATGACGATTGATTGGCATGGCGAGCGATGCAAGTGCGGCAATATTGGCTGCCTGGAATATATTGCCTCCGGCACCAGCATAGCCCGCAGGGCAAACGAGGCTATCCGTTCGGGAGAGGGCATCGAACTGCTGGCCTTTGCACGCACCATGCTGGAGCATAGCAGTACAGTAGCTAATCAATCAGCCCTGCCAACCCAGGGCCACGACGCAAACACGGCAGAGCTTGACTCCTCACCCCCAGAACAAGGCGATATGGATACGAGTGATCAGCACCAGCAGGAACACCTGCACGTCAATGCTCGCACCGTGGCACTGGCAGCCGAGGCGGGAGTACCGCTGGCAAGAGCCATCATCCAGACTGTGGCAGAGGCCATCGGCGTTGGCCTCGTCAACATCATCCATTGCTTTAGCCCGCAAATGATCATCCTGGGCGGCGGCGTAACCCAGATGGGCCCCATGCTAATGGAACCCGCCCTGCGCGTCGTGCAGGAGCGAGCAATGAAAGTTCCCCGCGACGCCGTGCAAATCGTACAGGCACAACTGGGCGAAAATGTCGGCCTGGTCGGTGCCGGTGCCCTCATCTATTACCACAGCAATATGTAGAGCATCGTTCCGTAGGGGCGGGGGAGGCGCGGAGTGGAGTGGGGACGCTTGCGTCGCCCGCCGGTGGGGCGTTTCGGTCACAGGCACAGAGAACCTGGGCGACGCAAGCGTCCCCACCCAACCCCACACCTCTCCCACCCCAACGGGTCAACGTCACCCCTATTAGGAAGAGCAACAAACAATGGCAACAAACAAGGAACGTCTAGATATCGCAGTAATGCGGCGCGGATTGGCACCGAGCCGCGAACGCGCACGCGCCCTCATCATGGCGGGACAGGTCTACGTCGGGGAGCGTCTGATGGACAAACCCGGTATGCAGATACCACTTGATGCCAACTGCCACCTGGCGGAATCTCCCGAAGAATTGAAGTACGTCAGCCGCGGCGGGCTGAAACTCGAAAAAGCTCTAGATACCTTTCACCTCAGCCCCGAAGGCCTGGTGGCCCTTGACGTGGGTGCTTCCACGGGCGGTTTTACACATTGCTTATTGGAACGCGGAGCAGCTCGCGTCTATGCCGTCGACGTCGGACATGGACAACTGGCATGGACGCTGCGCCATGACCCGCGAGTTGTAGTGATGGAACACACCAATATCCGCCACCTGAAAAGCCTGCCGGAACCAATCCAGTGCGTGGTCATCGATGTCTCATTTATTTCCCTGCGCCTGGTCCTGCCCGCGATTGTACCATTAATCACCGTAGGGGCGCAATTCATTGCGCCCTCGTCGGTGCCCACGCCTGCGCCCACGTCACCACCCACACCATGGATCGTGGCCCTGATCAAGCCACAATTCGAGGCAGGCAAAACCGAAGTAGATCGTGGAGCAGGTGTGATCAGCGATCCCGCCGTACATACTCGTGTGTTAGACGAGCTACAGGAATGGATACAACAATATACATCTTTCCAGATTAAAGGTTTGACCGAATCGCCTATTTTTGGACGCGATGGGAATCGGGAGTTTTTGTTGTATTTGGAATTACAAAACTAGCCTCACCAAACACTCACTAACTCCCTCTTTGTTACCCCGTTCAAGCCTGAAAGAGAACTGAAAAACTCTTTTATCCCTTCAGGCAACCTATTGACGAGCATCGCACCATCCTCTACAATAGGTCTATCCATTATTTGACCGAAATGACCCCCTTGAGGAAACGAGGCAATGGCACCTATAAGTCACCGCATCTTTATCAGCCACAGCCATCTCGATAATGACTTTGGCACCAAATTGGCTCAAGACCTTCGTCGCGTGCTGACTGATGAAGATGCTATCTTTTACGATGTCCTTGGGGGCGTACATGGAGGCGTAAGGTGGTGGGAAAAGATCGTCGAGGAGCTAACGGCACGCGATGTGTTTCTGCTCGTGCTCTCTCAAGATGCCATGGACTCTCTTTGGGTACGTCGGGAAATTGACGTGGCCCTCAATGAGAACAAATATATCATACCCATCCTCTATCGTGCCTGTACCATCCGAGCTGACTTGAAAATCCTCCAGATCATCTCCTTTCTGGCTCCCAAGTCCTATGAGGCGGCTTTTCAAGAAGTTCTCAGCGCACTCGGCCTGCCAATGCAAACACCAATTGCACAACAGAAGAGGGCAAGCCAACCCGGCGAACCTACCGACTCAACCACTATTCTGATGCGGCAACTGGAAACGGCTTTTGTTGACCACGGGTGGCCTTAAATCTTGCCAACCAATATGAACAAGAGTAGGTAATTTGTTCTTTTGTCACAGAAAATAATTGCTTTTTTGGTGATAATATATTATAATTACTCAGGAGTTGACTCTTGACATGAATTAGTCTTGTAGGACATCCTAATAAATGATAGCTCATCTACCATGTGTGGAAGGAGTAACGGTGCCGTCCAAAATGGGCGGCACTAGCCTTTTTGGTTTATATATTCCTCATATTCTTTACGTAATTTCTGTCTCATGTGTTCCCGCTCTACACAAAATGCGGTCTATAAAAGTACATAATTACCCCTATCAGCTAAAACGACCGCATAACTAAAATCTTCAAGTGCAATCACTACTCTCTCTTCCCCTTTTCTATTGTTCCTCCAGCACTTCATAAGTCCAGAATCATGTGCCTTAATGATCACGCGTGGCCAGCGAATACGTTCACAACGGCGTAAATCTGGTAGCCGTTCATCTTCTACTTTGCCTTCGGTAATAAGATGCCAAAAAGTGGCTTCTTTACCTTTTATCATGGGATGCTTTTTCAGGGCAAAACGCTTGTCTTCAAAATACGGCTTGGAAGTAACAAAATCCTGACAAAAATACTGGTAAATTGCTTCTAGATATTGGTGCCAAGCATTTTGATAGTCTTCCATCAAAACCAACGAAGGAAGCAAGATGGTGTTACCATTCATATCAGGTTTATCTCGCTTCCCATCGGAATAAGTTAACCTTATCCTCACGCAACAATGTTGTCTTCGTCAGACTATAGCGAGATCTAAGTCGAGCTCTCTCAACAAGAGCTAATTTGGCCGAATTTGTATCAAGCTTCCGATTTGCATAACTTACAATACCAATTAATAGATCAGTCAATTGTAGTTGCTCCACTTCATAAGAGCGTATTATTTGAATACGGGTAATAATTTTATGCTCAAAATCATACATGCTATTACATAAAACTTCATGCAAATTTGCAATCTTCTCACTACTCTTTGTGTCCTTGATATCGAGATAAATTCTAAACTTATCCATAGGGCCGAGTAAGACTTTCAACATTTCGAAGTACATTTTGTAGTACCAGGTATCATGATCTTGCGAGAAATCTTGATGGCGCAGCCTCGATTTATCCGGTATGATTAACGCACGGAAATGCAAGTCATCATCGTCAAAAAAGTAATCTAGCAGATCTTTATAAAACAAATGTTTAGCTGGAGAGACCTTCGACCATTTCACCTCAAAATTTGGTGAAAGCCCGTGACGAAGTTTAATTTCGCGAAGGCGTATTGCGATCTCTCTAGTTTTCTCAAGTGGACACCAAATAGCGCCTAAAACCATGACCCGCTGATGATCGTTTTGTAAATGACAGCTTTCATCACAATAAACGTTATAGGTAATACCCATGCTTTGCCTCACTAATATAAAGGCTATCTATGATAGCCTGCACGACAAGAGAGAGCTTTTTCTAGCTCTTCTCTGCCTTCGGCACTTAAACCGGAGTATAGCATAGTTTCTTTTAATTTAATAGGAACTTTTTGAAGATGTGCAAGAGATGATACCAATCAGCATTGGCACCGGAGTACTGCGTGGACATCCAGATGTGGTCGGTACTGAAACCGTCATCATCTATGATCGAATGTCAAAGGAGTTCCTATTACACCTCAGTTTAGGGTAAAATACATACAACATCGTAAGAGTAGGTGTGCGTAGAATTTTTGCATAGGCCGCAGGGCGAGGACAAGCCATCGCCCCTACTATGTCTACGCGCAAGGAACTTCTTCGTCCATAGTAGGGGCGATGGCAGCCGCATTCGGGGAATGATCAAGGCAGTCCTCGCCCTGTCGAGAAAAGAGGTGTGCTTTATGGCTACCCTACCTTCTATTGTCATACCAGATCAGTTCAATGCTGCCACCGCCTTTTTGGAGCGCAACCTGGCAGAGGGGCGAGGCGCGAAAACCGCTATTTACTACGAGGGATCTGCCTACACATATGCCCAGATTGCGGAACTGAGTAATCGCGTTGGGAACGGCCTGCTCGACCTGGGCATCGACCTGGAACAGCGCGTGGCGCTCCTGCTGCTCGACTCACCCCAGTTTGCCGCGGCGTTCTTTGGCGGCATAAAAATAGGGGCCGTCCCCGTGCCGATGAATACCTTGCTGCGGCCCAATGACTATGTGTATATGCTCAACGACAGCCGCGCGCGTGTCCTGCTCATTCACGACGTTCTCTGGCAGCAATTACAGCCGATTCTTCCACAACTCAAGTACCTGCGACATGTCGTGGTCGTTGGACTTGAAAAGGCAGGGGCAACTGAAACGGCAACGCTGCATGACTTTGAGAAGTGGGT
>WNFB01001549.1_pt1 | contig 21251 bp, 19 predicted proteins | sample 5400501 | NCBI WGS metagenome assembly WNFB01 (sample SAMN13153341, study PRJNA577476) | soil metagenome | isolation source: 200 cm saprolite under Douglas fir tree site 2 hole 1 | place: USA:California | collected 2015-04-18 | reverse complement strand
TAGGGTGGGGCCAAATCAGACGGCCAAAGTGGGGCCAAATCAGGGTAGCGAAATCAAGGGGCCACTGGAGTATGAATACCGCGGCCTTTGTCGCTGCAAAACTGACTCTGCCGCTGTATGTTGTCGAGCGGGGCATGCTTCCCAACAGCTACGTCGTAGACGAGAGTGTTCCGTTCACCGCACCTGGCAGCAGGTTCCGGTCCCTATGGGATCAGTTTCGCAGAGTTGAGGATTGGGACCGCCAAGACTTCATCCGCCTGACCGAATCGCGATGGCGTCTTTACATTGCGCGGCTGAGGAAAGACGGTGAGTCCAAGGACAGTGGATATCAGCGCGTCTCTGGAGTTTTAGTGGGCCAATGTCTCTTCGACCATAACTGTCTAGGGGCGCCGTTCGCTAGTGCAGTCGAATTTGTGGAATACATCTTGGGCGAAAAACCCGAAGTACTGGACAAGGATCTGTTGGTATACCGCCCACATCCGCTCAGCCCAGAAGAGTATCCGCATGGCACAATTGACACGCAGTACGGGCCCATTCGCGTAGATCTGTCAGATCCTTGGGACACACTGCGGACGGGACCAGTTCTCTATACGTGGAACAGCACGCTAGGATTGGAGGGTATCCTAGTCTTTGGCTCGACAGTCAACATTCTTGACCCACAGTGTCATTATTCATGGATCCAGCAATCCAACAACAACGAAAAGCGTATGTACACAGTTTTCTTAAATGAAGTGTCGATTCTCCCAGGAGACACGAATTCATGACGGACAAAGATAAGGTCAACATCCTGGGGAAGACGGTGGAGGCATATCTGTGGGTTCATTCCCACATGTCTCTTCGCGCGCTTCTTTTTGGACGAGACCCCGACCACACGCCCAAGTACATCCTCGCCCATCAAGGTCGGTGGATCAATAGAGATACACTTGTCGATCTTTACGCGATCGCATGGCCGGTAATTGGGGGTCTTCTGCTTTGGCTGGCCAATGCCCCTCTGCGAGGGCATCCACTGTGCGCGTTATTCGTCGGTTTGATAGCGATATATCGATTAAACGACCTGCTCGGAGCCGTGCTTTACGTATTAATTTACCGGGCGCGCTACGACCTAGTCGATGCGAGAAAACTGGTCATCAGCCTTCTAGCCTATGTTGAGCCTATCCTGTTCTTTAGCATTCTACATGGTGTCTTGTCTATTTACCTATCGGCTGGAAATGTCTCCACTGTTGGCGCAGGCTACTCTTTGGGGGAAAGGGCGTGGACTTGGGTTACGATGTTGCACTACGGCGTGGGCTGCTATACGACAGTAGGCTGGGGTGACGTTTCAGCAGCCGTTCCCCAGAGTATGATCTTGAGCGACATAGAAACCGTCACAGGTATCTTGATGCTCACTACTACCATTAGCAGGTACGTAGCGGCTGCTATGGATGCCAGTATGGCGAATGTAGTGGAGCAAGCCGCCAGCCAAGAGAAGGCGAAATAGACCACAATACTCATCAGTTTCGCGCCTAATCCATACATTACTGGGCAAATATATACTTGACACACGCGAAGAACTGGCGTATATTGTGGGCAAATATATACTTGACACACGCGAAGAACTGGCGTATATTGTTCTTATGAAGCCGCCAAAGACATTGCAAGACGCCATCGTTTACTTCTCCGATCCGCAGCGTGCCTTCGACTACGCGGTCAAACTGCGCTGGCCGACGGGCAAGGTGCGCTGTCCACGGTGCAACTCCGCCAAGAACTACTTCATCAAGACACGGCGGCTGTGGCTTTGCCGTGGCTGCGACAAGCAATTCACCATCAAGGTCGGCACCATTTTCGAGGATTCCCCGCTCGGCATGGATAAGTGGATGGCCGCTTTTTGGATGCTCTGCAATTGCAAGAACGGTATCAGCAGCATGGAGGTTCACCGCGCTCTGGGGATCACCCAGAAGTCCGCGTGGTTCATGCTGCAAAGGATTCGGCTGGCATTGCAGGATGACTTCTTTGGGAAGAAGCTCGGTAGCGGGCCAGACAGCGAAGTGGAAGTGGATGAGACATTCATCGGCGGGAAGGCCCGCAACATGCACAAGGACCGCCGTGCGAAGCTCACTGGCCGCATAGACGACGACAAGGCAGTCGTTGTCGGATTTATGGAGCGTGGCGGGCAGGTCCGCACACAGATCGTCACGAGGCGTCGCAAGTACAATATGCAACCGCTCGTTCGTGAACAAGTCCAAGCTGGCGCTGCCATCTACACGGATGCGCTTAAATCTTACATCGGGCTTGACGATGACTATAAGCACGGAGTTATAGATCATGCGGTTGAGTACGTGCATGGCCGCGTACACACGAACACGCTGGAAAACTTCTGGAGTCTCGTAAAGCGCGGGCTGCATGGCACGTATGTGAGTGTGGAACCTTATCATCTCTACCGCTACCTTGACGAGCAAATGTTCCGTTTCAACAACCGCAAGAACATGGACGATGGCCAGCGTTTTGAGCTTGGCATGAGTCAGGTGTTCGGCAAGCGTCTCACCTACAGCGAACTCACGGGCAAGAGTGATGCGCCACACCACCCGGAGACAGGGACGGGGGAAGCGGAAGCTCCGTTCTAGTCCTTGTCGGAGCGTTTGGTTTTGCGGAAGGTAGCAGGCTTCTTGGCCTGCTTCTTTTGCTTTTTCAGGACATCGGCCTTGGGAACTTGAAAGAGCGCTTTCATTCCGCGCTCGAATCTCTTTGTTGCTTCTGGACCTTCTCTGTATTCCGGCATAAATGGACTTCCTAGCACAGCAGTTTATCGCAAACGCGAATCGGCTCCGCAATAGATTGCGGGAATTATCAGCAAAAGTAGATGCTCTAGAAGGCACGTTGAGCAACCTCACGGATCGTCTCAAGGATGTTAAAGATGCCATAGATAGACATCAAGAGGCCGAGACCAAAAGCAGAGAGATTCACCCACCCACAGCCGTAACCGAACTTCGCACTCAAGTACCCATAAGCGTACAGACATACGCCCAGCGCAGCACAAAAGAACGAGTATGGGGAAAGATAAAAGGCACACTTGAGGTCGCTGTCGGTATCGCAGTCATTCTCTACACTGGAATCTCCTACAAGACTTGGCAACAAACCATTGATGCGACCAACTTCACTGCCAGACAAATCAAATTGTCTCGGCAGGGATTGAACGAGACGGTCAAGAACTTCAAAATTGAGGAGAGACCCTATGTCGCGATCACGCAAGCGATTCAGCAGCCCCTCACTATCGGAACCAACGCCATAGATTTCACAATTGAAAATTCCGGCAAGACTCCTGCTCTTGGGATGATAGTTTCCCCAGAAATATTCGTCGGGGCAAAGCGGCTTAAAGTGACTAGCCTCTTCAAGCAAAAGAGTGAAAGCGTGCTGCCGGCCAACAAAGGCTCCGCCTCCACCTACAACTTTGCTCTTACCGAGCAGGATGTCAATAGCATCCGTGCCGGAAAACAACGGCTGGAATTTCGGATCATCATCGCATATAGCGACATTTTCAAAGACCCGCACAAGACTCGCTTGTGTGGTGATTTTGAGGTTTCTAAAAACGCCTACTATTACTGCGCTTCCGGCAGCGAAATAGAGTAGCCCTGTCACGGCAAGGGCGAGTATGCAGAAAAACGCTATGTGCGTCAAGTATATACTTGCCCTATATTGTATGTACACACAGGGTTATCTGTTCGAAACGGCGAGGCAAAATCCGGGCGTGCGTGCCGTGAGGACTCGAGACATTTGCGGAAGGATCATCCTTTTGCTGGCCGTGCTGGTATTGGTCGCCGGGGAGGGCAGGGCCGCGTGTCAGGAATTACCGGGCGCGAAAGCGGCCAGTGATTCGTCAGCAACGCACTTGGGCAAGGGCTACGACGCCTTGAAGCAGGATCGGTACGACGAAGCCGCCAGCGAATTTCGAGCCGCTCTGGCGCTCGATCCCACGCTGGTTCAGAGGGCGCGATTTCCCCTGGCGGTTGCGCTTTTCGAATCGCATAAATCCGAGGACGCGCGCCGCGAGTTTGAAGCTGTGCGCCGTGAAGTTGGAGATCACCCCAATATTTTGTATTACCTGGGCAGGCTTGATCTGGAGGACCACAATTTTAAAGGCGCAATCCAGAATTTGCATAAGGCCATCGCCAAGCCGCCCTTTCCAGACACCGCGTATTATCTCGGATTCGCTTATTTCAAACAGGGCGATCTGACGGCTGCTGAAAAGTGGTTGAAGGAAGCTGCACGGCTAACCCCCCGGGACGCTCAGATTCCCTATCAGCTGGGGTTGCTGTATCGCAAACAGGGGAGCGAGGAGAAAGCGAAAAAGGCCTTCGCACTGTCAGGCGAACTGCGTCAGCACGATGAAAAGGGCAGCAGGCTAGAGCTGGAATGCGCGCAAAAACTGGATCAGGGGCTGCGGGAGGAAGCGCATGCCGTCTGCGAACAATTGTATGATCCCGACAACGCAGAAAAACTGACGGCGCTGGGCACGATCTACGGCCAGCATGGGGACTTGCAAGCAGCGCTGAAGCCCTTGCGCCGGGCTGCGGAGCTGGCGCCACAATCACCGCAGATGCAATACAACCTCGCGTTGACCTACTATCAACTGAAACAGTTTGAAAACGCCCGCCCGCCCCTTGAAAATGCGCTCAAGCGATGGCCGGATTTATTTCAACTGAACGCCCTCTATGGAGCCGTACTGTCGAGGATTGGTGAAGATCTTCCAGCGTATCGAGCACTCTACCACGCACACCAGCTAAATCCGCAGGATTCGAGAACGGTGGATCTGCTCTACATGACCACCCTGGGGCTGGCGCAGAAAAGCCAGGGCGCCCGGGAGTATTCGGATTCGCTTCGTTATCTGCAAGAGGCGGCAAAGCTGCGGCCTGGGGAGCCCGAACCCCACCGGCGCATGGCCGAAATCTTTACGCTCACCGGTCATTCGGCGCAAGCAATCGCCGAGCAACAGGAAGCAGACCGCTTGACCAAAAGCTCCGCAGACTAGGCGAGCCTCTGATTGGCGTGACGGCTTTCCTACCGCAGGTCTTTTGCTCCAGTTTGCCCCGAAAACAGCGTCGAGGTCTGCTATATTTGCCAGTTTCGGAGGTGCTTCGATGTCCCGGATTGTGCGCTGTGGTCTTATCCAGGCAAGTAACGCGCTCGGCAGTGGCCACGCATTGCCAAGAATCAAGAAGGCCATGATCGACAAGCACCTCAGGTTGATCGAGCAGGCTGCGCGAAAGAAGGTAAAAATACTTTGCCTGCAGGAGTTGTTTTACGGCCCCTATTTCTGCGCGGAGCAGAATCCTCGCTGGTACGAGCTTACCGAACGAGTCCCGGAAGGGCCCACTACCAAGCTGATGCAGAAAATCGCAGCCAAGCATCGTATGGTGATCATCGTCCCGGTCTACGAAGAGCAGATGTCCGGGGTTTATTTCAATACTGCAGCGGTCATCGATGCCGATGGCAGCTACCTGGGCAAGTACCGCAAGCACCACATCCCGCACGTGCATCCTGGATTCTGGGAGAAGTTTTACTTCACGCCGGGCGACCTGGGCTATCCCGTGTTTAAGACCAAGTATGCTCAGGTCGGTGTGTATATCTGTTATGACCGTCACTTTCCCGAAGGCGCCCGCATTCTGGGACTGAACGGTGCGGAAATCGTATTTAATCCCTCCGCCACGGTCGCAGGCCTCTCTGAATACTTGTGGGAACTGGAACAGCCCGCGCATGCGGTGGCGAATGGTTATTTCGTGGGTGCGATCAACCGTGTCGGCCGGGAGAAACCGTGGAATATCGGTGAGTTCTATGGCAAGAGCTATTTCTGCAATCCGCGGGGTAAGATCATCGCCCAGGCTAGCCGCAGCAAAGAAGAGGTAGTGGTCGCCGATCTTGACCTCGATATGATTGTTGAAGTGAGGCGGGTCTGGCAGTTTTTCCGTGACCGCCGCCCCGAGACCTACGGCCCGCTGATGGAGCAGACGGGACGAACTGCGGCCGCCGACTGACGGCGATTGCTCGTGGTGACTGACGCGCGCGGTAAGGACTCCTATGACGATACCCGCAGAGTCGCTGCGTTTTCGAATTGAATCCAGTCCCCTCTACAACCCCGACCTCGCACCTGTTACCAGTGAGCGCCGTACCTGGGGAACGTACAGTTACGCCGCTCTGTGGGTGTCGATGTCCGTCAATATTCTTACCTACATGTTGGCGGCAAGCCTGATCCAGGGAGGAATGAACTGGAAGCAGGCCGCAGCGACAGTATTCCTGGGCAATGCCATCGTCCTGGTTCCCATGCTGTTGAACTCGCATCCCGGCGCGCGTTATGGAATACCTTTCCCGGTTCTGGCTCGCGCGTCGTTTGGAGTTGTAGGGGCTAATGTGGCCGCAGTCTTACGTGCATTGGTGGCGTGTGGCTGGTTTGGGATCCAGACATGGATCGGCGGCGAAGCGATCGGCACCCTGATCGCCGTATTGGTTCCAGGATGGGCACATTTTGCTCACAGCACCGCGATTTGCTTCCTCGCCTTTTGGCTCATCAACCTGGCGGTCATCCTCAAAGGGATTGAGTACATCCGCTTCCTCCAGGGCATCAGCGCGCCGGTGCTGTTGGCGGTGGGACTGCTCCTGTTGGCGTGGGCACACCACGCTGCGGGTGGCTTCGGCCCGATGCTGGCGGCGCCTTCGCGGTTCAGCAGCTTTGCGGATTTCCTGAAGTTCCTGGTTCCCGCCCTGAATGCCACCGTAGGCTTCTGGGCGACGGTCTCTCTGAACATTCCTGACTTTACCCGCTTCGCGCGCAGCCAGCGGCAACAGGCGATTGGGCAGGCGCTCGCGCTGCCGACAACCATGACGCTCTATTCCTTGATTGGGATCCTGGTGACTTCGGCGACGGTGGTCATCTACGGAACCGCGATTTGGGACCCGGTGCAACTGCTTAGCCGGTTTCATTCGCCTGTGGCCGTCGTCTTCTCTTTGGTAGCGATTGTGCTGGCGACACTGAATGTGAATATTGGGGCCAACGTAGTTTCGCCAGCGAACGACTTTTCCAACCTGTGGCCGCGGAAGATTAGTTTCCGAATTGGCGGCGTGATCACCTGCTTCATGGGAATCGCGCTGATGCCGTGGAAGCTGTTGGCAAACTACAAGACATTTATACTCGGGTGGCTGGGAGGTTACGCTGCATTGTTGGGACCCGTGGCGGGCATCATGATCTGCGACTACTTTTTGGTGCGTGGCCGAGTGCTGCTGGTTGACGATCTCTACCTGCGCGACGGGGCATACGAGTATTCCCACGGGTTTAACTGGCTAGCGCTGACTGCGTTGGCTGCGGGGGCAGGAACAGCCCTGGTAGGATTAGTGGTTCCCTTGCTGCGGCCCCTCTATGACTATTCGTGGTTTGTCGGCTTCGCGGTTTCGTTCGCCGCGTATTTAGCGTTCATGAAGTTTCAAGGGCACTGATTAGGTAGTGGCTGAATCTTTTAGCTGGCTGAAGGAATAGAACGCGGATCGCACAACCGTGACTGGAGACTAGGCTTCACACTCATTCCTGGAACGTTACGCAAACGCCGTTGGGGTCAACCGCGCCGAACTCTTTTGTGCCCCAAGGCTTGGTCTGCAATGGACCGTTGGGATGTACCTTCCCTCCACGTTTCTGGTATTCGGCATAGATGGCCTCAATACCTTTTACGGCGATTCGCACCATTGTCTGGTTGCCGACTTTCCGTGCCAGTGCCTTGTCGCCCATCCCGGCGATGTGCAGGTACGCCTCGCCGCGGTTGATGCCTGCATAGGTTGGGGGCGTACTGTCGCGAAAGGTTTCCTTGAAGCCGCAGACCTCCGTCCACCAATTCAGCGACTCCGTGGTGTCTGCGGCAGGCAAAACGGGGATGGCACCTTGGATGATCGGTTCCATTGACGAAGTATAAAACGAATCCAGCCGGATTGCCTACGCTCCGCTGGCTTACCGAAAAGCGCGCAGGACTTCTTTCTTGTACGTTTCCAGCGTATCTTCCTCATCACCACACATCAGATAGACATTGAACTGCGTAACTCCAACGCTGGCTAACTTACGGAGCTTCTCCCGGTGCGCCTCGGCAGGCCCGACCACACAAAACCGATCCACGACGTCATCCGAGACGAATTTCGAATTACTGCTCTCAACCTCGCAATGTTGCTGGTAATCGTAGCCGCCTCGATTGCTCACGAACGAGGTCAATGCAGGCGGGAGTTCCTCGGGTTTGTAACGTGAGATAAGGTCCAGCACGTGGTTGGAAACCAATGCGGGAAACCAGCGTACACGTTCGCGCGCCAGCTTCAAATCGTCGGAAATCCACACTGGTGCGGCGGCCATGACTTCGATCTTGCGCCAGTCACGCCCTGCGGCCTCTGCACCCTTCTGCACCAGGCTGAGGCACCACGCGATCAAGTCAGGATCGGCGAACTGCAAAATGACGCCGTCCGCGACCCTGCCCGCCAAGTCCAGCACCTTGGGCCCATATCCTGCAACCCAAACCGGAGGGGCGCCGCGCGCCCAGGGAAGCCGGGTGGGCTGCCCTTCATAATCGACCTCGCGTCCCGCAGTCAGGTCACGGAAAGTCTTGACCGCCCGTTCCAGATCGCCCGCCCCAACCGGCTTCTTGCCCAGCACTCTCCGCGAACTGTCGCCCCGGCCGATGCCAAGCTGCATTCGTCCTCCCGAGATCAGGTTCAGTGTGGCGAACAGGCTGGAGGTCACAGTGATGTCGCGGACCGCGGGATTGGTAACGCAGGTGCCGAGACGCATGTTCTTCGTGTTGGTGGCCATGAGCGTGAGCAGCGGGTAAGGCTCAAGCCACAAGACGTGAGAATCGAAGATCCAGCCGTATTGAAACCCGGCGTCCTCGGCCTGGCGCGTGAGGGCGACGATGCGCTCCACCGGCATATCGGGCTTGAACGTGATACCAAACTGCATTTCGTCTCCTTCCCCGTCACCTCGGAAATCGTCCCTCGAAAGTGGGGCAGTTTAGCATAAAATGCCAGAACTGTTCCGGGACACAAGAATGGGTTTTGACACTGTTATCACCAACGGACGGGTGGTCACCGCAACCGACACCTATGCGAGCGACGTCGCTATCAGCGACGGCAAGATAGCAGCGATCGGGCAAAAGCTTCCGCGCGAAAACGCCTCCCGCATCATCGATGCGGCCGGAAAGTACGTGCTGCCGGGCGGAATCGATGTGCATACCCACCTTGACATGCCGTTCGGAGGCACGACCAGTGCGGACGACTTCGAAACCGGCACGCGGGCCGCAGCGTTTGGCGGGACCACGACTCTGATTGACTTCGCGATCCAGTACAAGGGCCAGACCCTGAGGCAGGCGTTCGACAGCTGGATGCAAAAGGCTTCGGGCAAAGCGGTCTGCGATTATTCCTTTCATTGCATCATCACAGAGCTGGCAGACGCCCAACTGGAAGAGCTGAATGCCCTGGTGCGCGAGGGGGTCACCAGCTTCAAGCTGTTCATGGCCTATCCCGGAGTGTTCATGCTGGACGATGGCAGCATCTTCAAAGCGCTCCGAGCAACAGCCAAAAACGGCGGACTCGTCTGCATGCATGCCGAGAATGGCAGTGTGATTGACGTGCTCGTGCAGCAGGCACTGGCGGAAGGGAAGAAAGCGCCGAAATTCCACGCTCTAACTCGGCCGACAACCGCGGAGGCGGAAGCCACGGCGCGGGCCATCGCGCTGGCGGAGATGGCCGGGGCGCCGGTCTATATCGTGCACTTGAGCTGTAATGATGCCCTGGAAAAAGTCCGCGAGGCTCGCGATCGCGGTCTTCCCGTGTATGCCGAGACCTGCCCGCAATACCTGTACCTTTCCATCGAGAACTTCGACGTGCCGGGTTTCGAAGGAGCGAAATATGTCTTCACTCCCCCCTTGCGCGAGAAGTGGCACCAGGAAAAGCTCTGGAACGGCCTGAAGCGCGATCACCTGCAAGTGGTTTCGACCGATCACTGTCCATTCTGCTTCAAGGAGCAGAAAGAGCTGGGACGCGATGATTTCACGAAAATCCCCAACGGCGGGCCTGGCATCGAGCACCGCATGAGCCTGGTGTACTCCGGGGGAGTTGTGCAAAACGGATTCAGCGTGAACCGATTTGTGGAGCTGGTTTCCACCACTCCGGCCAAGCTCTTCGGGCTATATCCGCGCAAGGGCACGATTGCAGTGGGTAGCGATGCCGACCTGGTGATTTTTGACCCCGAGCGCAAGCACACCATCAGCGCCAAAACGCATCACATGCGGGTGGATTATTCGATGTTCGAAGGAATCCAGGTCACCGGTATGCCAGACCTAGTGCTCTCCCGCGGCCGTGTGATCATCGAAGCTGACAAGTTCCTGGGACGCCGTGGTGCCGGAGAATTTCTCAAGAGATCGACCTATACCCAGCAATAGCCAAAAAGCCGTGTGGCGGCCCGTGCCCTGGTCCGGGAGATTCTCACTCAATCGCGAACGGCCCGGTCCGTGATTTCCAGGCCGCGATCGAGGATTGCGAACGCCGCACGCAGTTCCGGTTCGGTGATGCAGAGTGGCGGATTTGCAAAGAATGTGTTCCACCGCACCAGGGTGTAGAGTCCTTGTTCGCGGAAGAAACGCCCCAGAGCTGCCATTTCCTCGGACGTACCATTGAAAGGCGCCATGGGTTCCCGCGTGCGGCGGCTGCGCACCAGTTCCACGATGCCGAACAAACCGATCGACCGCACCGCACCTACCGAGGTGTGGCGAGCCTCCAGATCAGCCAGCAACCCTTTCATTACTGCACCCATCCTCTTTGCATTTTCGATCAGCCCATCCTCTTCGTAAACCCGGATGGTCGCCAGCGCTGCCGCGCATCCCATCGGATGGCTGTTGTAAGTTAGGCCGCCGTAGAAAACCTGGTTCTGGAAATGCTGCGCAATGTGGTGGCGCATGCCCACGGCGCCGAGAGGCAGGTAGCTGCTCGTCAGTCCCTTCGCCATGCTGATGAGGTCGGGTACAACCTTCCAATGATCCACCGCAAACCACTCACCGGTCCGTCCAAACCCGGACATCACCTCGTCGGCGATCATCAATATGCCGTGTTTGTTGCAAATCTCGCGGACACCCTGCAAGTAGCCGTCGGGCGGCACAAGAACGCCGTTCGTTCCCGTTACGGGTTCCAGTATGAATGCCGCAATCGTCCGTGGACCTTCCAGTTGGATGACTTCCTCGATATTCGCCAGCGCTTGCTCCACCGAGTCCCAACCACGCTCGATGCCATGATAGGGATCGAAGACACGGATGACTCCGGGGATGCCGGGCTCGGCTGCCCAGCGCCTGGGGTCGCCAGTAAGCGATATGCTTCCGGCAGTCGCGCCGTGATACGACCGGTAGCGTGCCAATATCTTGTGCCGTCCCGTAAAAAACCGGGCGATCTTGATGGCATTTTCATTGGCTTCGGCGCCGCCATTCGTAAAAAAGAATGTGTCGATGTCCCCGGGCGTGATCTCGGCCAGCTTGGCTCCAAGACGCGCCCGCACCTCCGTGGCCATAAACGGGTTGGCGTAGGGAAGAATGGAAGCTTGCTGGTATATGGCTTCAATGACACGGGGATCGCCGTGTCCAATATTGACGCTCATCAACTGGCTGTTGAGGTCCAGGAAGCGCTTGCCCTCGGGCGTCCAGAAGTAGACTCCCTTGGCGCGGGCGACAGGAATCGGATCGACGTTCGCCTGAGCAGACCACTCGAAGAGTGTGTGTTTTTTGCTGAGAGCGACGATTTCAACGCCAGTCATGGGGGGGTGTATCGTATCTGTGGTTGTGCTCATGGAATATTCCTCAGCACTGAATGCCCGTCTGAACTAACTTCTCCGCCTTGATTCACTTCGGCGGCCTCTCTCCGAACTCAGCCGCGGACACTCCGAAGCATCCGTCTTTCCGGGGCTCCGGCACTTCAGTTTTATCACGTTTTTATAACAACGACCGAGCACAGATTGCCGAAAATCCCGACCAGCGGTCAATTGGTTCAACTTTGTCCATCTTGGAGGGGCCCGAAGGCAGTCCCGCGGCGCCTGGGCCTATTGCAGGGCCGAAAACAGGGCTTCCTTCCAGCGCTTGGTCTCGATTGCCCAGCACACTTTGGCCTTGCATCCCTTGTTCAGGACGGGCGCCCAGAGCGCTTGATTACGGTCATCGGCGGCGACGTGCAGGCGATCCACAACGGTCATGCCTCGCGTCAACTCACTCCGGGTTTCGACATCCACATAGTGCTCGCTCCACTGAGTTCCGACACTGGGGTCGAGGGCAATGCACATAGCAACCGGATCAGGCAGCGAGATACCGTCCTCTCCGGTCTGCACCTTGTAGGCCTGCCGCGCACGGCTGTTGCACTCGATAGCAAAACGGGCCCGTTCGTTGTTGAATCCCTCGATGCGTGCGATGTCGACCTCATGCACGACCGCTTCTCCGCGGGAGAGCTGCCAACCGATGAGTTCCACTGGAAGGCCGCTGAGCAGGACGATGTGGGCCGCCTCAGGATCGACCCAGATGTTGTATTCCACAGCCGGAGTCACGTTTCCTTCACAGCACGGGGCGCCTCCCATGACCACGCAGCGGCCGACCTTGGCGGTGATTTTCGGCCTTTTTGCCAGCGCGAGCGCGAGGTTAGTAAGCGGCGCCAAGGTCACGATTACCAGTCCGGGATTGGCTTCGATGGCCTCGATGATTGCATCGACAGCGTGCAACCCTTCAGCTGATCGACGGGGCGGCGGATAATTGTGGTCTCCGAGTCCGTCGCGACCATGAAACCAGGTGGCGTTCTGATAGGTGCGAACAAGCGGTTTTTCCGCGCCCGCATAGACCGGGACATTGGCGCCGCAGAGTTCAATGGTATAGAGCGCGTTGCGGGTGGACTGTTGAACGTCGACATTTCCCGCGACCGTCGTAATCGCGACAACGCGGACTTCGGGGGCGCGCAGCGCCATGATGAGAGCCACGGCATCATCGGAGGCAGTGTCGGTATCGATCAGGAAGGCGCGCGACATGCGGGTAGGATAACAAACCGGGTGCCGAGAGCGGGCGACGAAGGATCTAGCGCAGCGTCTGTGCGCTTGCGGCCCACTGCTTTGCCGCTTCCCGCCGGATCCCGCGCCCTGCTGGCGGAAGCGCGGGGCTGCCGGATTACATCCGACATTGTGGGCCAACTGCCCACTACCTGCAGGTTGGAGTTTGAGTGAGTTTGGTGGGATTATTGACCGGTATGGGTTCCGCCGATGTCCGCCTCGATCGCACCGTCGGATGTTCGGCAAGAGCGTTTCCGCTCCCGCAGGTAGAGCTGACCAGCTCACGCCGTAGCCGGTCGCCCAGGGCTGCTGCGCTTCTTAGGCTGGCGGGTCGCGATAATGGTGATGTAGGTCCAGGCAGCTCTTAGTCGCGAATGGCCTGTTCTGGAGAGGCCCAAGGCCTGACACGGCCTTGGGCCCATTTTCCAGTCGCGGATTTACAGCTACATGTCGTCAGAGAAGCTTCTCGACCCGAGAGCTTAAACGCATCGCAGGTTACGAGCTGCTGCCTGAGTCTTTGAGGTCCTGGTCAGCCTGTTTTTGGCCCTTCTTGGCCTCCAGCTTAGAGTTTGCGTTCGGGCTCAGTGTCTGAATGGCCTTGCCCAGGCTCATCGGAGACTTGGCGCTCGCAGCCGTACCGGTATGGCAGGCCGAAGGTAGAGTCTGGCCTGTCATCTCGGCTTGCAGACAAGCGAATGGGATCCCCAGATTCTTGCTGACATGGGCCGCTGCCACACACTGGCCCAGGTTTTTGAACCCCGTACAGGCCTGTTGCGCCGGCATCCCGGTCAAGGTCTGCAGCTTGCCAGAGATTGCGCTGTTCTTTTTCAAAATAGTGTCGATCTTTTGCTGGTCGGCTGGAGTGGCGGTGGCGCTGCTGCTGTTCATGTTTGCGTGGTTGGCAGAGCCCATGTTCCCGTGGTTAGCTGCGCCCGTGCCGCTACCCATGCCACCACTGTGGCCATGTTGCGCAAATGCGGGCGCAGAGTACAGCAGAACCGCGAGCGCTAGAATTGAAATGTTGGTGTATCTCATGAAATTAGCCCTCCTGACTTTGACTCTGTCTTTTCAATCGTAGAAGACCGTATCAGTGGCGCGCACCGCTGCGGGCCAACTGTCCGATATTTACACCCACACTGAAAGAGACCGTGTTTAGAGCATAATGGACGCTATGGGTGTAGCCGAGCTCCAAGTCCAAATAGCGGTTGGGGTTGGCGTCTACCCATGCGGAATAGCCGTTGTCGCGGGCAATCGCGGCGCTTCCGGTGGTCTGGGCGGTGTTCTCGAAGACCCGGCCGTGCGAAGAGTTCGCGAAGCTGCTGCCGGGCTGTTGCTTGACCAGCTTGCTGAAGATGGTCTGCTGGCCCGAGGGGAGAATGGCATAAGCTGAGGCGCCCACACTGAAAAACTTCCACAGCTCAAAGTTGGTACCTGCCTGGAAATGTGCGTTGAATCCCAAGGAAGTGTAGGGCCGGACAAACAACCGGGAATCCGCGATGGTATTGGCGATGCCTGCTTCCGCAAATGGAGTCAATCGTGAGAAAGACCGGTCGAAGCGGTTGGTCCAGTCAAAGGTAGCGCGTCCGGTGCTCAGGCCCTTCCTGGTGTCTGCCGTCGGCGCCCATCCGGTCAGCACGGAGCCGTAATTGACGGCGGGATTGTTGAACTTCATACGCAGATCGAGATGGGGGTTCCCCAGGCCGTTATTGGAAGTGCTCCCACCGGTCGTGGAACTGGATGCGTGCACGAAGTAGAAAGGCACACCGATGTCCATGCCAAAGTGTCTGCTGAGGTTGTAGCCCACGCTGGAGTCCAATTCGTAGACTTGACCATCGGAGTTGGAACTGCCTCCAAATTCAGCGTAGGAGGTGAATCCTTTTTCATCCGGCGACTTCAGTTGGGAGGCGGAGTTGGATTGCGCGGCCAGAGTCCCGGCCACGGCGAGAATCAGCAGGAAAATAGCAAGCACAGTTTTTAGGCGCATATTTGGTTTGATGGTCCTCAACTTGTTCGGGAAAGCCGCGATTACCAAAGTCACGGTATTAGCCTGCTGCGCGGATCATCCCTCAGGCTTTGATGCATCCTGCAGGCCTACTCCACACCGGGTCAAGTAACTATAGGCAACTGCAGGAAGTTAGACCGTTAGCCCTTCCTGCCATGTCCCTAGGGGGCGGGTCTTCGGTGAGTATTAATTGCCAGCGGCACGGCAAAACCTGCGTAGCGACTTTGGAGATCAGCTACGGGGGGACACAAAGGGATCCGGTCAAATGTGCTGGCAACAAGCTAGCAAGCGGGCCGAGGCTCTCGCCGGGTACTTGTAACGCCGGTGTCGGCCGGTTGTAAAAAGATTGTCAATACTGAGCTCACGAACCCGTCGTCAGGAAGAGTGGTAGTAAGCTTGACGGGTATTTCACCTCGTGGGCTGACCTTGTAGAGCACCTATGATTAGAGTAGAAGGAAACCGAGGTTCAGCCTTTCAGCGTGCCCAGGCGATTCCGCGCTTAGATTCTCCATATCCTGATTCGGGGGCGGTCCCGATGGAACGGATTCTGGTTGTGGAAGATGATCGTGCCGTGCAGAAGGCGCTGAAGCGTCTGTTTGAGGCGGAGGGTTTTGCGGTCGAAATCAGCGCCGACGGCAAGTCGGCGCTGGAGGCTTTTCGCGCCACGGCTCCGGCTGCGGTTGTGCTCGATCTGCGCCTGCCCGCCATGTCCGGCCGGGACGTTTGCCGGGAAATCAAGCAGCAGGCGCCCGCTCTGCCCATTATTGTTCTGAGCGCGACCAGCGATGTTTCCGACAAGGTGCTGCTGCTGGAACTGGGCGCTGACGATTATGTGACCAAGCCGTTCAGCCCGCGAGAACTGTTAGCTCGGGTGCGGGCGGCGTTGCGGCGCACGGTTCGGGCCGGAACGGGCGACGTGGTTGTGGTTGGCGGAATTTCCGTGGATTTCACCAAGATGGAAATCACGCGTGATGGCCAGACAGTGGTGCTCACGGCGCAGGAGTTCAAGACTTTGAAATTCCTGGTGCAGAACGCGGAGCGCGTAATCTCCCGCGATGAGTTGCTCAATGAAGTGTGGGGCTATCAGAATTATCCTTCCACGCGCACGGTGGACAATCATATTCTGAAGCTGCGGCAGAAACTGGAGAAGGATCCGGCCAATCCGGTGCATTTCCGGACGGTTCACGGCATGGGTTACAAGTTTGTACCTTGAGGTTGGGTTGCGGCTGGCTGATCGAGGAGAGCAGGAATGGTGAAGCTCCGGATGCGGACCAAGTTTCTGCTCTCCATGCTGCTGATTTCCGCAGGTCTGACTTGCACCAGCCTTCTACTGGTGCGCCGCAGCGTCCAAGGGCAAGTAAAAAAGGAGATCTTCGCGGACCTGCACGACTCCGTCAGCACGTTCCAGAACTTCCAGCGAGAACGCGAACTTACCCTGACTCACTCTGCGGAATTGCTGGCGGACCTGCCCAACCTGCGGGCCCTGATGACGACGCAACACGAAGCTACTATCCAGGACGCATCCAACGCTCTTTGGCGACTGGCCGGCAGCGACCTGTTCGTGCTGGCGGACCGGACAGGAAGAGTGGTTGCACTGCACACGGCGTCCCCGGGCCTTACGCGTGAGATGGCCCAGGAGTCATTTCTGAATACTTTGAATCAGGAAGGTCCGGAGCATTGGTGGTTCGGCGCCCAGCATCTCTACGAAGTCTTTCTCAAGCCAATCTATTTCGGTCCGGCGGCGGAGAATCGCCTGCTGGGTTTCCTGGTTATCGGTTACGAGATTGACGATAGAGTTGCGTCGCAGGTGAGCCGCATCGCCGCCAGCCAGGTCGCGTTTTACTACGGGGACACCATAGTAAGGAGCACGCTCACCCCTTCGCAGGAGACGGAACTGGGGCGGCAACGGGTGGTTCGTTCCGCTCCCGGCGTGACCGGGCCTGAGGAGGTTCAACTCGGGGACGAGCGCTTCCTGGGTACATCGTTGGAACTATCCGCCAGGAAAACGCCCTCAGTGCGTTTAAGCGTCCTTAAGTCCTACGATCAGGCAACCGCGTTCCTCGATAGTCTGAATCGCCTTCTGCTCGCCCTGGGACTAACGGCCGTGGCTGGCGGCAGCGCGCTGGTGTTCCTCATCTCGCACACCTTTACTCGCCCTTTGGGAAATCTCGTGGCGGGAGTGCGGGCCCTGGAAAAGGGTGACTTTACTTATGCGCTGGATGCTCGCGGCGGCGACGAAGTGGCGGAGCTAACCAGGGCCTTCAACCGAATGCGGGACAGCTTACTTAAGACGCAACAGGAATTACTGGAAGCGGAGCGGCTGGCCACCATCGGGCGCATGGCCAGTTCCATCTCGCATGATTTGCGGCATTCCCTGGCGGCCATCGTGGCCAATGCGGAGTTCCTGTGTGAAAGCCGGCTGTCATCCGAGCAGCGCGAAGAGCTCTATCAGGAAGTCCGGATCGCAGTGAATCAAATGACCGACCTCATCGACTCTCTTCTGGAGTTTTCGCGTACTCGGGAGTCCTTGCGGCCGGCGTATGGAAGTGTGAAGGACTCCGCCGAGCGTGTGGTGCAGGCGATACGGGCGCATCCCGAATTTCACCATGTCCGCATTGCCGTCAGCCAACAGGGCAACAGCACGGGATGGTTCGATCCAAAGAAACTGGAGCGCGCTCTCTATAACCTGCTACTGAACGCGTGCGAGGCAGTCGCGGCCAACGCGGGAAGTATCGAGGTCGAGTTGCGCGAAGTTCCGGGCGCCGTCGAAGTGCGCATCCGCGACAACGGACGTGGGATCCCGGAGTCCATTCGGGGCAAGCTCTTCGAACCCTTTGTCAGCTATGGCAAGGAGAACGGTACGGGCCTGGGCCTGACCGTAGTGCAGAAGATTGTCCAAGATCATGGTGGTGACGTGACGGTGGAGAAGACATCCGTGGAGGGAACGGTTTTCCGGCTGCTGCTTCCAATTGCCTCATCTTCCGAAAGCGGCTCTGAAAGCCGGTGGGACGGGAGGCCAGCGCCGCCGCTGGCTCGGACAAAACAGGCACAATCGGAGTAGGATTTCCAATCAGAACCGGGCCACAGGCCGGTTTATCTCACGGGTTCCCAAAGCTACATCGTTTGGAGGAACTTCCAGAGTCTTCTTCGGGAGGCGAATTGTGAAGCAGGGGAATGGTTTGCCTGAGTGGATTCGGAAATCCAGCATAGCGGGGTTGGTTCTGCTGGTAGGAAGCGTTGCCGGATGGGCACAAGAAGCGAGCGCACCCGCCACTCCACAGCCTGACGCGATGACGGCCGCGGTTCACGAACTCCAGGAGCAGGTGCGCGAATTGCGCTCGGCCGTGGTGGAAGTGCGCTCAGAAGCTGCCCAGTATCGCGCCGAGACCGCGGAATTGCGGCGTGAGCTTCAGGCGACGCGCGGCGAGTTAGCCGCGTCCAGCCCGGCGCCGCCAGCGGGTTCCTATGCGGTGTCGCACGAAACAGCCGGCGTTCCTGAGAGTGCGAATCCCAGCTCCAAGCCAGTAAAGGAAAGTGCGCTGGAAGATCGCGTCGCCTCGCTGGAAGAGTCTTCGCAGCTGTTAAACAGCAAGGTTGACGACCAATACCAGACAAAAGTCGAGAGCGCATCGAAATATCGAGTCCGGGTTTCCGGCATTGTGCTATTAAACCTTTTCAGCAATCGCGGAACCTCGGACAACCAGGACTTCCCGACTTGGGCGACCCCGTCGAGTCCGTCCGATCCAAAAGGGACTTTTGGGGCTAGCCTGCGGCAGTCCGAACTTGGACTGGAGATATTTGGTCCGCGGCTGGCTGGCGCGAAGACGTCCGGGAATTTGCAGTTCGATTTCTCGGGAGGATTCCCCAATACCTTCAACGGAGTCAGTTTCGGTCTGGTACGTCTGCGCATTGCCAGCATGCGGATGGATTGGGAGCACACCTCGATCGTAGCAGGACAGGACAACGCCTTCGTCTCCCCACTCTCGCCGACTTCTTTCGCTTCGCTCGCGGTGCCGGCTTTGGGTTATGCCGGGAACCTGTGGGGCTGGATTCCGCAAGTACGAGTAGAGCATCGCTTCGATCTCTCTGGCGAGCAGAAGGTCACGCTGCAGGCTGGCATTCTTGACAATCTGACGGGAGAGCCTCCCGACGACCCATTTCGGCGTACTCCATCCGCTGGGGAGCGATCGAGCCAGCCGGCCTATGGGGCGCGGGTGGCGTGGACACGCAACGTTTTCGGCCAATCTATGACCCTGGGCACAGCCGGCTACTACAGTCGCCAGGACTGGGGCTTCAATCGCCACGTCGACGCCTGGGCGGGCATGGCAGACTGGGAAATTCCGCTCGCGCCGCGGGTCAGTCTCTCGGGCGAGTTCTATCGTGGCCTGGCCATCGGAGGACTGGCCGGCGGGTTTGGCCGGAGCGTGCTGTTTAGCGGCGATCCCACCCAAGCCGGTACCTTGGTGCGGGGACTCGACGCCATCGGGGGATGGTCCCAGCTGAAGTTCAAAGCTTCGGCGAAGCTGGAGTTTAACGGTGCTTTCGGGCTGGATAATCCTTTCGCGGAGGATCTTCGGGCTTTTTCCGCGCCTCAAAGTTACTTTCTCCCGACGCTGGCGCAGAACCGCGGCTCCCTGGTGAACTTCATCTACCGGCCGCGCTCGGACCTGCTGTTTTCGGCGGAATACCGGCACCTAAGGACGTTCTTGATCAACAGCAACAGCAATGCCGCCGAGCAGGTAAACATGATGATGGGAATTCTGTTTTGAGTATGAAACGATTTGCTTCGAATCGCGGCCGATTATTCGTGCTGCTGATCTGCGGCAGTTTTGCTGGCGCACAGGAGCTCACGCTGACTGCACGCGTGGCATTGGTGAATGCCGATCACGGCAGCAAAACTCATGATGCCGGCAACGTTGTCCTCTGGCTCACTCCGGCGGAGAACACAGCGTCACCGAGTTCGCCGGCAAACGGCGGTTCGCAACACCCGCGCTTGATTCAGAGGAACAAGAGCTTCGAGCCCCATGTGCTGGTGGTGCCGGTGGGTTCCGTGGTGGAGTTTCCCAACCGGGATCCGTTCTTTCACAATGTATTCTCCCTGTTCGAAGGCAAGCGCTTCGACCTTGGTCTTTATGAGGCGGGAAGCACGCGTGATGTGCGCTTTGACAAACCCGGCGTCTCCTACATCTTCTGCAACATTCATGCTGAAATGAGCGCCGTGGTGATCGCACTGAATACCCGCTATTACGGGATTTCCGACCAGCGCGGTGAAGTGGTGATTCCCAGCGTGCCCCCTGGCCGGTACACGCTTCGGATATGGTACGAAGCGGCGCTGCCCGAAACGCTGAAGGCCATGGCTCGCGAGATCACGGTTTCGGAAAGCGCCTCCACGCTCGGAGTTTTGCGTCTCAGCGCAGCCACCCTGCCCCAGGGCCACAAGAACAAGTACGGTCGGGATTATGATCCTCCCATTCCGGACAGCCCGGCCTACGAGCGGCCGTGAAGCACTGAACCAGGCGCCACCCGCCGCTAGGCGGGAATTCGAATCTCCTCGCACGCCATCCCCCTTGACAAGAAAATGACAATTGCGTGATGACTCTTTGACAACTGGGTTCCGGCCGTGTTTTAGCCTCGCAATAACATGAACGGGTGGCCGCTGCTGGCCCGTTCGAAGTGATTGGTCCCGGGACCTAAGTTGTTCTGACTTGATGATTCGGGCGAGCCGGTCCGTTTTGCAGCTTCGCCGAGCGAGACATCTCGATTGGCGGCGGCCCGGCTCGTAATCACGCAAGGGACACTGCCGTCCGGCAAGGCAAACTTCAGGCGATTCGGTAAAACAGCTCTCTCTCCCAAAAAGCGAAAGCTTGGGCCAGCTCCGAGGCTGGCCTTTTTTGGGCTTGACCACGCTATTAGCGAAAGGGTCGGTCCCCGAGGCGGGTCCCTCAGTATGACCCCTGGTCGAGGATCCTTTCCACGGAGGCAACATGCATTACCCTCTGAGCACGATAGTGGAATTGCAATCCAAAGTCTTTTCCGATACAGTTTCCTGACTTCAGGTCAGATTATGAGTGGGATTAGCAGCAGCCTCAGCTCTCCGCCTGGCTATCGGCGCCGGGTGCCGCGGCCCCGTTCCGAAGACAAGCGGGCCAGGATCATCGACGCTGCCATGCGCCATTTTGCCGAGCAGGGCTACCA
>WNFB01001287.1_pt1 | contig 21267 bp, 16 predicted proteins | sample 5400501 | NCBI WGS metagenome assembly WNFB01 (sample SAMN13153341, study PRJNA577476) | soil metagenome | isolation source: 200 cm saprolite under Douglas fir tree site 2 hole 1 | place: USA:California | collected 2015-04-18 | reverse complement strand
TGATCCTCGATGGCGGACCATGCCTGGTCGGCGTGGAATCCACCGTACTCGACCTGTGTTCGGCAGAGCCACGGATTTTGCGCCCCGGTGGTGTCAGCCTGGAAGCATTGCGCACCGTGCTGCCTGACGTTCAACTTGCTACTCGACATAACAATAGACATGAAGAAGATCATTGTGCTCAAGATGCACAGCGAGCACCCGGCCAGTTGCAGACCCATTATGCGCCTGCCATTCCCTTGCTCCTCTTTGAGGGTACAGTGGAAACGATGCGTACCGCCATGTTGCACGAGGTGCGGCGACGGCGTAAGTTTGGGGAGCGTGTGGGTGTGCTGGTTGCGGATGAAGATGTGACAGCCTTTCAGGACAGTGGCGCGTTGGTACAAACACTGGGAGATGCCGCTGTCCCTGAACAGGTGGCAGCAGCCTTATTCGCGGGCTTGCGTACACTGGAAACTGCCAATGTACAGGTTATCCTCTGTCGCAGTTTCGATGAACAGGGCCTTGGCCTTGCCATACGCGATCGCCTGATGCGAGCGGCAAGTGGGAAAGTCTTCAAGATGGGAATGGACCAGCTGGACACAACCAAGCAGGCTGATGGTTGCATAGGCCAGCCCTGTGCTGGTCGAGACGACCGTGCGGAATTTCAGAACGCGGTGCAGTGAAATAGGGGTACTCAAGTGTCCTCCTTCAGGAATGTGGTGACCACTTTGTAAATATCTGTATGAGTCAACCCTGGGTAATTGAAGAGTACTGGAAAAGCACATGGTTGTCAACATAGGCATATGAGAGGAGTAACTCATCACGTATAAGTTAATGTGCAGCTTTATGCAATATGAATTTGAATGTGTATTGTATGTATTCCCTTGAAAAACTGAAGGATCACTATGTCGCACAACACTTTTCATGAGTTAATCGCTCGCCATTTTCGTACTGAATCTCGAACAAGAATGATTGTAACTGTGCTCTGTATAGTCTTTGGCAGCAGCATACTTGCTGCCTGTGGCTCACCGGCTACCGCATTGAAACCAGCACCGTCGCCAGTCGCGACACAAGTGGCAACGCCAACACCGACTCCCACGCCAACGCCGACTCCTAGTCCGACGCCAACACCGAAACCAACGCCGAGGCCCACGCCAACACCGGTGCCGGTTCAACCTGCACCAGCGGTCCTGGATTTGCGGCCATCTTCGATGAGTATCGTCGGGCATCTCGACTGCAATAAAAACGGGGCCTTTGTCTGCTTCGCCAGGGTGATTTCCGGGTCGAACAACCAGAGCAATCTGAACTGGTTTGCATTCACCAATGTCCCAGGACAGATTGTCTTCAGCCCATCTGCGGGCGTGCTTGCCCCCGGCCAGAGCGTGCTGGTAACAATCACTGTCCCATTCAATGCCTGTACGCCCGGCCTATTCTTTTTCCGCGGGCCAGTCAATACCCACACCATCACCTGGGCCTGTTAATCAATTGAGCATTTTAGTCCTCTGAATATGATAAAATAATACTCAAGCTAAAAGGAAAATTGCATGATTTAGCAGACGTTTCCATTCTCGCGGGGTAAGGGGTATGTATGGTTACCTCCACGTTATTCTGTGATGCATGTGGCACCGCCAATCGACGACAAGCAAAGTTTTGTTTCTCCTGTGGGCAGTCTTTACAGGCGATCTTACATCGCGCGCAAACCCCTGCCCTGGGAGCATCTGCCGGTTTTTCTAGCGGGCATCTGCCTCCTGATCATTTACTCAAGCAGCGTTATCGCATTCTGGGCCAGTTGGGGCGAGGCGGAATGGGCGTTGTTTACAAGGTAGAAGATACCCAATTTGGCAATCGTCTGATGGCTGTCAAGGAAATGAGCCAGCATGGCCTGCGTCCGCAGGAGATTGTGGAAGCCAGTGAGGCCTTCAAACGCGAGGCACTCTTGCTGGCCAGTCTGCTGCACCCGCATCTTCCTCGAACTTACGACCATTTTTTTGATGGCGGACACTGGTATCTTGTAATGGACTTCATCGAAGGCCAGACGCTTGAGGACCGCTTGCATCAAGTGAAGGAAAGCTACCTGCCGGTTGATGAAGTCCTCGACATCGGCATACAACTCTGCACTATACTGAGCTACCTGCACACCTGCCAGCCCCCCATCATTTTCCGCGACCTGAAACCTGCCAACATTATGCTGACCCGCGAGGGACACCTCTATCTGTTCGACTTCGGCATTGCGCGACACTTCAAACCTGGCCAGACGCGAGATACCGCCACCTTTGGCTCGGTGGGTTATGCCGCACCGGAGCAATATGGTAAAGCGCAGACAACCCCTCGTTCCGATATCTACAGCCTGGGAGCCACCCTGCATCAACTGCTCTCAGGATGTGATCCCGCACTGACCCCTTTTCGCTTTATGCCACTGCGCTTGCACAAACAGCCAATTCCTGCTGAGCTTGAGAAGTTGATAGCGCAGATGGTGGAGATCGATGAGAGCAAAAGGCCGAGCAGTATAGACGCCGTCAAGCAGCAACTCCAACGCATCGCTGCTCTCAGAACTACCACAGATCAGGGGAGTTCTTTGCAAAGCGCGGCAGGAACCGTCCTCCAATTTCAACCTCCAGCCATAGTTTTCCCAGCGCAGGGAACCACCTTCTCCGTGTATCGTGGGCATTCTAAAAGAGTGCTTGCCGCGGCCTGGTCGCCCGATAGCAGGCACCTGGCCTCTGGCAGTTGTGATCACACGGTACAGGTCTGGGATGCTTTGACCGGCACTGAGCTTTTCATCTATCATGGCCATTGTGAATGGGTCAAAGTGCTGGTATGGTCTCCTGATGGTAAGCGCATTGCCTCTGCTGGGGCGGATGGTACGGTACAGATCTGGGATGCCTTCACCGGGCGCAATGCTTTGACCTATCACGGTCATACAAATATCGTCTCTGCCCTGGCGTGGTCGCTTGATGGAAAGCGTATTGCGTCAGGGGGCTATGACAAGACCATTCATGTGTGGGATGCCACCGATGGGGAGAGGCTTTTCTCCTATCACGACCATGCAGGGATAGTGAATGCCGTGGCCTGGTCGCCCGATGGTACTCGCATTGCCTCGGCCAGCGACGATTTCACGGTACAGGTATGGACCCCTTCCAGCCTATTATCCAGAGGTGCCACCACCAGAGCTTTAGCCTTCACCTACTCCGGTCATAGCGATAAAGTCAGTGCCGTGGCCTGGTCGCCCAATGGCAAGCGCGTCGCCTCCGGTTCGTGGGACAACACCGTGCAGGTCTGGGATGCCACCACCAGGGGCTACATCTTTACTCATAAAGAACATAGCTCCTGGATCAATGCCGTGGCCTGGTCGCCCAATGGCACCCGTATTGCCTCTGCGAGCAACGATCAGACCGTACATGTCTGGGAAGTCGGCACAGGGCAAGAACATTTCACGAAACGCATCTTCTTTACCTACTCCAGACATACTGAATGGGTGAGAGATGTGGCCTGGTCGCCCGATGGACAATACATTGCTTCTGCAGGACATGATCAAACGGTGCAGGTGTGGCAGGCGACATAAGATGATGAGTCAAAACTTGTCACGGTGGCAGAATCATCTTCGGTGCATGGGTTTTCATTTCACCGTGGGTTCTGGGCTTCGCCTCTGCAATGTAATATGAGGATTTCTCACGAACCGCCATAATTCGCCGTGATGCTGTATTATGTGAAAGATGCCAGGTAGTTGTCTCGCATGTGGGGCACAGTCTCATACATGTTCAAGTGTGCAGCGTGCTGGACATCTCCGCCAAATCCTATCTCACGCAGTTCTCTGCCACTTGCGCATTCCCAGAGTATCGCGTCCAGGTCGTCTCTAACCTGCTCAAACGCCCCCGAACAAACACGCGCTTCCGGTGATTTCTCGTGTTGAAGGTACGACAGGATAGAACCTGCCCCCAGGTAGTCTTCAATGGCAAAGCGCAATTCTCCATCCTCCGATGGTGTTTTCCACCGCTCCCCGCACGCAATCACGGTGACAGAAAGCTCCTGCTTCTCAAGCAGAGTTGAGATAACTGCTGCAACGGCTTTCGCATTGACCAATGCCCCGACAAAAAGGTAGGGAACCCGCTCTGCATAGCGACTACAGGTTGCGCCATTCGGAGAAGCCAGCACCACTCGCGTGCCAGGCTCGATTTGAAGAAAAGTAGCAGGTGAGAGCGAAAACCGTCCCTTTTCAGGAACATCCTTGCGACGGTTGACGGCAGCTTCGCCTCCCATGCTCCGGGCGAGTGCTCCCACGTCCTCATCGAGCGAGCAGGGATAAATGACGCCTCCATAATGAACTGCGGTGGCGACTGCGCTTGAAAAACTCAAGGTATCGACGATCACCAGGATGTCTCCCCGCTCCGCGGCTTGACGTACCCCAAGCCTTCCCCAATCGAAGCGACACCGATAGGGATGCTGTGTATAGTACACTGCTTGCTCCTTTTCCTGTTCTTGTGCCGTCGCCTTCGGCGACAGCTTCTGGTGTGTCTGCGAAGCTCTGCAGCCGCAGGCTGCAGAGCTTCGCAGACACATTAAAAACTGTCGCCGCCGATGGCGGCGGAAAAAGCTTGCACCCCCAGGAATCGGGCGATATCTGCGACCTCTTCCTCAATTCCTGGAAGCATTTCGGACGTTAGAGGGTTAAATGGCTCCACCAGAACATTCAAGTGGTGCTTCTCGCGCTTGCTCTTCCACGTCCCGACCGCACGACCATTCACCAACACCGTCGGGTGGATCAGCCCGCCCCCGGCGTTAATGCGTTTTGCATACTGGAGTGGCACCGAGAGATCACGATCCTTATACCCAAGCAAATAGATATCGAAGCGAGGCAACAGGCGAACGATGGGGGTCTGTGCAAGTGGCTCGTCCAGCCGTGTCGCGTGCGTCTTGAGCATCCAGGCCGAAGCACCGGCGACCTCTACCTCCATGAGCTGGTTCATAATGTGCTGCCATGCTGCTCGTGTCTTGCTCAGAGGCAGCCCTGACCACGCTGCCTGATCCTGCGGTGTAGCCGGACCATAGGCTTTGAGGTAGCGGCGTGTAAGTTCTACATAGGCTGCGTCTTCGGATAGGGGACGCTCACTATATTGCTGGCCAACCCAGTCGCTCAGGAGGACGTAGGTTGGCTCGGCACCACGGTCCGGTCCTAAGCAGATGATACCTTCGAGTGCTGCTCGATACAAGAGGTGGGGCCTGGCCTGTCCCTCAAGACAGATACCATAGATCGCCAACTGTTCAACGATTTCAGGACGGGTCAGCGGACCCTGGTTCGCAAGTACGTTGCGCATGATGTGGATACCTCGCACACAGGTGTCCTCGTCCAGACCCAGTTCCGCACGCCGTCGCTGTCCCCCAGCAACGAAAACGGGACCGAGCAACGGCAGCAGCCAGCCCAGGTCTTCTGTTGCCAGCAGGTGCAGCGTTCCACGCGGTCCCCATGTGCGAGTGATCGTGCGCTCTTGTACCCGCGCACGTTCGACATCAGCGGCTACATATCCAATACTGCGTACACGTACCGCGAGTGCAGCAGCAGGAGCATCCTGGGCCTGGATACCGCACATCTCCCTCACTACGTAGGTGACAGAAATCGCTGCATCAGGTTGTTGCGACGTGAGCCGCTGAGCGTGCAGGCGTAGGGCGCGAACCTGCTCATCGGACAAGGAAATCGGCATACCACCTCCATGAGTGTTTCTCATTTTCCACAGTTCAATCTATCATAAATTGCTCATTTAATCTTTCTCACTTCTTGAGCAGGTGGCGTATCTTCAGCGCGACCTGTAGAGATAATCGTACTTCTGAATCTTCTAGCGAGCGGCCCAGTATTTCTTCGATGCGGCCCAGGCGATAGAGTAGTGTATTGCGGTGGAAGTGCATAGCGCGGGCAGTTTCGCTGAGATTGCCATTGCAGTGGAAGAATACTTCCAGGGTTTCGATCAGAGTACCATCGCCACGCGTGTCAGCATGTATCAGGGGGCCGAGCGTCTCTTGATAAAATTCCTTGAGTTCGTCGTGTCCATCGAGATGGAAGAGTAGCCGGTAAATGCCCAGGCGGGCGAATGAATGGATTCTCTCTTCACCAAAGAGCCGCCGCCCGATCTCCAGTGCTTGTTGAGCCTCGCGCCAGGATTGGGGAATGCCTTGCAGATGAAGTGCTACCCGCCCAAGGCCAACTGCATAGGCTGGAAGGCGAGTAGTACTTCCCTTGCTATATTGTAAACGCGCATGGGCCCGTTCCAGCCGAGTAAGCATGCCGTTTTCACTTTCAAGGCTGCCGCTACCATTATCGTGCTCGCCTGCCGCTGTAGTTGCTGAGCCTGCTGTTGTGGTTGTTGATAAGGGCAGGAGGGCGGTCACACGGCGCGGCTCGCTTAATATCCAGCTATTAGGCCACGCCAGCAGCAGTTCATCGCGTACCCTTTTGTGCCATTGGGCCTGGGGACTGCCGCTGGGATAGTCAGGCTCTGTGGGCAGCATTTCAAAGATGGCAACTATTTGTGGGGTGATCAGGTCATAGCCGAGCAAGCGTGCGCGGGCCACCATCTCTTCTGGCTGTTGATAGTTGCCCTGGAGTACATCCATGAAGGCCTCGAGCAGGTAGCGACTCTCGACTGCGCTGCGCTCCTTTTCGCGGGCGAATTCCAGGGCCAGGATAGGTACAACCTGTCCCAGGATGATGCGTTCCAGGTAATCAAAATCGCCATCCTTGCCCACCAGTGTAAGGTAGCCAACGACCTCGTGATGAATCAGAATAGGAGCTATGATTTGCGCCAGTCCCTGTTGCCAGAGTGCCTCATCGGTGAGTGCCGGTAATCTTGGGATACGATGCCTTGCGCCTTGCTCCTCGCCAGGCGTTGTCGGAATGGTGGTCCAATCTATCGGCCCCTCGGCGGCGTCTGGAGCGGCTTGAAGGCGAATGTGATGTTCGGCGTCCAGTACAAACACCCACTTGTGGCAAAGGCGAGCCAACTGTTCGCATACACCCTGCATACCTGCTCCCTGAATGCTCAACTGCATCAGTTGGTGCGAAATTTCTGTGGCTTGACGCTCGATTTCACCGCGAAAGCTGACCACAAACGTAATCACTTCGCGCTCGATGACTTCGAGCGATGCCGATGGGGGAAGGAGAATCAAGGGGATATTGAGCTGGTCTGCTACCGCGCAGGCTTCATCTCCCAGTGCCTCGATAGATGGAGCCGCCACTGCTACCGCCGCGACCCCCTCTTGATGCAGGCTTTTGATCAGATGGGGTAATGATTCATCCAGGCGGCGTAACTGTGAGAGTGCGAGGAGGGCAAGTTCTCCCCCATGCACGCTCTCAAAAGCGGGCAGGCGGGCACGCATCCGGCAAGACCATGTCACCCGGTGCTCCAGTCCTCCCGTTCCAGTCACCAGTTGAGCATCTCGTGAGGCGAGCAAGGTCAGGATGTTTCGCACCGAGGCCGAGGATGTAGGAGAAGATGAACTGCTCATAACTCACGCATGACTGCTAGAATAGGGAAGCGCGGCGTTTATCGCCGCGCTGTTGATGTTGGAGTAGAAGCAGCAGCTCCACTGGCTTTCAGGTTTTTTTGCTTCTCTTTGTACTTTTTCGCTTTGGCAAGATGTTTGTGCCATGCTACTTTTTTAGTTTTGTTCACTGTGCTCTCCTAATAAATCAAATCAACTTTCGTCAAAAAAACGTTGTAACGAAGCATTCCCTCATGGGGCAACATATAGTGGCGAGGTTTGCCCCGCCAGGACTACTCACTCCTCACTTTCGACGGTACCTTCAAAATCGACTTCGGTCAGTTCTTCGCCTTCATCTCCGCCATCGTAATATTCGTCGTCGTTGCCCAGTTCGTCGTCGTCCTCACCCCGGTCATAGCGTACCATCGTATCCTTGGTGTAAGCCCTGATAGTATCTCCGCCGCCCTGCGATGGGAAGCTGACCTTGCCAAACATACCGGGATGCTGATAGTCTTCGCGAATGATCAGGCGTACCTGTCCGGGCTCCATCACCAGAATGGCGGCGGCGTAGCGATTGCCACCCTCCATAAAGTTAATCAGGCGATTGGCGAGGCGCGGCTCTATCTGCCCGATATCTTCTCCGGCGGAGTTACGCGCAAAAATGGTATGTCCATTGACATGCAACTGCACTTTGTCGCCTACACCTACTTTGGCCAGTACAGAGGCTGGAGCAATGTTGATTAAATCTGTCATGCCTGTTTTGCCTGTCTCTTCAATGAAGAGTCGCGGATCAATACGCTCCACACCGGCATGAGTTAAGATGGGCTCCTCCTGGAGTAGAGAGAGCCGATCCAGATTTTTCTTCGCGATCGTGTTGTTGGGACTATATTTCAGCGTCTGTGTATAGGCTTGCCGGGCTTCTGAATAGCGTCCTAACTCGCTTAATGCTTTGCCGAGACGGTTGAATGCCTCGGGTTCAGTCGGAAAAAAGTTCAAGATATTGCGGTTGGTCGAGACCGCCTCTTCCCACTGGTTCGCGAGTGCCTGGTCGATTGCCAGGCGCGTCCATTGAACCTTCAGTTGGGCCTTCTCTTCAGAAGACTGCGCTTGTGTCATCAAATGCCTCCTCCATCATTTTTTAGTTTGCTTATTATACCCCAATCGCGCAACCCTGCAAGGACCAGGCCGTCGTGCGTTCAATCTGTACATTCACGAGGTCGCCCGGTGCAATGCTCTCATCTGGCTGTAGGAAGAATACCAATTTATTGGCACGGTTGCGCCCCTTCCATTGCTGGCGTCCGTGGGTGCTGTTCTCCTCCTCAACCAGCACCTCTTCGACCTTGCCGATATATTGCTGGTTGATTGCGAGGGCAATCGATGCCTGTACCTCTTCCACTGCGTGCAGCCTGCGTTTCTTTTCTACCAGCGGAACATCGTCGTCCCACCTCGCCGCCACCGTTCCCGGTCTCACAGAATAAGCAGCAACGTGAACGACATCAAAACGTATCTCTTCGAGCAGGTCCAGGGTATGCTGGAATTCTTCCTCGCTCTCACCACAGAAACCGACGATCACATCGGTAGAGAGCGTGATACCGGGCCACAATTGCCGTACTCGCGCAATCTTTTCGCGGTACTCGTCCAGCGTATAGCCACGTTTCATGCGTTTGAGCAGCTCGTCGTCACCGGCCTGCACAGGAATATTCAGATGTTCGCAGACCTTGGGTAGGCCTGCCATGCGCTCAATCATACTGTCGGTCATATGGCGTGGATACGATGTCATAAAACGGATGCGCTCCAGGCCATCTATCTCGCTCAGGCGAGCCATCAGGTGGGCAAGATCGGGTTTATCAGGCAGGTCAAGTCCGTAGGCCTCCACAGTTTGTCCCAGCAGCGTCAGTTCTTTTGCTCCCTTTTTGACCAGTACACGCGCCTCGACCAGCAGTTCATCTACCGGGCGGCTGCGCTCGCGCCCGCGCCGGTAGGGGACGATACAGTAGGTGCAGACCTTATTGCAGCCAAGCACGACCGGCAGCCACGCTGTAGGGCTGGCCAGTTCAATCTTCGTAGGATAATGGGCCATGCGCTCGCCGGGTTTCGGGGTGATCGCCATCGGTAATACCGTGCGCTTGCCCAATGTATTGGTGGAGGTGGCGAAGGTGGGCAAGATCGCTTCCGCACGGGTCGCCGGCAAATCCCGGAAATCTTCATCATTTGGCAGGTATTCGACATCGAGACAGCCCGCGCCTGAGATAGGCGTCCAACGCTCTTCAAGGAAACGGGGCAGGATATCCGCCTGTTCGACCTTCATGAACAGATCGATATGTGGATAGCGTTTGCTCAGCTCGTCGATGGTCTTCTGATTGCCAATCATGCAGCCCATCAATGCCACCAGCAGATCACCGCGCTTCGACTTGGCCTGTTTGAGCAGGGCAAGCTGGTTGTGCGCCTTCTCTTCTGGTGCCTTACGCACGCTGCACGTATTGAGCACCACAAGATTTGCCTGATCCATGTTGGTCTCTTCCCAACCCATTTCATCCAACATGGTCTGGATGCGCTGAGAATCAGCCTGGTTCATCTGGCATCCAACCGTCCAGATATGATATTTCCCGCGTGTAATCGTCGTTGTTGTGGTCATCCCGTTGCCTCTCCGAGCATCAATGGCATAGATTGCTGTATACTTGGGTATTGTTTTGCTATCCTGCTTCTAAGCACGCTATTATACACTAAGAAAGAGGGAATGTCACTATTGTAACGATGGTCTGATATACTGTTATATTTAAGGAGAACATCGCAATGCTACTTGCCGGAGATATTGGTGGAACCAAGACAAACCTGGCCATTTACTCGCTCGAAGCTGGACTGCGACATCCTCTCGTGCAGGCAACATTTCCAAGTGCCCTCTACCCCAGCCTGGAAGCACTGGTGCGCACCTTCATAGCTCAGATCAACCTGCCCGTAGATCGAGCGTGCTTCGGGGTAGCCGGCCCCGTTGTTGCCGGCCAAGCCACTATTACAAACCTGCCCTGGATGATGAATGAGCAAGAACTTGAAGCAGCTCTGAACCTCTCATCCGCCAAGCTGCTCAATGACCTTGAAGCCATAGCCCATGCTATTCCCTTTCTGGAGCCGGCAGAGCTACATACCTTGAGCGAAGGACAACCTATTTCCCACGGCAATATCGCCATCATCGCCCCAGGTACCGGTTTAGGTGAAGCCTTCATCACCTGGAATGATGAGACCCATTACCATACCCATACCTCAGAAGGCGGCCATTGCGACTTTGCCCCTACCAACGAGCTTGAAATAGAGTTGCTGCGCTACCTCCTGAAACAATTTGATCATGTCAGCTACGAGCGAGTCTGCTCCGGTAAGGGTATTCCCAATATCTATGCCTATCTCAGAGATAGTGGTTACGCCGAGGAGCCGCTGTGGCTCTCAGAAAAATTAGCGGCATCGACAGATTTTACTCCCATCATCGTCGACGCCGCCCTCGATGGAACGTCCGCCCTATGTACCGCCTCATTGAATACCTTTGTCACTATTCTCGGCTCCGAGGCTGGTAACATGGCCCTCAAAGTAATGGCCACAGGAGGTATCTACCTGGGCGGTGGCATTCCACCACGCATCCTCTCCTTCCTGGAGAACGGGCAATTTTTGGAGGCCTTTCGCAGCAAGGGACGCTTCATCAAATTGTTGGACGAAGTGCCGGTACAAGTCATCCTCAATCCCGCATCCGCACTTCTCGGCGCCGCAAGTCATGGCCTGGACATGACTTAATCACAAACCATTCCATATGTTTGAAACATGCTTTCAAAAACAGATGTGTTGTGGAGCGACGCAGTCGCTCCACAACACATCTGTTTTTGAAATAAAAAAAGTGGCAAATTGAGCAAATGCTCTGCATTTGCTCAATTTGCCACTTTTTTTATTTCAATGACATAGAACGGGCGTTTCAAACATGTGAGATGACTCATGGTCTCAGGCTAGTGCTTCTTCAAATTGAACCATAATCTGGCACAACCCCAAATCATCATAATGGTGGTAGGCAACAATCGGCGAGCCTTTAACCTGTCCCCCTTGCAGCTTAAACGTGCCATTAAATGGGCCGCTAATGATCAACCAGACCCAGGGAATCAGCTCTTCCTGGTTCACCCGTTTCATATTGTCCCGGTCGGTGCTGCTGGCAACCGCCAGTCCAGTAGGGTGGCTGTGATAGACACCTACAATCTCGTTCGGGTAGTCGAGTTCAGCCGCCAGCAGGTCTTCCGGGGCAAACTCAAAGTAAACAGGTGAGTTGCAGATGTTGCGCAGTGGATATGCCCGTTCGATATGCCAGTCTCCCTGATCATCGATGTGACCCAAAAGTAGCCCACAGGCCTCAATGCAAGAACGCTGGCAAACATCCTTGCAGAGCGTATCCTGCGCGTTGACGCTAACAGTGACTCGTGCGCTCGGATGTTTCCTCATAAGTACTCAATTCGATGATATAATGTGCCTCTACTATATCATATTTCCTCGTGAAACAGGACATACACCTCTTATCATATGATTATCCAGTCATCTTCGTGACCTCGTGCATGAGCGAACGCCCCTCACTTCCACTGCTTTGCAGGAGGAGCAGATTCGCCACCAGCCCTGTCCAGCCTGTCTGGTGGCTGGCACCGATACCTGCTCCATTATCTCCATGGAAATACTCGTAGAAGAGTAACAGGTCGCGCCAGTGAGGATCGTTTTGAAATTTCCCGATGCCGCCATGAACCGGCCTGCGCCCGCTCTCGTCTCGTAGAAAGATGTTGGTCAGGCGGTGTGAAAGTTTCCTGGCTATCTCTTCCAGCGTCAACATATCGCCGGAAGCGCTAGGAAACTCTACCTTGAACTCATCACCATAAAAGTGATGGAAGGTCTGTAGCGACTCAATAAGCAGGTAATTGACGGGAAACCAGATGGGGCCGCGCCAGTTCGAGTTGCCCCCGAACAGGCCAGAAGTGGACTCCGCGGGTTCGTAATCAACACTGTGGGTCACTCCATCCAACTGAAGTACGTAGGGATGATCCAGGTGGTAGCGCGAGAGGGCACGTATACCATAGGTAGAGAGAAATTCCGCTTCGTCGAGCATGACCTTCAGGATACGAGGCAGCTTTTCACGATTGACCAATGCCAGGAGAAGGTGTTCATTGTGTCCGGGCTCCTCCACTCTCTCCATATGTTCATCAATATCTTCCCAGTTTTCAACAAACCACTGCATGCGCCGCTTGAAGCTCGGCAACTGGTTGATGAGTTCAGACTCCAAAATGGTAATGGCGAACAGAGGGATCAGGCCGACCATTGAGCGTACTTTGAGGGGAACGTGCAGCCGGTTCTCATAGTGCAGCACGTCGTAGTAGAAGCCATCCTCTTCGTCCCACAGCTCAATACCATCAGGGGTAAGATCATTCATGGCATGGGCGATATAGATGAAATGCTCAAAGAACTTGCTGGCAATATCGCTATAGGCGCGGTTAACCCGTGCAAGCTCCAGGGCAATCGTAAGCATATTCAAGCAGTACATGCCCATCCAACTGGTGCCATCCGATTGCTCGATATGGCCCCCATCGGGCAGCGGTATGTTACGGTCAAAAACGCCGATATTATCCAATCCCAGGAACCCGCCCTGGAAGACATTTTGCCCTTCATAGTCCTTGCGATTTACCCACCAGGTGAAGTTGAGCAGCAGCTTCTGGAAGACTCTCTCCAGGAAGTCGCGATCTCCTGTCCCCGTGTGTTGTTGTTCGATCTTGTAGACATGATGGGCGGCCCAGGCATGGACAGGAGGATTCACGTCGCTAAAAGCCCACTCGTAGGCTGGTATTTGCCCGTTTGGATGCATATACCATTCGCGCAGCATCAGAATCAACTGTTCTTTGGCAAAGTCGGCATCGATGAAGGCGAAGGCGACGCAGTGGAAGGCCAGGTCCCAGGCGGCATACCAGGGGTACTCCCATTTGTCCGGCATCGAAATCACATCGGCATTGTAGAGGTGTGTCCACTCGTGATTGCGCCCCTTCAGCCGTTCGGGCGGCGGTGGTGATTGTGCAGGGTCGCCAGCCAGCCAGACTTTTACGTCGTAGAAGTAGAACTGCTTGCTCCATAACATGCCCGCGAAGGCCTGGCGTTGTACACAGGCAGCATCCTCTGAACAATTGGAAGGGATGATTTCTTTATAAAAATCATCTGCCTCCTGTATCCTTTGAGCGAAGGTCTCCGCGAAGGTCTCATCGAATGGCAGCAGGTCTGCGGGTGCCCGGTCACTGAGGCGAAGCTGCACCTGGCGAGTCTCACCGGCTGCCAGGGAAAGGTGGTATTGTGTCGATACTTTTGTGCCCACATGCGCTGGATTGACCGCCTCCTGTCGCCCATGCACAATATAATCGTTGATGCCATCTTTGACATGGGCGTTGGCATTTGGCACGCCGTAGAGGCGTTCTGTATTGGTCTCGTTCTCGGTAAAGAGCAGGGTTGGAGTTCCCTCGCAATAGAGCCAGCGTTCTTTATTGTCCGGACTGGTGCCCACAGAGGCGTCTGCTACCGTATTATTGAGTTTGGCGTTGACAACCGTATATGTTGAAGGTGGGTAGGCGGGCTGGTAATGCCTGAGCGAGGGCCGGGGTGTACCGGGCTGCCAGGACCAGGTATTGCGAAACCAGAGCGTCGGCAACAGGTCAAGCGTCGCCTCTTCAGGGCCACGATTGATCACCGTGAGGCGTATCAAAATATCTTCCGATCCGGCCTTGGCATATTCGACATACACATCAAAGTAGCGATCCTCATCAAAAATACCGGTGTCAATCAGTTCGTATTCGGGGCTTGTGCGCCCGCGCCTCCGATTCTCCTCTAGCAGTTGGGCATAGGGATACTCAGCCTGTGCATATTTAAACAGGTATTTCATATAGCTATGCGTGGGGGTGCTGTCCAGGTAATAGTAATACTCCTTGACATCTTCTCCGTGATTGCCCTCTTCACCGGTCAGCCCAAAGAGCCGCTCCTTGAGAATGGGGTCGTGCCCATTCCACAATGCCAGGGCGAAACAGACCTGCTGGTGATTATCACAGATGCCACCCAGACCATCTTCTCCCCAACGAAATGCCTTGAAGCGTGCCTGGTCATGTGGCAAATAATCCCAGGCCGTCCCATAGGGACTATAGTCTTCTCGCACCGTCCCCCATGCCCGTTCGCTCAAATACGGCCCCCACTTTTTCCAATGCACACTGCGTTCTCGCGCTTGTTGTAATCTCTCATGTTCAGGTGTCATACTATGTTCCCTCTTTGATCTACTATTTTGTTGGTGTCCTTAATAAATGAATTGTTCTAGTGGCCCTATTTATGTTACAACATCGTACAGAATAGATGGCAAAGTAGATGTGATTAAGAAATATCACTGCAATAGCTGTGTTTGTTCTACTGTACCCAATTCGCAACTTCTGTTATAGCCTGGCCTACTCCCACCCCAAATGAAACTTCCGCTCCACAATTGCGTCCTTAAATTTTTCTGGGTATACTCTGTGTTAGGAAGTGTTCGCGGTGTTTGAGGAGTACACAGTGAAAAAGATGTGATACTGGTGGTTTGTCTTTGGAGCCTTTTCAGCGCGTGACAGGACAGGAACATACCCATATCTGGGTGAGATAAGGTGACTTTGTCTATAACGGTACTCACTACCACCTTGAAGACTTTCGTAGTATATGGTATCGTCGCCCCAGCAAAACCTACGATTTTGCTGGGGGTATGTCCGAGGTAGGATATCAGTATGCAAAAGCTGAAGCCCAAAAAGGCTTTGGGGGGATATTGAACAGCCTATCGTGCCATTGGGTCAGTCACCCTGATGCTATCCGTGCTGCTGAGTGGAAGCCCAAACAACTTTTCTATGCGCAGCAGATGGGGCTGCGTATTCCACGAACCCTTGTTACCAACGATCCACGCGCTGCTATACAGTTTTTTGAAGAGTGCCAGGGTGAAGTTATCTATAAACCTTTCAGTCAAGGAGTGCCTCAACCCAAGATTGGTGAACCGTGGCTGGGAGCCGTCTATACAACGAAATTGACCCTGGCATCACTGCAAGAACATGCCTCAACTATTGCATTGACGACCAATTTGTTTCAAGAATACATCCCCAAGGCTTTTGAACTCAGAATCAATGTCATCGGATCACAGGTATTCGCGGCAGAAATCCACTCGCAGCATTCTGAACGTGCGAAGGTTGATTTTCGGATGTGCTATGATGATTTGTACTATCAGATTCATGAGTTGCCTTCGTCTGTCGAAGAGGCGTGTCGGTCATTAGTGCGTATGTTCCGGCTTGAATTTTCGGCTATTGACATGCTCGTTACGCCAGATGGCGAGTATGTTTTCCTGGAATTGAATAGCTGTGGGCAGTGGGGATGGATTGAAAATCATACCCGACAACCCCTTACGGAAGGACTCGTGAACCTGCTTGCAACGGGAACGGCTAACGAATAAAAGGAAGAGAGTAAATAGATGTTGTCCACACTTCAGCAGTACCAGCAACACCTGGTTGAGACACTACGGGCCAGTTGTGATCCCCCGTCAGAGCGCGTCCTTGACGCATTTTTGACCGTTCCACGCCATCCCTTTGTGGATCACTATTATCTTCATGAGGAGGGAACGCGCAACTGGACTCGTTATGAGCGGGACGAGTCTCCTGAGTGGTATGAACAGGTCTACAGCGATCAGGCTCTTGCTACGCGAGTTGACCAACATGGTCGGAGCTTGAGTTCCAGTTCTCAACCAACTGTGATGGCAACTATGCTGGATGCGCTTGAGATTCAGCCAGGGATGCGCGTACTCGAAGTTGGGACAGGCACAGGATATAACGCTGCCCTCATCGCTTCTCTGGTGGAAGATCCACACCTTGTGACGACACTTGATATTGATCCAGATGCCATCTATAGGGCCAGGCAAGCAATCACACAGGTGGTAGGGCGGGGGATGACCATTGAACAAGGCGATGGTGTCAAAGGATATCGTACCAATGCACCCTATGATCGCATCCTTGTCACTGCCAGCTCTCCGACAGTTCCCCGTGACTGGATGGAACAATTGGCACCGAATGGCATTGTGGTGTGTGTGCTCCAGCCAGGCTTTGCTATGCTCGGAGGTCTACTCAAGGCACAGAAGACAGCAGAGATGCTCAAGGGAAAGATATTTGGCCCCGCTACATTTATGGTGCTTCGTGACACAATCTATACGAAACGAAGCATTCAGATTGGTTTTCGCGCACCTCTCTATGCATCATTTCCTCTTGACCCCACGCTTTTTCCTCCACATCTCATCCGTGAGAACAGCGATTTTGCCTTTTTTCTGTATTATGATATTCCCGATCTGTATGTGTTCCAGAAAAAGGAAGACTTGTTTTTCTCTACCGAAATGTTCCCACAGGGATATGTGGTTTTCCGCCAGCCTCCGGCTTCCCAGGTAGAGTTACGTGGTGATCACTCTTGTGCGTGTGCGCTCTGGAATCGCTTGGTGCGAGCGTATAGCTTGTGGCTTCACTGCGGGCGACCAGCCATTACGCAGTATCACTTTGAAATGGACAACGATAGTCAGTCTCTTTCTGTCCCTACACCATTTGGCGTTGTGTGGCCCTTTGTAACAAACAGTCAGAGATAAGAGAGTATGTCATCTGCCACATACATCAAATTCATGGAACATGAATTTTTATGCATCCTGTTGTTTGATGTCCTCTTTTTTAATCTCTCTTCTCTTCGTGGTGCTCTTTGACCATCTCGATAACGATGGCCAGCGCAATCACGAACGGCGCGTCCACCCCCGGGGCCACATCCACGGCATAGCTGTCGCGGAAGATGGAGAACTGGCGACCGATTTGCGCCATCAGGTTGCCGTAAGCATCGCTCACGCTGAAATTCCACCGCCAGATGTCGCCGTTGACGTGGAAGACCATGCCATTGCTGCCCTCAACCTTAAAACGCTCGCCGAACAGCCGGAACTGTTCGTGCATACTGGCCCAGTGTTGACCACCGCGATAGATTTCATAGTGAGGCAGGAGCGAAAGCACCCTCTGCTTAATTTGAACCAGTTCCTGGCCCGTCTGGCGATCATACATTATCAGGTTATCGCCAATATGAAAGAATCTTCCCTTCACCTCAAAAACCGCATTGCCCGCGTCGTCCCGCACCACGAAAGACTCCGTCAGGCTCCATGCCCGCTCTCTCAGATGATAGCGCATGGTGAGACCCCTCCTTATTATGCTTGCACGCTCAGAAATTGTGTTGCATCGTAATTTCTCAAATCAGCTATATGTAATACGCTGATATCGGGTGTAAAGTTGGCGGGTTTCTGATCGGTGGCATATTTTCCTTGTCGAACAAAGACCGTCGTCAGGCGATTGCCCATGATGGCTTTGGAGTCAGCCAGAATCTGCGGCTTGTCATCGATCATCGCATAGTGGTCGGCTGGATATTTTCTCATGACCTCATCCAGGTGCTGCTGCTTGTGGATATAGAGCAAGGCACGGCCCTCCACGGCATCGGCAAGGTTGCTATGAAAAATCTTCTCCGCCTGAAAGTACATGTCACCATCCGAAACGATCACCGTCAATCCCAGCGTGCGCAGGTAATGCAGTGTCTCAAGCACATGTGGATAGAGAGCCTTGAAGAACGGATAATTTTCGAAGATCGATTCGACATGCTCATAGGTCTGCTCATCTAGTTCGCTGAGCGGCGTCTGCTCGCGCAGCCTTTTCAGCGCAAGAGGAATATTAACGACACCGCATTCTTCCCGTACCTGTTCATACAAATCCCAAAAGCGTGCAGTCAGGACAGGGCCTAGCTCCACCTGGATATGAGCATCCAGGTCGTTTTTAACGTCGTCGTTTGCAATCAACGTGTTATCGACATCAATCAAAAAAACCAGTGTCGGCATCAGGCATTTCTCTTTCTCATAGCCAGAAGTATGTGGAGAATGGGTAACTATGCTCCGTGCAAAAAATCGTATACACACCTGGTCAGCTTACTAATAGAAAGAACAAAGTAGCTTGAAAGAGTATGTTTCGTTCACAACATCACAAACTCGCTCACCCATTGACGTTAGTTGTTTCCAGTCACACTCACTACACTCACTACACTTGTCACACCTGTCACAGTGAGCCACACCGACTCAAACTTTGCTGGCCTATATGCTTGCAGGCAACTCTATTTAGGGTCCTGCTCGGGTTTTTCAAAGGCAGGTATTTGGAAATGGCTTCACTAAATTACCATCAGCCCGCACAATAGATAAGTAATGCAGTCTGACCGCTTATTATCATATGATAACTGTCAAGCAAAAGGATGAAATGGGCAGGCCCAGTTTATTGGTCCTGGAGATCGCTATAGGCATGTTAATTGTGGTAATATCTTTTTGAAACGCAATGTATGGCATTTGTAGATACATTACCACATTCTTTCTGGACGAATAGAAACACCATGAAAGTGATCTTTCGCAGCAAAGACTTCGCCAGTGTCGAGGGTGCCGGCTATGGCTTCAACAACCGGCGTCCCGCCGTACAGGCCTGGCATTACCTGGGCAGAGTGCAACACATCAAATGGGAAGGCTGGTATGAATGCCATTGGGAAGGCTCCGAACTCGCCTGGACAGTACATGGAGACGAGCGCCTCTTTGGCCTGGCGGCAGCACTCAAATCCAAGGGCTTTGCGATAGAAGTCAAACAGGATAAAGAAGATTAAATACCATGATCTCAGATATGATCTCAGAGAATGAAGAAAAAAAACGCATAGTATTGCTCATGTCTCCTGCCACCTATCGAGGAGGAGCATTTTTAAGTGCCGCCAAACGTCTGAACCTCGAAGTAGTGGTAGGGATAGACCTGCCGGAGACGCTTGCCGATTACTGGCATGTTCCCCTCGGCGTCGATTTTGCCGCGCCGGAGGCCTCTGTACAAACGATTGTCGAGTACGCGAAAGAACACCCCATTGCCGCCATCCTCTCCGTTGATGACGCGGCCAGCGAACTGGCAGCCCTGGCCAGTGCCGCTCTTGGGCTGGCCCATAATTCGCCGCAGGCAGCCGAAGCAGCGCGTGACAAATTACTGATGCGTACCTTGATGTCCAGGGGAGGAGCTCCCTGTCCAATCTTCCGTCCCTTTCCGCTTGGTGCCGACCCCAACTGGGTTGCCAGCCAGGTGAGCTATCCCTGTGTCGTCAAGCCCTTGCGACTCTCTGGCAGTAGGGGCGTGATACGTGCCGACAATGTCGGCGAATTTGTGGCGGCCTTCAATCGCTTAAAGCGTCTCCTGCTCTCAGAAGGCTATACAACAGAAGACTCGCTACTGGTCGAAGATTTCATCCCTGGCTTTGAAGTTGCCCTGGAAGGCATACTGACTCATGGCCGGTTGAAGGTGCTGACCCTCTTCGACAAGCCCGACCCACTGGACGGCCCCTTCTTTGAAGAGACAATTTATGTCACCCCCTCAAGGTTGCCTGTCGGCACGCAAGAGGCGATTGCACGCTGTGTGACCACTGCTGCCTCCTCGCTCGAACTGCGAGAAGGGCCGGTTCACGCCGAATTGCGGGTCAACGAGCAGGGGCCGTGGATGCTAGAGATCGCTGGGCGTTCAATTGGCGGCCTCTGCTCCACCATCTTAGAGTTTGGTTCGGGAATGTGCCTGGAGGAACTGATTCTACGTCACGCCATCGGCCAGCAAATTACTACTATCGAGCGTGAGCAAGGTGCCGCCGGTGTGATGATGATCCCCATTCCATCGGCAGGCATCCTCAAAGGGGTACATGGGATAGAGGAGGCACAGGCGATACCATTGATTACTGGTGTTGAGATTACCGCTAAAGTACATCATGCTCTTGTACCACTGCCGGAGGGTGCCAGCTACCTGGGTTTCATCTTTGCGCGTGGCGAGACACCCGCCGGGGTGGAAGAGGCAATCCGCCAGGCTCACAAGCTGCTGCGCTTCGATATCAAGCGGGAGATACCCGTACTCAAGAGCATGGCTATTCCTGTGAACTCCTAAGCTCTTGTATAAAATGACCCACAATACGCTAGCGAAAAGGTTCCTATAAACTCGGCTGTGTAGCACCTGAACATATCAGTATTCATAATACAGCCTCCAATCGCTAATTATCTCTATTCCTTTCACGTAGGTGGTTAGATCTTAGATACGAGAGAAGAACAGTACGCAGCACCAGGCTAACAGCAAAGCTGTTAGCCTGGTGCTGCGTACTGTTCTTCTCTCGTATTGACACAAATAGCCAGAAGGTCGGCCTTAGACCCTCATGGACGCAGTACTTTTTCGTAGCGACCAATGTGCATCGTCACCTGCATTCCTGCTCGCTCGTAAAGATACTGTGCGCCTGTCAAGCTCTGGCCATCGACACCCAATCCCACGCGCAGAATGCCGTGTTGGTAGAAGGCACCGAAAGCCTGCAGTAGCAGAGCCATGCCCAGGCCCTGCTTGCGCCATGGTCGGCGCACCGCTACCTGCTCAACCCACCCACGCCCGGCCTCGCGTATCCGGCAAAGTATCGCTCCCGTGATCTGCTCCCCGTCCTGTGCCAGGAACCACAGCGTTGGATCAAAATTTTCGCGCAACATGTATCGTCGCCAGTCCTCGAAACTGCGTGGCGTGTGCGCCCAGTGATCCTGAAAACCGTCTTCAATTGTTTCGTAGGCGCGGTAGATATCCTCCGGGCTACCATCACATGCCCGCACAGTAATACCCTCCGGCCAGACCGGTGGGATAGGTGGGGCATCCATAGTGATATGCATGCGGAAGTAGACCCGCGCCAGCACATACCCTC
>WNFB01001488.1_pt1 | contig 21275 bp, 20 predicted proteins | sample 5400501 | NCBI WGS metagenome assembly WNFB01 (sample SAMN13153341, study PRJNA577476) | soil metagenome | isolation source: 200 cm saprolite under Douglas fir tree site 2 hole 1 | place: USA:California | collected 2015-04-18 | reverse complement strand
GGAATGAAGCAAAAGGTCGCGATTATCGGTGCACTGCTCCACCGGCCTCGGGTCCTACTCTTGGACGAACCCCTCAATGGGCTAGATCCGAAATCAGCCAGACTCGTAAAGGAGCTGATCCACGGACTCGCGAGGGAAGGAGTATCCGTGATGTTCAGCACACACATTCTCGAAATAGCCGAGGCCATTTGTGACAAGCTGACCATCCTTCAAGGAGGGAAGATTCTCGCGGAGGGGACCTCGAAGGATTTGAGGGATAATGCTGGACTTCCTGGATCGGGTCTCGAAGATGTCTTTCTGAAGCTTACTGGAACGAAAGGTGTCGAGGACATTGTTGAGGCGCTGATCAGATGAGACTTCCAGTTCTGTTCAAGTTTGCCAAAGTTCTCATGATTTCGCGGCTAAGAAGCACTCGACGTTCAATCGTCTCTCGAAGCATAACTAGTCGGCCGATTCTCATCGGCCTCATAGGAATCGTTCTGTTCTTCGCCGGACTGTTTTTTGGCTATCTGACAACTCTTTTCCTTAGCTCCGGCGGAGCACCCTTGACGGGGCCGGTTGCGCATCAACTGGTCGTAACCATTTTTGGAGGAGTCCCTCTTTTCCTCGTGGGGTTCTACTTCACGATGGGGCTCTTGTGGGAAGTGAATGCTTCCACAGAGGCCGAAAGCACGGACGCGATCAATTGGCTGCCCATCACGCCTGGAGAGTACGTTGCAGCCTCAGCTCTTTCGACCGGCTATACCTACTCTCCACTCCTCATGGTTGCATTCGGCTACGCTCTACCCATAGGAATTCTTACAGGAAACCTCGCTGGATTCTTGGTGCTTATTCCAATCGCCCTCTTGTCCACATCCGTCGGCTCGGTCAGCGTCGAGATTTTGAGGTCAGCATTAGCAAGCGCATCAACGGCGTTCAACAAGCTCGGCGGTAGAATCACCGTTATCATGCGAATCCTCGGGATAATCCTGATACTTCTTGTGACCCAGCTCTTATTCAGCGGAGTATTCCTAATCCAGATCATAACCTCTCTCGTCGGAACAGCCGCCGCAGCAAGCTTCGTACCTGTTTTCTGGCCCACTCTCGCAATAACTAAGCTGCTTCAATCCGACTTTCTAGGAAGCGCAGGATTCCTAGGGCTTAGTGTAGCACTATTTCTTTTGCTCTCATACGTTGCCCTATCGCTCAGAGCCAAATATTGGGCCGTGACCCCCGGAGCGATCCACTTCACCGGAGCTGGTTCCGTATCAGGGCCAAGCTGGCTAGGCTCTTCTCCCCGGCTCCATCGTCCACATCGGGACCTGCGCAGATAGATCCGATTTTTCTAGTTATTCCCTTTCTGTTCGGGATCGGATTGGGCTCGCTATTTCTTGGAATGACTTCGATTGGTCAGGAAGGAAGAAGGCTATGGAACATTAGTGCGCTTCCAGTTTCAGCTAGCATGCTGGTGAAGAGCAAGCTCTTGTTCACATCCCTAGTCTCAAGCATTGGACTTGGTCTAGGAGCCGTTGTCTCTGCTCTTTTGCTGCACGCCTCGATATTCGTTATCATTGGGTTCCTTGGTCTCGGGCTCGTCGTAATATTTGCGGAGGCGAGCTTGGGTATTGCCGTGGGGTCAAGGTTCCCAGATTTCTCGGACGGTCCAAGGCCAAGATTTGTTACGGTGATGGGATCGATCATCGGAGCCGTTTTGGGTATCGTGGAGATGGCAATAATGGCTCTCCCACTAATTCTATCGTTCATTATGAGGACCTTTCTCTCGATCCTGCTGCCCCTCCAACTCGTACTAACCCTTTCAGCCGCAGTTGCGGGGCTGCTCGCCTGGATAGGATACAGTATGTCGATCAAACCCGTCTACTCCATTCTTTCGGAACTGCCTAACTAGTTTGGGACTCGGAGACCAGCGTATAGGAATGCGTCGATAGTTGAAGTGCAGTTATTGTTACCGTGATTTTGCAGGGTCTGTTGCAGATAACGTTAATATTTACTCGTGTGGACAGGCCACGTGAATCATGGACAGGCACTTGGGAGCCATGTCAGGCTGTGATACTTCTGCATGACCAGTGATTCGCAGCGAGAAACAAGTGAGAAATTTATGGAAATGTCTGACGAACCCAAATCTTGGGTAGAAGAAGCGAGGAACAGGGTCAAGCGGATCTCGGATCTTGATCCTCAAGACCGCCTAGATATCGTCTACGGTATCGGATTATGCTGCTCGACTCTCGCGAAGAGTATGCAGGGCTGGATGCAGTGGATCGGGAATCTTTCACTAAAGGATTTTGAACGACCCGAGCTAGAGGAAATTTTTGGTATCATAAAGAAGGCAACCGTTCAGCTCATGGAGCTAGACATTGACAAGACCGAGAAGTACGAGCAGTCTCACGGTTTGCGCCAGAAAGCGCCTGACCGACAGAATCGACTCGTCAGTTAGAACAAGAATTAACAATCTAGAACGTGATCGCACCCGTGAATGATGCGGGCACTGAAAAGAAGGCGAATCGTCTCCATAGCCGAGTTTAGCCTCCATCCCATTGGGACCCGAACGGGCGTTGGAATATGTGTTAGGCGGGCACTAGAGGCTATTTCCAAGATCGAGGGGCTTGAGTACCAGGTCACTCCAATGGCGACGATCCTTGAAGCCAAAGACGTTCACACGATACTGAAAGTGGTTGAAGCTTCCCACTCGGCCTTGCGGTCGATGGGTGCAAAGAGAATTTCCTCTATCCTTCACATCGATGAGCGTCTAGACAAACCTAGAACGATGAAGGACAAGATAGAAAAGGTCAAGGGCTAATACGGTCCATCTCGTATCCGGTCTCTACTCTAGCCTCTTGAACATGCTCTGCATGAAGTGTATCGGGATCGGGTGTCCGCTCCTGCTGGTTTCGTAGTAGGTCTTGCACAAATCGCACTGCCAGACTTCCATATCGCGGATCTGAGCCGGAGCCCCGGCTTCGAAGTCTTCTTGGACGATGTATCGCCCGACGAAGTCGAGTTGCAGGTCACACTTTGGACATTTCAAGAATTTAGGTCTCAGTTCTTGTAATGTTCGTTGATGAACCTGTCAGCATCGATCGCGGCTTTGCAGCCGTCTGCCGCGGCGGTGACAGCTTGTCGATATCTGAAATCTCTCACGTCTCCAGCCGCAAATACTCCGGGAACGTTTGTTTCAGTTTCGTTACGGGTAACAATGTAGCCTTTGGAGTCGAGATCGACTTGTCCTTTGAATATCGATGTGTTTGGGTCGTATCCGATTGCCACGAACACACCGTCGGTTTTGAGAAGCTGTTCCTTTCCGGTCTTGAGGTTTCTACTCTTGACCCCTGTAACGTTGTTGTCTCCCAATATCTCGTCCACGACCGAATCCCAGACGAATTTTATCTTCGGGTTCTTTAGGGAACGCTCTTGCATTATTTGACTGGCACGTAACCTGTCCCTACGATGGACCACGGTTACCATCCTCGTGATGTTCGCGAGAAACGTTGCCTCCTCCAAGGCGGTATCTCCCCCACCGACCACGACCACTTCCTTTTCTTTGAAAAAGTAGCCATCACAGGTTGCACAGCTTGAGACCCCGTGTCCTCTAAGCTTGGTCTCTGAAGGGATTCCCAGCCATTTCGCGTTTGCTCCTGTGCTTATGATGACCGTTTTTCCTTGATAGACCCGTTTTCCGACGGTGACCTCGAAGGGTTTGGACTTGAAGTTGACCTTGGAGGCGTCGTCGTAGATAATTTCCGGACCGAAACGTTCAGCTTGCTTTCTCATCTGTTCCATCAGTTCGGGTCCAAGTATGGATTCAGGAAACCCTGGAAAGTTTTCCACATCGGATGTGAGCATCAACTGGCCCCCGGGTATCGAACCCGCGATGAGCACGGTTTTCCTTCCGGCTCTACACGAGTAGATCGAGGCCGTGTAGCCCGCAGAACCGGACCCTATGATGATAACGTCGTACATCGTATATTCCTGAAGATCGTGTGTCCACTGATTTATGGGTATTCTCGAACAGTTGTCTCTCTGGAAGGCTTAATTATCGTGTAAGATGAGATTCGAGAACAGGGCCGCCGATTGTTCGAGTATCAAGGGGTTGAGATTAGCTGGCTCGGCCATGATTCGTTCAGGATCAAGAACGGTAAGACAGTAATCATTGACCCTTTCAAGATTCGCCCGATTCCCGATAAAGCCGACATTCTCTTAATTAGCCACGAACATTTTGACCATCTGTCTCTAGACGATATCAAGAAAGTTGCTTCGGAGAACACGACCGTGATCACCATTCCCGCGTGCAAGAAGGAGCTTTCAGGCCTGAGAGTCAAGGAAGTTAAGGCGGTCAAACCCGGCGACAAGGTTGACTTGGGCGACATGTCCATCGAAGTGGTTCCTGCCTACAACTTGAACAAGTTCCGTGAACCCGGCAAACCGTTTCACCCGAAAGAGGACGGAAAAGTCGGCTTCATATTATCTATCAAGGGAGTTCGAATTTACCACGCCGGCGACACTGACCCGATTCCAGAGATGAAGAATTTCAAGACCGACATAGCACTTCTACCAGTTAGCGGAACCTATGTAATGACACCAGAGGAAGCAGGTGAAGCCGCGAGAATGATCAAACCCAAGCTTGCGATCCCCATGCATTACGGAACCATCGTCGGCTCGGAGAATGACGCCGAAAGGTTCAAGCAACTAGCCGCCTGCCCGGTGCAGATTCTCAAACCTGAATAGAACGCAGGATTTCTGAGGGCTCTGAAAGCCACTGTCACTCCAGGCTGGCTAAGAAAACACCTAGCATCCAAGAATGTCGTTGTCCTGGACGCTCGTTCTAGGAACGCCTTTTCGAGAGCCCACATTCCTGGAGCTAGAAATGCTGACCTCTTCCACTATTTCGTCCCTGGAACCGACTCCAAGAATCTGAAAGTGTTTCAAAACGATCTCGAATCGAAACTTGGACGGCTCGGCCTCAGAGGCAACGAAAAAACCGTCGTCTATGAATCCGGGTTCGGCATGAGGGCGGCACGAGTTGCTTGGATGCTCGAATATGCAGGAATTAAGAGCCCGTTAATGCTTGAAGGAGGGTTCCGCGCCTGGCAGGATTCCAGGTATCCAATCGAGAAGAACCGGAGAGTCGTTGTCCAAACTAAGTTCAAAGCCAATCCGGACCATAGTGTGCTAGCGACAGTTGGCCAGGTGAGGTCTCTATCCACGTCCGGGACCGGGCTAGTTTTGGACGTCAGAAGCAGAGGAGAATATGACGGATCAGAAAAACGAGAGTGTTGCCCACGTTCAGGACGAATACCGAGTTCGGTATGGTTTGAATGGACGAATTTTCTAGACGAAAAAGGCGGATTCCAGAGTCGCCGATCAATCGAGAAACAGCTTCGATCGAAGGGCCTCCACCCCACCTCCGACATAGCCGTATACTGTCATCGAGGTGCGCGCGCGGCCGCCGCCTTCTACGCACTAAGATCAATGGGGTACAACAAAGCTAGAAACTACGTAGGATCTTGGCACGAATGGTCATCGAAGAAAAACCTTCCCGCGGAGCCTCGCCAGCAACCTAGGTGACGATGGTTTTCCCGATTGGCTTTTGGAAGTGCCAAGCATCAGGGTCTTCATGAATCTGAGTGACCCATCCCAAGGCGATTTTCTCGGGCAGCGACAACAGGACCCTGCCCACGTGTTTGCAGAGCTGGCGGGTTTCGATTGATCTCTCCCAGTCTCCACAATCATGCGTTATTGCTTTCGTCTCAGAATCCATTGTTAAATTATAGTCGCGGATTTTCGCGACGACCTTTTCACTGGTAGCGGTTTTGATCGTTAATTCGTCATCGTGGATAGCCAACGCTCGGGCTAGCCTAGACTCTCCCATCAGAGAGCTGAGAACGTCGATAATTTTGGAACGATCGTCGCCTCCCTTGACCCATTCTCCTAGCCCCTCTGGACCTTTTCCCTTCTCCAAGTGAGCCTTAGATCTGTTGAGGGCGTCTCCTTGCGCTGGAGTAAGTTTCCCCATCATCTGGAGAATTCTAAGCGCGTTTTCGACGGCGTAGCCGTGGAAATGGTTGTTGAAGTAGCCATAGGTTGTTTTGACAGATGGTTCGACCTCCTTGACTTTAGGCACCCATGATTTCAATTCCTGTTCACTATAATGGTAATCGTACCAGGGTCGCTGTCCATGCCCGTGCCAGCGGATGTATGCGAAATCAGCTGTTACATGAACTTCAGGCGGGAGTAGAGGCTCATCCACTATCGTGTATGCCACATTGTACTTGGATAGGAGAGGCCACGTCGAATCTTGGAGCCAAGACCTGTGGCGGAACTCAATTGAATACTTGAAACCATGAGGAAGAATGGAAAGGAAGCTCTCTAGGTGGCTCAGGTCGTACTTGTATTTGGGGGGCATCTGGAGAAGTAGACACCCGAGCTTGCCGCTGTTGTTTAAGGGAAGCATCAACTCGGCAAAACGGTCAAGTTCAGACTCCAAGGCAGGGCCGATCTCCGCGAGTTTCTCATGAGTAATGGTTTGCGGAATCTTTGCGCAGAAGATGAATTCCTTGGGGGAGAATCTGTTCCAGCCCAGCACCGTGCCAGGCTGAGGGAACGCATAGAACGTGGAATCGATCTCGGCGGTCGGAAATACTTGCGTGTAGTGTTTCAGTTTGCTCTCTGTAGATGTCGGATAGAATACCCCTACCCACTCCGGGTACGACCATCCGGACGTGCCGAGGAGTAACCGGGCCGTCTTTGCCGACCTCTTGCCTAAATCCGAGTCTGTAAACCGTCTCAAGAAGCTATGGGTCGGACTCGGATCGGCGCGGGCGGTTGGGACTATTTCAATATCCCCGATGGCGACCGGCTGAAAGCATACTCATCAGCATACGATTTCGTAGAAGTGAACAGCACCTACTACCGGTTACCGAGTCCCTCCACAATAGCGAGCTGGCGCCGGAGAGTCCCGCCTGGGTTCGAGTTCTCGGTTCGATGTCAGAAGGATCTTGCCGGACTTCATCGGTTAGAGTTGACCCCGAAGTCCATCCGCATAATTGATTCCATGGAAAAGACTTGCAGACACCTGAAGGCAGCCGTTCTAACGATCCTAATTCCGAAGACACTTGTTGGAGACAGAGAAATCGCTTCCAAGCTGAACACCCTTCTCTCGAGGATAAGCCTCGGCGAGACCCGTATCGCCATCGAGTTTCGTGGAGGGGAACCAACAGAGGATACGTTGAAGATTCTACATGACCATGACGCGATTCATAGTGTTGACCTTTCGAGACAAGACCCTAAGGTGGATTCATGCATCCTCTACAGTAGGCTGTTTGGCAAAGGAAAGGAGAACATCTACGAGTTTGACGACCACGAGCTTCAAGGCATTGCCGCGAAGTCTTCTGGCCCAAAATTCGAGAAAAGCATCCTAGCATTTCACGGGGTCAGGATGTATAGAGATGCTGCTCGTTTGAAGACTTTCCTAACTTCTGGAAAGTTCCCTTCGCTTACGGGTCAAGTCGGGCTTGGATCACTAGGCGAAGTCTTGAAGGAAGATACAAGGTTCCCCACCAGCAAGTCCCAACTCATGGGGGAACAAGGCTGGAAGCTCTATGACAGGAGTGTAGAGGAGCGAGCGAGGGCGCGAGAACTTCTTGAGAAACTTCCAGAGAGGACCTACACGACTCTTGAAGACGTTCTCGAGTCCCTCAAATGCTGAAGAACATAGAACATAAAGTGGGGATTTGTCATGAATTTTCTTGTCGGCGTTGGGTGTCTTGTTGTTCCTGGGCCAAAGCTAGGTTGCTGCAAGAGGCTGGACCTGGAGCAGTTCCTTTGCTAGTACGCGATATTGTTCCGATGCGGGGTTTCTCGGCCGATAGAGTATGCCTGGCAAACCTTTGCTTGGAGCCTCAGCCATCCGGACGGATCTGGGTATTACAGATTTCAGAACTCGCTCGCCAAAGTTTTCGTTGACTTGTTGCATGACTCTCCGTGACAGTGCTGTTCTTCGGTCGTACATTGTTAGTATGATCCGGTAGTCAAAAGCTGCTTTCAACCGGGATCTCACGAGATCCATGACTTTGAGAAGCGTTGGTAGTCCCTCCATGGGATAGAACTCGCATTGCACTGGGATGAGGACCAGATCAGATGAAACGAGGGCGTTGAGGGTGAGCAGGCCGATGTTCGGTGGACAGTCGATCACGACTTGCTCGTACTGGTCTTTGATAGGGCTAATCGACTCTCTGAGCACGTATTCTCTGCCAGGGGTTGATGAAAGCTCGACTTCTGCCCCCGCTAAATCCAAGTTGCTTGGTAGCAGCGAGAGGTTCTCAATACGAGTTTTTAGGACGACTTCTTCGGCTTTGCGTGATTGAGAAAGAACGCTGTAGACTGTCGATGAAAGAGTCGCTTTCTCGAAGCCCAGTCCGGTTGTGGCGTTCCCTTGAGGGTCTAAGTCCACAATCAGCGTCCTTTTGCCTTCGATCGAGGTTGCTGTTGCGAGATTGACCGCGGTTGTAGTCTTTCCAGTCCCGCCTTTGTTATTCAGTACGCTAACGATCATTGCTAGGAGGTTCTATTCGGGATAATTACTAAGAGATTGATTCGCAGAAAATAGCTAATGGGAGCGGCTTGGGAGACGAATATCATCAGAATCTCTATCTTACCCGGGGAATAATCCTCCGGGTTCCATACCTCACATATAAGCGGCTGAAGCGCCTCGCTTTATATGAAGAGATATGATTGAATCCTCTTGTCAACAAGCATTACAATGAATTTGCTAATGTAGCCTTAGACGATCCAACAAGATGAGCAAGCTGGCTCTCATGAATCAGGACTCACTCGACGTGACCTTGCCCTCGTCAACCCAACGGATTCTCGGCCTTAATGAGGAAATTGTCGAATGCCGGGCTTGTCGGCGGCTAGTCGAATATCGCGAGTCAGTTGCTCGTGTGAAGAAGAAGCGGTTTCTGAGCTGGAACTACTGGGGCCGACCCGTTCCCGGTTTCGGAGATATCGCGGCTTCGATTTTCGTGATAGGGCTGGCTCCAGCGGCTCACGGTGGGAATCGGACCGGAAGAGTGTTCACCGGGGACAGGAGTGCCGACTTCCTTGTGAAGGCGCTTTTCGACGCTGGATATGCAAACCGGCCCCGCTCTATTGATGCGAATGACGGGTTGGAATTGCGCGGAGTTTACATGACTGCTGCTGTGAAATGCGTCCCTCCCAACGATAAGCCCAAGACCGAAGAAATGTCGAACTGCGCCCATTTCCTGATGTCGGAGTTGGAGATCTGCAATAGGTCCAGAGTCATCCTCTGCCTAGGACAGTTTGCTTATCGTTCCACGATGACTCTAATGACGAAGAACAACCTCTTCACGTCTAAGACTCCAAGGTTTGAACACGGACTCGAAATCAACCTACTAGACGGGCGGAAGGTCGTTGCATCATACCACCCAAGTCCGAGAAACACACAAACAGGCACGCTAACCGCTGACATGTTCAACTCTCTTCTCCGGAAGATAAGCAAGGACCTGAATCGCACGTCCTAGCTTTCTCTGCCGAAAAATGGCAGCCTCGCAAACCAACATAGTCTAAAAATCTATCTGGAAGGTTGTGGTCGTTCTAGCTGAATGTCGCGTGATAGGTACTCCTTGGTCTTCGATTCGGCCTGAACCAAGAGCTCCTCGAAGTGCTTGTTAAGTGCCTTGATCTTTTCCTCTGCGAAGTGAAGTCTCTCTGTAGCTTGAATCTCATCCTTCTTCCCATCATCGATCTTCTTGAGAACAATTTTCCTCTCAAGATAGAGATTCTTGCAGGTCGGGTCGTGGAGGAGTCGTTGTCGTTGACCTAGGAGGTTTCGGCCTTTGCTCTGTTTTTGTGATAGGTGTTCGGTTGTCGTTAGCTGGTCAAGCTGAACTACAACTCTGGTAGTCTTTCGATGGCTGAGCCCCATCTTACCTGAGTCCAGAGCACTCTTCAGGTTGGTCAGAATCGGGGTGAGGTAGGGTCCTGAGTTTCGGGAGAGGAAGCTCCTGTAGGGGGACTGAATGTATTCGCCCAGGGCCTCTCTCTCCTCCGATCTTAAGGCGATTTCGCCTCGCTGGGAAAGGTCTCTGAGTTTTCGGAGGGGTCGGCGGAGGTGCGTCAAAGTGTCCGTTCTGAACTCTCTGCTCTCCTTGCGAAGCTCCTTCTCGATCTCCAGAACCTGCTTGAGAGAGTCGTTCGCCGTGATCTTGTCCAGCTCGCTTGACAGTTCTTTTGTGGCGGACAAGAGCACTTCGCGGGTTCGTTCAAGTTCGATGCTATCCTTCCTTTTCTCGTCAAGTTGGAGTCCGATTTGATGGATCGTCTCAACAATGCTTGTGAGAGTCTTTGCACGTTGGAGGTTTTCTCCTTCTCCCTCGAGGAACTGAGATACTTTCTCACCTACTTTCGCTATTCTCTCGACGGTCCCTGAGAATGAGAGCATGTCCAACAGGTAAAGTCCATGGATTTCTCTTTGGGTGTTGTTCTTGCTTTCTCTGAGAGACCGGGCGGTGTTGGAGAGATTGTCCCGTAGAACCTTGAAGGAGTCCCAGGAGACTTCTTGGGGGGTCTGGATTTTTTCTATACCGGAGACGCCATCTCTGGCAACACGTCCCACAACTCTAGCGGCTCGATAAGAGATCGGGTCTTTCTTGGTCGCCAGGTTTCCATCGGCCTTGCGAGAGAGTTCTTCAAAGAAACTTCGGGCTTCATCAAGCGCCCGGCGGGCGTCATCAGAGAGTTTTCCCGCCTTGTTCTTCGTAGGGCGAAGTGCTTTCTCGAGTTCTTGATCCAGCCAGGTGTCGTATTCGTTTACGCGGATTTTCAATTATCGGGGGACCAGGGGAAGATTCTTACCTAGTCTCCTCTCTCAGATTAATGGCTATGGTGTCCATTGTTTGCTGAGCTTTTTCTTTCCTCTTTGCCAGGTCAGATATCAGTGACTCAAACAGCTCTCGGGCTATTCTTCCACTCCTGTACTGGTTTCTGAGGTCTGCCGATGTGGTTCGGACTACTTGGATGTCCGCCTCCGCTCGCTCGAGCCTCTTGATCATGTCCTGGTATCGCGTATTTGCCTTTGATAATTGGTCTTTGATCGGAGCCAGGGTTCTATCCAACTCGGCTATTCTCAAATCGATAACTCGTCTTCTTCTTTTGAATTCATGTCGGTTAAGCGCTCCTCTTGATAGGTCCTCGTCCATCTTTTCCGCTTCGAGTCGCATTGCTGATTTTTCATCATACAATTCTACGAACCTTCCAATGAGCTCGGACGGAGCCCCTGAGATTGCCACACCAGCGGTCCCGGTGGCGCCAACCGCGAGAACAATGGCCGCGATGGATCCTACGGCGAGTCCCGCCCATCCAAGGGCTGAGAGGCTTGCCCAGAAGGGGTCAAGCTGGTAGTCCATCGTAAAGGACAGGTTGGACATTGGGGTGACCGTGGAGACCTGCACGAGGATCTGGCTGCCTGAAATTGTGAATGTTTGGCCGCTTAGAGAATCGAGGCGGAATCCCACGGGAGTCACTATTTTCAACTGTAAGACAGGTTCAAAGAACTTGACGTTGTCGAGTAATCGGAAGCTCAGCTCGAATCGGCCTAATCCCTTTGACGTCAGGTAAGACTGGGTAGGGAGTGAGTAGGTGATTCTGGTCAAAGAGGAACCGCCGCTTTTCAGCGCTCCGAACCTCGGAGCGAAAGCAACGGCAGTCGTCCCATCTAGCGCAGTTGAGGCGGTTAAAGTTGCAACCGATGGGATGATATCGCTCGCTATGGCACTCGGAACGTTCTTCGGAACAGGCAGAGCGATGGTGGTCAGGTCGTGGCCCTTGTTGGTCATGTTGTAAAAGTCTGTGACTTGAATCGAGCCCGTCTGCGCGAGGGTTATAGTCCGGTTCGCGACTACATCCAGAATGCTCTGGGTGGTTCCTGTCGAGGAGAACGTCATTGTAGCGACGGTCGTATTGAACTTCTGAAGGGTCTTAGTTTGGGCCGTGAAGGCGGCGCTGGCGAACGTTCCATTTACAGACGATACTTTCGGAGACTGCCAGTCACCGGTCTTCACGGAAAGTTGCGCGCTAGTAACATTGTAAGTCCCATCCGTCAGAGGGAAGGGTTCGAACACGAAACTAAAGTTACTTGAGGTCGAGTTGAAGCTCAATAGGTCTGAATACACGCTTGTGAGGTTGAAACCGTACGTGCCTGTCTTTGCGGAGGGAAATGCGATGTCTATCTCCGAGTAGTTACCGATCAGGGGCGCCGCTAGGCTCTTCGGGGTGGGCGGCGAGATCTTCAGCTGGTTTGATTGCGAGTCCACGGCCTGGCTGAATCGGAGTCGGCTTGCCAGAGAGGATGGTATGCCGAGTGTGATCTGGGATATTGGCGAGGCTCCTGTCGTTAGACTGAACTGATCGCTGACAAAGGTCACGCCCCAATTATTGGTAGTAATAGATCTGCTTACAGTAACGGTGCAGCTGCTCGAAGTGCAGTTGGTCTGAGCTAATGCCGGACTGGGAAGCTGGGTTGACAGTAGTGCCAATAGTAGGAGCGAGAGTACGAGTGCCTTCATTTGCAGAAACCATTGTGCACCGTGGGGGTTTGCCAAGCATCCGGAAAGACTCCCTACTTATTTATTCCCATAGAAGCACGAATCGCAACACTAAGGAATCGCTATGCGGAGCATTCTGGTTACAGGAGCAGGAGGTAGTGCAGGCAACAATGTTTGCTGGAGCTTGCGCGTCAGCAAGGACGGCAAGAACATTCTCCTCGACGGAACCGATGTGGACAAGACAAGCATCGAACTCAACGGATGGATCGACAGAGCGTACACTCTTCCATCCGCCACCAGCCCTCGATACGTAACGCGGCTCAACCAGCTCATTAAGAAAGATAGCGTCGAGATGGTCTTTCCTCAACCTGACTCAGAAGTAGGCCGAATATCGAGGGACAGAGACCAAGTTCGCGCCTCTTTGTTCCTCCCAGATCGTGAGGCCGTGAAGGTATGTCAGGACAAGTACGAAGCGCTTTCTAGATGGTTCAAAAAGGGACTCAGGAGACAACCCATCGTTCTCTCGCCCCGTAATCCCAGAACCCGGCAATCAGTTAGGAGGCTTGCGTTTCCCTGCTGGGTCAGAGCGAGACAAGGGGCGGGCGGAAGCCTCAGCTGTCTAGCGAGAAGCCAGAATAGTGTGGAACACTGGATCAACTACCACTGGGCGGAAAGACTGAAGACCGATTTTATCGTGGAAGAGTATCTCCCAAATCGAGATTTCTGTTTCATGTCTATCTGGAATGAAGGAAAACTGGTAACGTCGATGGTTAGGGAGCGTCTGAGTTGGGTGGGACACCGAATTGTAGGGTCAGGTGGAACCTCCAAGCTAAACCGTATAGTTCACTCGAACAAGGTAAACACGACCGCCATAGAAGCGATCAAAGCCGTCTCCAAGAATCCTCACGGAATATTTTGCGTCGATCTAAAGGGGGACGCGAGCGGTGTTCCACGCCCCACTGAGATCAACTGCAGGTTCACAACCAACGTTCACTACCTCACCCTGGCCTCTTTGAAACTCGGTCACCCAGAGTGGAATTTTCCATGGCTGGCTGCAAGGATATGCCTGGGCGAGAGGATTCCATCATGCAAGACTCTGAACGCATTACCCGCTAACTTGTGGTTTACGAAGAATACTGATATGGGCTTCACTATGGTGGAAGATGGGAAATGGCGAGCAGAAGACTTCTCCTAGAGAGGTTCCGCGGCACCTTCTCTCTTCCTGTAGAAGTATAGGCGGACTTGTCGGTCCCAGATGAAGAGCCAGGAAATCGACAAAATTAGCGCTATCATGGCTTTTACGCCAGCGTCAAAATAGCGGCCGAGGCTTGGGTCTAACTGTAGACGAAGAGGCGCTACGAGCAGAGCGAGGATTCCGAAACCGAGTATCATCAGTCCCCACTGAGTAACGAATACGATGAGCTGCAAGGCAATGGCTCGCAGGTTCAGTTTTTTCACCCTATCAGAATCATTGTGATCAATGCTAGAGTTGCCGAGATTAGGTAGAGTGCAAATATCGTCGATACGATCTCAGACTCCTTCGCCGGTCGACCAACCAGTAGGGTTCTGACAAGGGTCAAGGGTGCTTCGGGATCTGATGACGAGGCTAGACGGCCATCGTCGAGCAGTCTTGTTGGTTTTGCGGTCAGCGCTCTGTGCTCGGTGAACCTCTTGATTTTTGAGAGGAAGAAGAAGGAATTCTGGATGTTGGGAAACATGGCAACTATGCTCGCTATTTCACTCCTGCTAAGTATAGCGAGCGCGCCCAGCGCTGCTCCAACTGACAATTGTCCCACGTTTCCAGCGAATGCTTTGGACGGATACCGGTTGAAGTAGAAGAAACCCAAGGCAGAGAAGAGTAGAGCGGCGTAGAGAAAGACTGAGCCTGGAGCGGGGTCCGTGATGAGGACTCCTATCAGGAGGGCGGCGGAGATTATCGAGACGCCCCCTGCCATGGTTCCATTCAAGGGGTCGAGCATGTTGGTCGTGTTCGAAGTGACTGAAATGGCGACCGGTATGCTCAACGGATAGATGACTGGCAGGTGGAAGGCTCCGAAGATAGGAACTTGGAGTGTGGGGTTGTACACTTGATTAGGATAGAGTAGTCCGAGGGCTACTATTGGTAGACCACAGAGAAGAGTGAGCAGAGGTTTGTAGATGCCCCTCATCTTTAGTCGGTCATCGAGTACCCCGACGACCGCTGCGGATCCAACTACCAGGGAGAAGGCGAGCATCATCAGCGAGTTCCCCCCGCCGATGAGAACGTACGCTTCTGACAGGAGTATCAGGGTGATAGGTATTGAGGCGCCGCACATCTCAGGGATTCTTGGCTTGTTCAGTTTGTGAAGGTCTATTCCTACAATTCCTCTCTTCCCGTTCACCTGCATGAAGAAGCGAGTTAGAACTAGGGAGACGGGAAAAGATACGATCGCAAGTAGGACGGCGGTGGTAATCTCCCACCCGCTAGGGAGCATGAACGAGGGTGGTTGGAGCCGATTATAAAAGAAATGATTTCCTCGGGCGAAGGATTATCAGTAGTCGGAAACCGACCGCGTTCAGAATTCAGATGGCGACATTCGACCATCCCTTTCTTCCGAATGCAAGTGCGCCGATTCGGAAAATGATGTTGGAGGCTATCGGAGTCGCCTCTATCGACGAGCTGTATTCTGACATTCCAAGCCAGGTTCGAACGAACCGTGCGTTAAAGGTGGACTGGCTGCCTTCAGAGCAGGAGGTCAAGAATCATGTCGATCGTATGTTGGCCGAGAACAAATCGGCTAGTGATATGCCCGTCTTCCTCGGGGCGGGTATCTACAATCATTATCTCCCCGCTGCGATCAAGGCTATTCTCGCTAGGACTGAATTCCAGACTTCTTACACGCCCTATCAGGCAGAGGTGTCTCAAGGACTCCTCCAGTCTCTGTTCGAATTCCAGTCAATGATCGCTGATCTTACACAGATGGACGCTGTCAATTCCTCGCTGTACGACGGGTCGACTGCTCTGGGCGAAGCCGCCAGGATGGCGTCTAGAGCGACCGGAAGGAAGAAGATTCTCGTGCCTGAAGGTTTGCATCCTGGAAAGTTCTCGGTTTTGAAAAACTATGCGGAACCCGCCGGCATAGGAATCGAGACTTTCAGGTACGACAGGGTGACTGGGGGACTAGAGAAGGGCAATCTAGTATCTAAGATCGACCGGGATACTGCTGCGGTGTATTGTGAGGTCCCCTCGTTCTTCGGCGTCCTCGATCCAGAGGTCGCAAACGTTCCCTCGATATGTCATGCGAAAGGGGCTTTGTCGATCGTGGGCTTTGATCCTGTGTCACTGGGAGGATTGAAACCTCCGGGCGAATACGGAGCTGACATCGTCATAGCAGAGGGTCAATCGATATCGACCGAGATGAACTTCGGCGGACCCGCACTGGGAATCATCGGGTGTCGTGGAGAGAACCTGATTCGTCAGCTGCCAGGCCGATTGATCGGCATGACTACGACTCTCGACGGGAAAGAGAGAGCATTCAGTATGGTCCTTCAGACCAGGGAACAACACATTCGTCGGGAGAAGGCTACTTCTAACATTTGCACAAATGAGGCCCTCTTCGCAATTGGAGCCGCTACCTACCTTTCCCTCCTTGGGCCCCAGGGCCTTCGCCAGCTGTTCGAGAGCATCCTCGTCAAGACTAGCTATGCGATCAAGATGCTCAGCGAGATACCAGGGGTCGTGGTTCCCCATTTCACTGGTCCGCATTATCAAGAGTTTGTTGTCTCGTTCAAGGGACCAAAGGGAACTCTTGGGAGACTGAACAAGTCACTGATCGGCCACGGTGTGCATGGGGGCAAGAGCCTCGTGAAGGACTTCCCTGAGCTGGGCGAGAGTGCGCTTTTCTGCGTGACCGAAGTCCATAGCACCGAGGCCGTTGACAAGCTTCGGCTCCTCATCGAAAAGCTTCTGGAGGCATAGAAGATGTTCCACCAGGCAAAGTGGGACGAACCGCTGCTTTTAGAGAGGTCGGCCCCTGGAAAAAGAGGCCACAATCCAACGAGACCTAGCGACATCGAGCGGAAGGTCGTCGGACAAGACCCTTGGAAAAACGTTCCAAAAGCCTTGCTGAGAAACGGCCTCCCCACACTGCCAGAGGTTTCGGAGCCGGAGGTAGTTCGCCACTACACGCGTCTCTCGCAGGAGAACTTTGCGGTAGACCTAGGAATCTATCCTCTCGGGAGTTGCACGATGAAGTACAACCCAAAAGTCTCCGAAGCCATCGCCCAGAACCCGAAACTGGAGAAGATCCACCCTGAGCAAGACGAGTCGACGGTGCAAGGCATCCTGGCAATATTGCACCGGTTGGACGAGTTCCTTGCAGAAATCACAGGAATGAGCCGAATGTCGCTCCAGCCAGTTGCTGGTGCCGCTGGAGAATACCTTGGGGCTCTAATCATGCGCGCCTATCACAAATCGAAGGGAGAACTGGAAGAGCGGCGTGAAATGATAATCCCGGACTCTGCCCATGGCACAAACCCTGCCAGCGCAGCGATGGCCGGATTCAACGTTGTAGTCGTCCCCTCAAACGACGAAGGCACTGTAGATCTTGAGGCTCTCCGCAAGGTAGCAGGGCCGAAGACAGCCGGTCTTATGATCACCAACCCGAACACGCTCGGTATTTTCGAGAAGAATGTTCTCCAGATTGCAGAGGTGGTCCATGACGCGGGCGGCCTGCTGTACTACGATGGTGCTAACTTCAACGCGATTCTGGGGAAGGTTCGGCCAGGAGATATGGGATTCGATATTGTTCATCTCAATCTTCACAAGACATTTGCGACTCCCCACGGTGGCGGGGGGCCGGGCGCCGGGCCAGTGGGCGTTAGAAAGGATCTCGAACAATTCCTGCCAGTTCCACTGGTTGGTTTTGACGGAAAGAAATACTTCTTCGATTACGACGTTCCCCATTCTGTGGGGAAAGTCACTGCGTTTCACGGCAACATTGGCGTCTTGGTAAGAGCTTACGCCTACATTCTGAGCCTCGGTCCTGATGGACTCAAGGCGGTTGCTGAAACCGCGGTGTTGAATACAAACTATGTTCTGGCCAAAGTTCTCGAACGGAGCAAGTTTGAGCTTCCGTTCAGTCGGCGGAGGAAGCACGAGTTCGTGCTGAGCGCTAAGAAGATCAGTGAGCAGACAGGTGTCAGAGCGTTGGATATGGGTAAGAGGATGCTGGATTGGGGGCTTCATTCGCCTACGGTCTATTTTCCCCAGATTGTGGAGGAGGCTATGATGGTCGAAGCCCCAGAAACTGAGAGTCTCCGCGATCTCGACGAGCTTGTTGAGGCATTCATCAGAGTTGGGAAAGAAGCCGATTCCGATCCTGAAACACTCCGAAGCGCTCCGCACAACACTTCTGTCGGAAGAATCGATGAAGTGAAGGCCTCACATCCCAAGACTCTTACGCTCAAATGGAACAACCCAAGTGCGAGGGCTAAAGCTTCGTAAAGGTCAGCGCAGGTTGACACTTTTGCCTAAGGCTTCTGTCGTCACGGAAGAAGGGACTTGACTGGTTCGACCTGCGACTAATAGGCGTACTTATTAATTCAGTTGGGGAATCTATCATTTCGTATTACGATTTGAATACGTCATAGCTATTCTATGATATATGATCCTTCCATTCCCAACTGTACTGATCGATTTTGTCTGCCGAAGAAATCTCCTCCGACGAGAGGCTCTCGAACCCAGCGCTCAGAGTTTCCGTTGTTGGAGTAGGGGGCGCGGGGAACAACCTGTTAAGTCACGCGATAGGGGGTGGAGTCAGTCCGAGCCGTTGCGTAGCGGTTAACACGGACAGGGGACAGCTCTCCCGATCCTTAGCGAGAAACAAGGTCTTCCTAGAGCCTACTGGCCAGGGGGCTACAGAATTCGCGACAAAGCGAGACGACCAAAGAACGTTTCAGTCCGCTGCCCACAGAGTCACAACCTACACCGACGGATCCGACTTTACAATCGTTGTCACAGGCCTTGGCGGGGGTACTGGCACAGAAAGCGCGCCAATCATCGCTCAAAGGTCACGGACCCCAGTTCGTCCGGTGGTATCCGTTGTGGCGATTCCATTCATTCATGAGAGAGAACGTCGGTTCATCGCACTACGTGGCCTCAAGAGAATGGTTGAAGCATGCGACTGCACAATCGTCATAGACAATGGGCTTGATCGAGACTACCTAAGCACAGCCACAAGAAGCACCGACCAGACAGCAAGCATCGCCGTCAGGAGTCTCACCGAGTTGCTTTCAGGGGCAGAGGATGTCGAAGCAAGAGATATTCTAGAGATTCTCTCTAGAGGAGATCTTGCCACGGTCTGTAACTTCGTGCTTAGAACGGGAGACACTCTTCAATCCTCCGTTATTCAGGCGTTGAGAACCCCGTCAGCGAACCTACCTCTGAAAAATGCCAAGGGAGCACTACTTCTCTACCGAGGACCCGCCACACTTAGCACCGCGCAGTTTGCTCATGCATACGACGCTTTGGTTTCCCTCGTTGGACATGATCTCGGCTTCATTCACGGGAGCGTCTACACCCAGTCAGAGCCCTCAGTATGCCTCTTCCTAACAGGCTACGCCTACGGGACCGCGCTAAACGGGTTCACCGAGTTCATCGAACTGTATGATGCAGAATACGGCCAGGAAGAAGGCGACGAGCTAACAACATTCTCAGTGCCACTGCACCAAATGGAACCAGGTCAGGCTCGAAGAGACTAGTCTCCCTCGCGCTTCCTATAGAACATCTTCCGAAATCGTTCATTTGCCCGAACAGAGCGACCAGCAGGGCTCACTGAGCCGGATACAAGCGAAGCCAGTATGGATCCAGTATCCTTTGATTTGGATTCAATTTCGGTGTAGGCTCTTCCAATTGTCTCTGGTATATGTGAGTCACTTCCCGCTGTCATAGGATACCCTTCTCTCTCTGCGAATTTTCGGGCGCGTTTCCATGTCACGGAATGGAGGAAACTGGAAGAATTGATGACCTCGATCGCATCGGGACGAACGGTCAAGAGATGAGGTCTCACGCTGGATCTTAATAGATCATAGGGATGAGGGATGATCGAGACCCCGTTCTGATCTCGGATTGTTCGAATTGTTTTATCTGCCGAAAGTCCCCGAGGAATGGCCTCTGACAACCCAAGGCCGATGACATGTCCGTCTCGCGTCGATATCTCGATGCCGGGGAGTATCAATAGGCCGTCGCCTGAATCGCGGGCAAGAACATTATGGTCGGTTATCGCTAGTCCATCTAGTCCACGGTCTCTGCAAATAGTTGGTAGCCGTTCGGGGGACGTGAATGCATCGCTCGATCTGCTAGTGTGAACGTGTAGGTCAAGCTTCAGTTTCAAAAGGAGCCCTGCTTCTGATACTCTCTAGATCTGCTCGCAGCTTCTCAGCGTTGACCTTGTGGAACAGGGGTTGGAGGGGGCGAATCCGCGTTCCAGGCTTTACGATGGTTTGTCCGGCGGATTTCCATGGCAGGTTGGCCTTTTCCGTCAAACTTAGACAGATCTTCTTGGAGGCTGATGGCAGGAAAGGTTGGAGAAGTATGCCAAGGCTCGCTACGATCTGTATCGAGACGCCGAGAGTTTCGCCTGCGGCGTCAACGTCCGTTTTGTAGAGGCGCCACGGTTCGTGCTCATTGAGGTATCGGTTTCCTTCCCTTGCAAGCTCGACGACTTGCTCTAGACCCTCTTTCAGCCTGAAGTGTCCAAGCCTATCATCGACCCTTGCGAGGCTAGCGCTCATTGTTGCCAGTATCGTCGCATGCTGTTCCTTGCTCGCGGAGTATTTTGGAACTTTTCCCTTGTAGTATGTCTGAATGAATGACGTGGTTCGGTGAACGAAGTTCCCTAGAACGTCATTCAGTTCAGTGTTGACTTTTCTTGCGAACTCGTCCCAGGTGAAGTTGGTATCTTTCTGTTCAGGTCTCAGGCTGATCAAAGCATACCGCCAATATTCCGGCCCTTCGAGTTCGACAGCCTCATCCATCCAGATGCCGATCTTTCTGCTTCTGGAGAATTTCTGCCCTTCGAGCTGTATGTACTCGGACGAGGATACCTGCCAGGGCAGATCATAGTTCTCCTTTGTGGCCAGGAGTAATCCAGGAAAGATTACGACGTGAAATGGAATGTTGTCTTTTCCTATGAAATGCACGTTGCGGCTTTCAGGGTCGAACCAGTATTTCTTCCATAAGGAAGGTTGCTTCTTTTTTTCAGCCCATTCCTTTGTCGCTGAGACATATCCGAGGACGGCTTCCATCCAAACATAGATCGTCTTTCCTGTGGCTCCTTTGAACGGTGCGGGTATCCCCCAAGCGTTGTCTCGGGTAAGTGAGCGGGGCTTGAGCCCATCTCTAATCCATCCCAGGCTGAAGTTTCGTGCGTTTTCGGGAAAATTTGGGTTTGTTTCGATGTACTTCCGAAGCGGTTCTGAGAGTTTGGGAAGGTCGAAGAACCAGTGCTCCGACTCTTTCTGGATTGGGGTCGAGTGATCGAGGGCGCAGCGTGGGTTGATGAGGTCTTTCGGGTCGAGGACCTTTCCACAATTGTCGCATTGGTCCCCGCGTGCGTTGGGGTTGTGGCAGTAAGGGCATTCGCCTTCAACGAAACGGTCCGGGAGAAAGCGTTTGTCGTTCAGACAGTAGAGTTGGGTTATCTTCTGGCTGTATACGAAGCCGTTCTTCTCAACTTTGAG
>WNFB01001286.1_pt1 | contig 21282 bp, 20 predicted proteins | sample 5400501 | NCBI WGS metagenome assembly WNFB01 (sample SAMN13153341, study PRJNA577476) | soil metagenome | isolation source: 200 cm saprolite under Douglas fir tree site 2 hole 1 | place: USA:California | collected 2015-04-18 | reverse complement strand
CTCCGGCATCGCCCCAGCTCAGCCAGATCGAATACGGCTGCCGCGGATGCATGAGGCGCAACGTGTCGGTCGACCACGCGGTGTCCGCGAGAGCGCGACCGCCGCTGGTGTGCGCCCAACGCTTGTGCGGAGTTCCTCTCGGGAGAAACAGCGCGACCACGTCGGCCCGGTCGTCCACAAGCCGCGCCGCCCATGACATCCCGGGACGGCCGTCGCGGGTGATGTAACGAAGCACGACGTCATCGCCCACGTGCACGTGCGCACAGTAATGAAGAGGCCCCGGGTCACCCCGGGGCCTCTAAGGGTCTGAGACGCCTCAGTTTGTTACTGAGCGTCCTTCAGGATCTGGTTCGCCTTTGTGCCGGCGTCCTTGAGCGCCTGATCGGGCGTCGCCTTTCCGGTCATGACCGAGACGTACATGTTGAGGAGGACGTCACGGATGTCCTGCTGGCCGCGCACGTTCGGCTCCGGGATCGAGGTCGGCACCGCATCGAAGGCCTGCTTGCCCTGTGGGTCCTTGCTGGCCCAATAGGTCTTGAGGGCCTCGTTGTTCGCGGCGCTCTTGCGGACGGGCATGTAGTAGGACTTGGTCGCCCAGTCCGCGGTGTTGTCCTGCTCGCTGAACCACTTGATGAAGAGCCACGACGCGAGCTGCTTCTGCGGTGTGCTCTTGAAGACCGCCACGTTCGCTCCGAACATCACGGTCGCGGGAGACGTCGTGCCGGTCTGTGGCGGTGCGCCGACACTCCAGTTCTGCGGCGTCTTCATCGCCGCGGCGATGAACGGACGGCTGGAGGTCGATGCGAAGGTGAACGCGAGCTTGCCGGCCGCAAAGTCGTTCTGCCAGTCGAAGTTGGTCGGGGTGTAGGCGAAGCCACCGTCGTACAGACGCTTGAGCATCTGCAGGACCGCGAGGCCTTCCTTGCCGTCCCAGGCCACGGTCTTGCCATCGGCGCTCATGAGCTTGCCGCCCATGGAGAGGACCATCGCGTTGAAGTAGGACGCGTCGGACGTGCCGGCGTATCCGTACTGCGTGGTCTTGCCGCTGGCGTCCTTCTTGGTCGTCTTCATGACGGCCTGCTCCCAGTCCGCCCAGGTCTTCGGCACGGACGTGATACCCGCGGCCTTGAGCGCGTCCTCATTCGTGTACATGAGGGCGAGCGACTTGGTGAACGGGAACGAGAGGAGCTTGTTGCCGTACTGCGCGAAGCGGTTGGTGTCGAAGTACGGCTTGTAGATGTCGTCCTTGCTCGCCTGGTCGAGGCCGTTCTTCTTGCTGTTCACGTAGGCGTCGAGGTCGACGACCACGTCGGCCTTGGTGTAGTCGGCGACGAAGCTCTCGTACGCGTGCGCCAGATCCGGCAGCGCGCCGGCCTGGATCGCCCCGAGGGTCTTCTGGTAGAGCTGCGTGTAGTTCCCCTGGACGACGGCCTGGACGGTGATGCCCTTGCCGTTCGTGTCGTTGAACTTCTTGACCGCCGCCTCGAGCGCGCCCTTCTGCGGGTCGCTCGTCAGCGCGTGCCAGAGCGTGATGGTGACCGGGCCGGTGATGTCGAGATCCGCCTCGGTCGTGGCTGCCGGCGCCGGCGTCCCTGACGGGGTCGCCGTACCGCCGCAGGCCGCCACCAGCATGGCGATGGCCGCGATGATGCTCAGTTTGCGCATGCGATCGTTCCTCCTCCTACCTCTCCACACGACTCTGCGTCGGGCAGATGACCCCACTGTGTCCTACGCGTGAGAACTATCCGCGGATGCCGGTCCTCGCGACTCCCTGCACCAGGTAGCGCTGCCCTAGCAGGTAGAGCAGGACGATCGGTGCCACGACGAACGACGACGCCGCCATGAGCAGATGGTATTGCGAGCGGGCGGTGTCGCGGAAGGCGTTCAGCCCCACCTGTATCGGCTGGATATCTGGCCGAGAGGTCATGATCAGCGGCCACTGGAAGGCGTTCCAGCTCCCGTAGAAGGAGATGATCGCCACCGTTACAAGCGCCGGGACAGAGATCGGCAGCACGACGGACCAAAGGAACCGCAGGTGCCCCGCGCCATCGATCACCGCGGCATCGCGCAGCTCTTTTGGCACCGAAAGGAACTGCTGCCGCAACAGGAAGATCGAGAACGCCGTCGCGAGGAAGGGGAGCATCTGGACGAGATAGCCCTGGACAACGTGATCCGCATCGTTGGGCCGGAACAGCCGGGTCATGATCACGAAGTTCGGGATGAGCGTCGCCTCGGCCGGCATCATGTACGTCGCGAGCAGGACCGTGAAGAGCACGGCCTTCCCCTTGAAATTCATCAGCGCGAAGGCGTAGGCGGCGAGCACGGCTGTGATGAGCTCGCCGAGGGTGTTCACCGCGGCGATGAGCACGGTGTTCGCGAAGTACCGTCCCCACGGCGCCTTGTTCCAAGCCTCGATGTAGTTCTCGAAGTGCAGGCCCTGCGTGGGGAAGATCGTCGGTGGCGGCGTGATCGACTCGAAGAAATCCTTCAGCCCGGTCGTGACCATGTAATAGAAGGGGTACGCGATGATGCCGCCGACGAGGATGAGCACGACGTGCGTGAGCAGGCGCGAGCTGACACGCGGTACGGCCGGCCGGCGGACCGTGCGCGTCGCCACCTGGGGGATCACGTTCGGGATGTTCATCCGTATTGCACCCGCCGCTCGAGGAAGCGGAACTGGAGCAGCGTGAATCCGAGGATCAGCAGAGTGAGCAGCACGCCCATCGCCGACCCGTATCCGATCTGGCCCTGCTGGAAGAACGTGCGGAATACGAGCATCGACACCGTGCGCGTGGTATCGAGGGGTCCCCCGTTCGTGAGCACAAAGATCTCGTTGAACGCCCGCAGCACGCCGATGCTCGCGATGGTGAAGACAAAGAAGATCTGCGGCGTGAGCAGGGGGAGCGTGATCTTCGTAAAGACCTGGCGCTGGCTCGCGCCGTCGAGGCGCGCCGCCTCGTAGTACTCCACCGGGATGTTCCCGAGGCCCCCGAGGAAGATCACGATCTGGAAGCCGAGGAAGTGCCAGATGGAGAAGATGGCGACGCTAACGAGCGCGAGGCTGGGCCCAGCCGCCACGGCGGGCACATCGACGTTGAAGCGGTTTCCGATCATGTCGAAGATCCCATTCGGCTCCTGCAGGAAGCGCAGCGGTCCGAGGCCCAAATTCGCGAGGATCGTGTTCAGCACGCCGTACTGCGGGTGGTAGACGTACTCGAACACCGCCGCCGCGGCGACCGTCGCCGTGATGTACGGGAGGTAGTAGATCGTTCGGTACGCGCTGCGACCGCGGATCTTCTGGAACAGCAGGTACGCGATGACCAGTGCGAGCCCGATCTCGATGGGGACGGTGATCAGCGCGTAGGTCAGGGTCGTCGAGACCGACCGCCAGAATGTCTCCGCGCGCGCGCCGAACAGGATGTCGCCGTAGTTGTCGAGCCCGCGGAACGCCCCCTGGATGATGTCCCACTTGAAGAAGCTGATGTAGATCGCGTAGATCGAGGGGAAGACCTTGAATACCAGGAGGACCGCGAACGCGGGGAGAAGGAAGAGATAGGCCTGAACGTTCTCGACAACGAGGCGCCGACGGCGTGAGGCCGCGCGCTTGTCGATCGCGATAGCCCCTCCCGACACCTTCGGCGATGATAGACAGCGGTGCCCATCTACGACTACCGCTGCGACGAGTGCGGCCATCGTTTTTCGGCCGTCCAGTCGTTCAGCGAGGGTCCCATCGAGAAATGCCCGAATTGCGGCAAGCGCCCACGCAGGCTGATCACCACGCCCGCGATCGTGTTCAAAGGTTCAGGTTGGTACAAGACCGATTCGCGCGGGAAGGCGCCCAGCGAAGCGGGCGAGCCGGCCAAGACCGAGTCGAAGACCGACACGAAAAGCGACACGAAGAGCGACGCGAAGAGCGGAACGAAGACCGAGCCAAAGACCGAGTCGAAGCCGGCCGCCGACGCGAAGCCGCCGGCGAAGAGCGAGGCGAAATCCTAGAGCGAGCCAAGAGCGCGACCTCGTTCGCGCGTCGCCTGGCGACGTCCTGCCTCGCGGACGAGTGCTTGTTCCTCGCGGGGGGCGTCGCATACCAGCTGTTCTTCGCGCTCATCCCGCTGCTCGCGCTCGTCGTCGGCGTCCTCGGCTTCGTCTACGGCAGCGACCGCGCCCAGCGCGAGCTGGCGCAGCTCCTGCGCGAGATCTATCCCTCGGCCTCGCAGCAGGAGGTCCGCATCGCGCGCGAGCTCGTGGACGGACGCGCCCTCTCGCTGGGAATCGGCGTCGTGGGCACGATCTTCGCGACGTCCGCAGTGTTCAGCTCGATCGACACCGCGCTCGCCGCGGTCCTGAAAGGCGGCAAGAGGCGGAGCATCGTGCGTGGCTACGTCTCGTCCTTCAGCTTCGTCGGCGGCATCGCGCTCATGGCCGTGGCGTCCTTCGCGCTCTCGTACGGCGCGCAGGCCGCCCAGGGCGCTCTGACCGACGCGGGCCTTGGGCGGACGGCGCGCACGGTCATCGCGATCGGCTCGCCGCTCCTCGGCCTGGCAGCGGGCTTCGCCTTCTTCTACGTGATCTATCGCTACGTCCCGCGGACCCGCGTCTCGGTGCGCGCCGCGCGGTCGGCGGCGCTGGTATCCGCCGTGCTGTGGGAGGTGGCCAAGGTGGCCTTCGGCTTCTTCACGCGCGCCCTGGGCACCTTCAGCGCCTACGGCCCGCTGGCTTTCGCGGCGGGCCTGCTGACCTGGGTCTACCTCACAGCGGTCATCATCCTTATCGGTGCTGAGGTCATCAAATTGAGAACAGCCAGCCCGGCGAGCGCATAGATGGAACGCGTCGAATCCTTCGTGAGTCGGATCATCGAGGGCTGGAGCGCGCGGCTCTTCGGCGCCAAGCTGCAGCCGGTTCAGATCGCGAAGCGCCTCATTCGCTCGATGGAGGCGCACCAGACGATCAGCCTCTCGAAGACCTTCGTGCCGAACTCGTACGTCGTGTCGCTCGGGCCGACGGATTTCGCCGAGTTCGAGCAGTACCGCCGCAGCCTCGAGCGCGACCTCGCCGAGACCCTGCTCGGCGCCGCCCGCGAGCGAAGCTTCACGCTCCTGGCGTATCCGTCGGTCGAGATCGAGCGCAACGAGGACGTGACCCCGGGCGATATCCGCGTGTCGTGCGCGCTGGTGGATGCGTCCGGCGAGGAGGTCGAGGCGGATCCGAAGGCGCTCGGCGCGGTCGAGTCCGGCCACACGATGGTCCTCGATCGCGAGGCGCTGCTCCGCGAGCGGCCGCGCGCGCCGAAGGCGAGCATCGAGCAGCGCGATAACCCGCCCGTCGCGCTGGGCCCCGATCCGGTCCTCATCGGGCGCGATCCGCAGAACGACGTCGTCCTCGACGACCGCCGCGTCTCCCGCAAGCACGCGGAGATCCGCCTGCGTCTCGGTCGCTACACGCTCTACGACCTGCAGAGCACCAACGGGACCTACGTCAATGGGCGCCGCGTCGCCGAGAGGGTCCTCGACGATGGCGACAAGATCTCGGTCGGCGGCCTCGAGATCGTCTTCCGCTCGGCGGACTAGATGGAGATCACGTTCGGCGTTCTCCTCTGGGCGGTGCGCATCGCGTTCCTGCTCCTGCTCTACCTCTTCCTCTTCCGCGCGTTCGGCGTGCTCCAGCGCGCGATGGCCACGGAGCGCGCGCAGTCGAAGCCCCTCGGCACGCTCGTGGTCGAGCGCAACCCGTCGCGCACGCCGCGCGTCGGGGAGCGCCTGGCGCTCCGCGCGACGAACGCCATCGGACGCGATGCCGGGAACGACATCTCGCTGCCCGATGAGGCCGCCTCGGCGCGCCACGCGACGCTCGAGATGCGCGACGAGGAATGGTGGATCGAGGATCTCGGCAGCACCAACGGGACCCTGGTGAACGGAACGCGCATCGACAAGCGCGAGCGCGTCCGCTTCGGCGACGAGATCGCCGTCGGCCGTGTCGCCATGCGGCTCGAGCGGTGACGCTGCTCTTCCGGCGTCCGAGCGAGATGCGCCTGCTGGTGTGGGTGGCCGCGCTCGCGCTCACCGGCTCGGTCGCTGTGGCCGCCGCTGAGAAGACCGCGTTCGATCGAAGCCAGCTCGCCGTCCCCGTCGCGTTCATCGTGCTCGCGGTGGGCCTCCACCTGTTCCTCGTCGTCCGCGGATTCCGTGGCGACCAGCTGCTGCTGCCGATGGCCGCGGCGCTCTCGGCCATCGGGCTCGTGCTGGTGCAGCGCCTCGCCTCGAGCCTGCTGGCGAACCAGCTCCAGTGGACGCTCATCGCCGCCGGTGCGTTCATCGCGACGATCCTCATCCCGCGCGATCTCACCGCCCTCGCGCGCTTCAAGTGGATGTGGGCGCTCCTCGGCGTCGCACTCTTGGTGTCACCGCTCCTCCCGGTCGTCGGCCGCGAGGTGAATGGCGCGCGCATCTGGGTCGGCGTCGGGCGCGTGACCTTCGAGCCGTGGGAGGCGGTGAAGATCCTGCTGGTGATCTTCTTCGCTGCGTATCTGGAGGAGTACCGCGAAGTCATCGCGCATCCGCGCCGCTTCGGCCCGATCCCCATCCCGCCCGTGCCCTACCTCCTCCCGATCCTCGCGATGTGGCTCTTCGCGATGCTCGTGGTCGTCTTCGAGAAGGACCTCGGCGCGGCGCTGCTGTTCCTCGGGATCTTCCTGGCGATGCTGTACCTCGCCACCGGCGAGTCGTTCTACACGCTCATCGGGATCGTGCTCATGCTGATCGGGGGCGTCGTCGTGTATCACGCTTTCGGTCACGTGCAGGTGCGCGTCGACACGTGGCTCAAGCCGTTCTCCGAGGACCTCCGCTTCGGCGCGGGCTATCAGATCGTCCAGGGCCTCTTCGCCCTCGCGAACGCCGGGCTCTTCGGCGCCGGTCTGGGGAACGGCATGCCCGATCGCATCCCCGTGGTCTGGAGCGACTTCGTGTTCAACGCCTTCACCGAGGAGACCGGGTTCGCCGGCGCGCTCGCGCTCCTCGCGCTCTACCTGCTGTTCGTCTACCGCGGCATGCTCATCGCGCTGCGCGCGCCGACGCCGTTCCTCCAGCTCATGGCCGGCGGGCTGTCATTCATCGTCGCGCTGCAGACGCTTGTGATCGTCGGCGGCAACGCGCGGCTCATCCCGCTCACCGGCATCACGTTGCCCTTTGTCGCGTACGGCGGCAGCTCCCTCGTCACCAACTGGATCCTCGTGGCGCTGCTCATCCGCGTCTCCGACCTCACCGCGCGCGTGCGAGGTACCGAATGACAGCGCGAGCGACGAGCGGGTTCCCCGCGAGGAGCGAGTTCCTTGGTGAGCGGAGCGGCAGCGAGGCAATGCCGCGTAGCAGGCAGAGACGAGCTGCGAAGGCATGATGCCGTCGATCGCGTCGAACCTGCGATCGCTGACGCTCACGATCGCGATCGCGTTCCTGGTGACGTCGTTCGGCGTCGGTTACTGGACGCTCGTCGCCTCGGACGAGCTCTCCAGCGATCCGTTCAATCCGCGCCTCGTCTCGGCCCTGCGCGACCGGCCGCGCGGACAGATCCTCGATAGCGCGGGCGGCGTCCTCGCCGAGAGCGTGCGCAGCGCCGACGGCTATCTGCGCAAATACCGCGACCGCACGCTCGCGCACGTCGTGGGGTACGCGTCGTTCAAGTACGGCACCGCCGGCATCGAGGCCGCGTATTCCGATTCGCTCGTCGGCCAGGACCCCGGCGATCCACTCGCGGTCTGGCGAGCGCGCTACCTCGGCGAGCGCGACGTGCCCGGCGCCGTCGTGCTGGGGATCGATCCGAAGGTGCAGAAGGCGGCGGTCGACGCCCTCGCGGGCCGTCGCGGCGCGGTCATCGCGCTCGACCCGCGCACCGGCGCGATCATCGCCTCGGTCAGCTATCCGAACTTCGAACCGAATCAGATCGTCGATCCCGCGACCGAGGACCTCGCCTTCCAGCAGGTCAACGGCAACGTCGACAAGCCGCTCATCGATCGCGCGCGCGCCGGCCTTTACCCGCCCGGCTCGACCTTCAAGCTCGTCACCGGCGCGGCCGCGCTCGAGAACGGCGTGAACCCGGACACCAAGGTGCGGGTCGACGATCCGTGGCAGGCCGACAAGTCGTGGGGCGACTACTACGTGCGCTCCGCGGCGCACGCGCACGCGGACTTCACCATGGCCGACGGGTATCGCCTGTCCGAGAACATCTACTTCGCCAAGATCGGACTGCAGGTCGGCGGGCAGAAGCTCGCCGAGTACGCGAGCCGCTTCGGCATCGGCGCGGCGCCGAAGTGCGACATCGCCGTCGCGAGGGGACAGCTCTCGAACAGCGGAACGCTCGATCGCCCGACGCTCATCGCGGACACCTCCTACGGCCAGGGCGAGCTCCTGGTGTCGCCGTTACAGATGGCCCTCGTCGCTTCGGCCATCGGCCGCGGCGGCGTCATGCCGACGCCCCACTACGCGAACGAGGTGCGCGACAGCGCCGGCAACACCATCCGCACGATCGCGCCGGGAGCGGCGGGCCAGGTTATCCGTCCGGACACGGCCGCGCGGATCACGACCTACCTGGTCGGCGCGGTCGAGGGGCCGGGCGCGTTCGCCTTCGGAGCCAAGATCCCGAACGTCCACGTGGCCGGAAAGACCGGCACGGCGGAGAACCCGGCGGGCTCCCCGCACGGCTGGTTCGTGGGGTTCGCCCCGGCGGAGTCCCCGACCGTGGCGATCGCCGTGATCATCGAGAACTCGGGCCAGGGAGGCGTCGACGCGGCGCCCGTCGGCGGGAAAGTGATGCAAGCCGCTCTCGGCCGTTGACCCTGTGAACCAAGATGAGCCTTCGCGCGTTCAATCCGGTAACAGGTGTCATCGCCTTTAGCATTGGCTGGGAAGGGAGCCCTCCAGGGCTCGCCTCGGTGGAGAAGTAATGGATAAGAGCGCCCTCGCGAGCCGCATCTCAGGCGTGGCTGCGAACGTCGAAAAGGTCATCTTCGGCAAGCACCACGAGGTCGGTCTCGCGCTCGTCGCCCTGGTCTGCCGCGGTCACATCCTGGTGGAGGACGTCCCGGGCACCGGCAAGACGGTGCTGGCCAAGGCCATCGCCCGCTCGCTCGGCTGCTCATTCCGGCGCATCCAGTTCACGCCGGACCTGCTGCCCTCGGACGTCACCGGCGTCAGCATCTTCAATCAGCGCACCAGCACCTTCGAGTTCCGTCCCGGTCCGATCATGGCGCAGATCGTCCTGGCAGATGAGATCAACCGCGCCACGCCGAAGACGCAGTCAGCGCTGCTCGAGGCGATGGAGGAGCACCAGGTCACCGTCGACGGCACGACCTACCAGCTGCCCGAGCCGTTCCTGGTCATGGCGACTCAGAACCCGATCGAGTACGAGGGCACGTTCCCGCTCCCCGAAGCGCAGCTCGACCGGTTCTTCATCCGCCTTCAGCTGGGCTACCCCAAGGACAAAGAGGAGATCGCGATCCTCGACGCGCAGCGCGTGATCCACCCGCTCGAGACGATCGAGCAGGTCATCAGCGCCGAGGAGCTCCTGCAGGCGCAAGCCGCGGTCAAGGACGTCCACATCGCCGAGCAGGTGAAGGCGTACGTCGTCGCGGTCGTCAACGCGACGCGCTCGCATCCCGACGTCTACCTCGGCGCATCACCGCGTGGGAGCCTCGCGCTCGCGCGCGCCGCGGCCGCGTTCGCGATGCTCCAGGGCCGCGACTTCGTGCTCCCCGACGACGTGAAGCAGCTCGCCGCGCCCACCCTGTCGCACCGCCTCATCCTCCAGCCGCAGGCGCGACTCAAGGACCTCGCCGCCACGACGGTCATCGCGGAAGTGCTCGCGAGCGTGCCGGTGGAGCTGTCACCGACCGCGGCGCGCGCGTAGAAATAACGTGAGCCGGACGCCGGCGAACGGTCTGTGAAAGCCTGGCACTTCGCGGTCCTGTGGATCGCGCTCTTCGTCGTCGCCGCTTCGACGGGACTCGAGCTCCTCAGCTACCTCGCGTACCTGCTGCTCTTCGTCGGCGTCGCGATGTGGATCCAGGCGCGCCTCACGCTCGACGGGCTGTCGATCACCAGGGTGCTGTCGCAGACCTACGCGCACCTCGGTGACACGTTCGAGCTCGTCTACGAGCTGAAGAACGAGTCTTCGTTCGGCAAGCTCTGGCTCGAGATCAGCGAGGAGTCGAACTGGCCCGAACCGCTCCCCGGGCGCGTGCTCTCGATCGGCGGCAGCGGCAAGACCCGCAAGTGGAAGGTGCTGGCGAAGGCGATCCGGCGTGGCCGCTACAAGGTCGGCCCGATCGTGCTGCGCTCCGGCGACCCATTCGGCCTCTTCCCGCGCGAGGTCCGCGCGCCGACAGAAGCGCTGCTGCTCGTGTACCCCCGCGTCGCGCCGCTGCCGCACTGGCAGCTGCCGGGCTCGATGCTCGAGGGCGGCGTGCTCACCGGACAGCGCAGCCTCCAGTCCACCTCGATGGTCCTGGGCATCCGCGAGTATCGCGCCGGCGACGCGATGAACCGCATCCACTGGCCATCGTCTGTGCGCCATCGCACGCTGCACGTGAAGGAGTTCGAGCTCGACAAGACCGCGGACCTCTGGATCTACCTCGACCTCGAACGCCACTGGCACCGCGGCGAGGGCGAGGACTCGACCGAGGAGCGCGCGGTCACCGTGGCGGCGTCGATCGTCGCGAAGGCGCTGCGCGAGCATCGCAACGTCGGACTCATCACCAGCGGCACGCGCGCCGAGATCTTCCAGCCCGACCGCGGCACGAAACAATTCGGCAAGCTCATGCAGTACCTCGCGGAGGTGCGGGTCGCCGGTTCGCGCAGCCTTGCGGAGACGCTCGTCGAGACGCTGCCACGTCTTCGTCGCGGATCCGCGTGCGTCCTCATCACCCCCTCGCTCGACCGTGCGTGGGTCCGGCCGGCGAGCACGCTGCGCGAGGCATCGATCGCGACGCAGGCGGTGATCGTCGCGGCGCCGACGCCGGGCGACGGTCGCGAACGCGCGCGGCGCGATCAGATCTTCGGCGAGCTGGTGATCGCCGGGGTCGGCGCGACGTATCTGGCGGCGGGCGCGTCGATCAGCGACCTCTTCCGCGACGCGGCGGGCGCCGTTGCGTAATCAAACGACGCTCGTCACGCCGGCCTCGCTCGTTGCGCAAACGGTCGCGGCGATGCGCCTGTGGCTCGGCCGCACGTTCCATTCGCTGTTCCCGGGGATCTCCCGCCGGCGCCTGAAATTCCGTGGTGGCATGTTCGCGCTCCCGATCTTCGTGCTGCTCGTGCTCATCTATCCACTCTCCCTTCAGCAGGCGGAGTGGGTGAGGACGGCGGACCACTTCACCTGGCTCGCGCTCCTCGGCATCTTCGGCGGTGTGCTCGTCGGGAACAGCCGGATGAGCACGCGGCGCGCCGTCGTCCTGGGTGGCGTGCTCGGCGCGATCGGCATCGTGGTCTCCACGGCCATGGCCTCGGAGGGCTCGCTGCTGCGGGAGAAGCTCGTGGCGCTCGCGATCAGCGTGAACAACTGGTTGACGCAGGTGCTGGCGGGCGAGTCCGCGACCGACCCGACCGTGTTCATCCTGTTCCTCGGCGCGACCGTGTGGGCGACCGCGTACGTCGGAACCTTCGCGTTGCAGCGGACCGGGCGTCCGTGGGACGCGCTGGTGTTCGTCGGGTTCTGCCTCGTCGTGAACGTGTCGATGGCGCTCACGAACCTCATCGCCGACCTCGTCGTCTTCTCGCTCGGGTCTCTCGTGCTACTGGTGCGCCTCAACATCGTGGCGCTCCAGGAGCGTTGGCAGCGCTACAACATCGTCCCGAGCGGCGAGATGGACTGGCGGCTCCTGCGGGGCGGCCTGACGTGGGCGCTGGTGCTGGTGATCATGGCCTTCGCCACGCCGCGCGTCGGCGCCGCCGAGGTGCTGGGCAAGGCCTACAACGTCTTCGAGTCGCCGTACCACACGGTCGAGGCAGAGTGGCAGCGGTTCTTCGCGGGCGTATCCGGACCGAGCCGTCTGCGCGGCGTGAACTTCTCTGAGTCGTTCCGCCTTGGCCAGTCGCCGAACCTCAGCGATCGCGTCGTCATGACCGTCGACGCGCCGTCCGGCCACTTCTGGCGCGCGATGACCTACGACTTCTACACCGGCAGCAGCTGGCGAGCGACCGAGACGGAGAAGGTCGACAAGGTGTCGCCACCGGTGCTCGGACGCGAGCGCTTCGATGCGACCTTCGAGCCGCAGGTCGCGCAGCAGAGCCTGCTCTTCGCGGCGAACGAGCCGGTGAGGGTCAGCATCCCCGCGCAGTTCCAGACCGGCAGCGACAGGACGTATTCCACGGGCCTGCGCTCTGTGCGCAGCGGACAGGCGTCAGAGAAGTACACGGTCACGTCGTTCGTGTCGGTCACCGACAAGGCCGTGCTGCGCCGCGCGGCGACCATCTACCCCGACTACATCAGGAAGCTCTACCTGCAGCTCCCGTCGACGTTGCCGCAGCGGGTGCGCGATCTCGCGCGCAAGGTGGCTGGCACCGAGCCGAACCCCTACGACATGGCCGAGACCATCGAGTCGTACCTGCGCACGACCTATCGCTACGCGCCGCAGGTCCGCGCGCCCCCACCGGGCCGAGACCCGGTGGACTTCTTCCTGTTCGACCTGAAAGAGGACTTCTGCGAGTACTTCGCGTCGGCGATGGTCGTGATGCTCCGCGAGGTCGGCGTGCCCGCGCGCGTCGTCGAGGGGTACACCACCGGCACGCTCGACCCGCTCACGGGGAAGTACGTGGTGAAGGAGCTCGACGCCCACGCCTGGGTCGAGGTGTACTTCCCGAGCTATGGCTGGATCGAGTTCGAGCCGACGCCGTCGCAGGCTCCGTTCCTGCGGATCGACTCGGACCTCGTCGGCGGCGCCGGTTTCCCCGGCGACATCAGCCAGGAGCCGAACGATCCCGACCTCGCGAAGGACAAGGATCGCGCCGGCCTCGGCCAGCAGGATCTCGTGCCGGGCGAGGACAGCGGCGCGTCCGGCAACGCGGCTGATCGCTTCGATCCGATCCCGCTCATCGCGCTGCTCGTAGGCATGCTGCTCGTCCTCCTGCTCGGCTTCGCGCGGTTCCAGCTGCGCTTCCGTGGGCAGGCACCGATCGATGCGGCGTGGGGGAAGGCGCGGCTGCTCGCGCAGTACGCGGGCTATCACCCGCATCCGTCGCAGACGCCGTACGAGTACGCCGCGATGTTGGGCGAGGCAGTGCCTGACGCGAAGGGCCCGATCCAGGACATCGCCCTCTCGCGCGTGAACGACCGCTACACACCCGCGGGGGCGACGACCGAGGACACGGCGCGCGCGCTGGGCGCGTGGCGCCGCCTCGCGCGGACGCTGCTCGCGCTCGTGCCCGCGCGCGCGGTCTCGTTCTTCGCGCGCTTCGCTAGATAAGGACGAGCTCGCTCGGCCTGACTCGAAACCCCACTATCGTGGGGTTTCTGTTGCCCATTCCCGGGACTGAGCATCCCAACATCGCGCGCGTCCGCGCGCACGCCGCAGTGCACGGCCTCGACCTCCAGGTCAAGCGTTTCGCCGCGAGCACGCGCACCGCCGAGGACGCCGCGCGCGAGATCGGGACGACGGTCGAGCGCATCGTGAAGTCCGTGGTGTTCGATACCGGCGGTGAGGCGGTCGTCGTGCTGTGCTCGGGCGCGTCGCGCGTCGATCAGGGCAAGCTCGCCGCGGCCCTCGGCGTCCCCTCTGTGCGCCGCGCGACCGCGGACGAGGCCAAGCAGGCGACTGGCTACGCGATCGGCGGCGTGCCCCCATTCGGCCATCCCGCCCCGCTGCGCGTGTTGCTCGACGAGCGCCTGCTGCGCTTCGACGAGGTCTGGGCCGCGTCCGGACTTCCCGACGCGGTGTTCCCGATCGATCCACGCGATCTGCTCCGTGTGAGCGGAGCCACCGTCGCGAGCGTCGCGGAGTAGCCGCGCGGCCTAGGCTCTGGGCGTGAAGGTCTTCATCACCGGGGCCACCGGATTCGTCACCGGGAACGTCGCCCGGCGGCTCATCGCGCGCGGCGACGAGGTCCGCGCGCTGGTGCGGGACCCGGCGCGGGCACGCGGCCTTGCGGGCGCACAGCGCGTGCGGGGCGACCTCGCAAGCGCGGACGCGCTGCGCGTGGGCATGGACGGCGTGGATGCGGTGATCCACGGCGCCGCGATGTACGAGGTCGGGCTGAACCGGCGCCAGCGCGCGGAAATGCTCGAGGCGAACGTCCGCGGCACGGCGCACGTGCTCTCGGCGGCGAAGGCCGCGGGCATCCCGCGCGTCGTCTACATCTCGACCATCGCCGTGTTCGGTAACACCCACGGACAGGTCGTTGACGAGAGCTTCCGGCGCACCGACCAGAGCTACACCTCGTACTACGAGGAGACGAAGCTGCGCGCGCACGAGGTGGCCGACCAGTTCAGCGCGGAGGGACTGCCCATCGTCATCGTGCAGCCCGGTCAGGTCTACGGACCCGGCGACCACTCGGGCTTCGGCGGCCTGATGGCCGCGTTCGCGCGCGGCCGCCTACCGGTCCAGCCGTTCCCCGAACTCGGGCTCAACCTCACCTACGTCGACGACATCGCTTCGGGCATCGTGCTTGCGCTCGACCGCGGCGCGCCGAGTCGGAGCTACGTGATGGGCGGCGAGATCGTGCGCGCGGCGGACGCCTTCGCCACGCTCGGCCGCGTCGTCGGACGGCGCGCGCCGCGGTGGACGCTGCCGTACGCGCTCCTCGAGCTCGGCGCGCTCGTGCAGCCATCGCTGCGCGAGGTGATCACCTCGGCGAAGGGCGTGACCTTCTGGGCGAAGGACGATCGCGCGCGCGCCGAGCTCGGCTATTCGCCACGGGCGCTGGAAGCGGGGCTGCGGGAGACGTACGCGAAGAACACCTAGCGGTCGTCTTCCTCTTCTTCGTCCTCGTCGTCATCCTCCGACTCGAACTCGTCGGAGTAGAAGCCCAGCTCCTCGGCCTTGTACACGGTGACGAGGAAGTCCTCGCGCTCCGGATCGTGCGTCTGCACGAGCTCCTCGTCGAGCTGGTCGATGAGCGCCTGGAGCTCGTCGTCGGTCAGCTCGACGTCCAGGAGCAGGGTGGCGTGCACCTCGAAGCGTCCGTAGTGGATGTCGACGCGGCCGATGCGCCGCGCACCGCCGAACACGTTGAAGATCTCGCTCGATTCGGTCCGCACGGTCCGCTCGAAGCGTGCTGCTTCCATGGGCCCTTCGACTGTACTAGGTCGCGACCTTGCGCAGTCGTTCGCGGACGTACGCCGTGAGAGGCGGCGCATCGCCGGGCACGCCGAGCGCGGCCATCGCGCGCGGCCACGTCGCGATCACGAGGTCGCAGCACGCGGTCGTGGCGGCGACGAGCGCGGCCGCGTCGAGCTGCGCCACAGTGCGCGCAATCGCCGCTGGTACTGGACGGCGCGGATCGTCGAACACCGCGGTGACCCCGTATTGCGCATCGGCTACCCCCTCAGCAACTGCCCACATTCGCCACAGGTCCGCGCGGGCGAGCTCCAGACAGAGGTGCGCTTCCCACAGCGCGCCGCGGGTCGCGTATTTCGCGACGGCGCTCAGGCGCGTGAGAGCCGCGTAGCCCCACCGGCGGACGTCATCGGGCGTCTGCGCGGATCGCGTCACCTCCGCCGGCACACGCCCGTCCGGGTCGTAGAGGACGACCCAGTCCGCGCGCCGATGCCAGTCGTCGCCGGCGCGCGAGACGACGAGGTCGAGCTCCACCCCGTTCGCGTATTGCGCGTAGGTGTGTTGGTACTGGCGTGCCTCGGGGGCGCCATCAGGCAACAGCAGCTGATGCAGGTCGATCACCGGGCCGGCGCTCTCCACCCAGCCGCGCGAGTCGGTCAGCGCCGAGGCCCACGCGTCAGGGCGCACACCAATGAGCGCGTCGATGTCCGACAGCCGATCCGCGACTCCGCGGCCGATGCTGCAGCCGACGACGAGCACGCGGATGCGGTCGTCGCGCTGCGCCGTGGCGTGGAACGCCTCGATCGCGGCGCGCTGCGGCCCGATCGTGGCGGGAAGCGAACGAAGCCATGCGAGCGGGTCGAGCATCGTGCGAATGCTAGTCAGGGTAGGCTCAGGGACCGATGGCCGATCCGGTCCGCTTCGGACTGAAACTCTCGCAGCAGGTGCATCCCATCGAGGCGCAGCGCGACGCGTGGAAGATCGCGGACCAGGCCGGCTTCGACCACATCTGGCCCTTCGATCACCTGATCGCGTTAGGTGGCGATCCAACGCAGCCGATCTTCGACGGCTGGACGATCCTCGGTGCGGTCGCGGAGAACACGAAGCGCACTCGCATCGGCCTGAACGTCACCGGGAACCTCTACCGGCATCCCGGCCTCCTCGCCAAGATCGCGGTCACCGTCGATCATCTGTCGAACGGACGGCTCGAGTTCGGCATGGGCGCGGCGTGGAACGAGCCCGAGTTCAGGCAGCAGGGTCTGCCGTTCCCGAGCGCGGCGGACCGGATCCGGATGCTCGACGAGTCGATCAAGGCGATCAAGCTCCTGTGGAGCGAGCCGCGGACGACATTCAGAGGCCGCTTCTACCAATTCGAGGACGCGATCGCCGAGCCGAAGCCGGTGCAGAAGCCGCATCCGCCGATCTGGATCGGCGGCTCGGGGCCGAAGCGCACGCTGCGTGTCGTCGCGAGGCACGCCGACGTATGGAACGGCGGCGGCAACGGGCCCGATGAGACAAGGGCGCTCCTCGCGATCCTGGCCGACCACTGCGCGAAGGTCGGACGCGATCCGAAGACGATCCGTCTCTCGCGGAATTTCCGCGTCGACGACGCGGACGCGGCACTGAAGCAGCTCGAGTGGTCGCGGGCGCTCGGGTATACGGATTTCCTGCTCTTCCCCGGTCAGGGCGACCTGCGCGCGGGCGCAGAGACGGCGGCGAAGCTGCTTCCGCGATTGCGCGCGGCGGCGTGAGCCAGCGCAGTCCGTTCCTCGAGCGGCTGCGGGTGCGCGGGCGGCAGACCCGCGAGCGCGCGCTCGTGGTCGTCGCGGATCTCGACGACGCCCAGCTGTCGTGGCGCCCGACGGCGAACGCGCACAGCATCGGCTACACGCTCTGGCATCTCGCGCGGACCGAGGACAACTTCCAGAACGACGTGAACGGTCGCGGGACCGTCTGGACCAATGGCGGCTTCGCCGCGAAGTGGGGCTACCCCGAGAAGGGCGTCGGCGTCGGCTGGGAGGACGAGCGCGCGGCTGCGCTCCCGATGCCCGGCAGGGAGCGGCTGCTCGAATACGTACGCGCAACGTTCGCGGCCGCGGACCAGGCGGCGGACAGCCTGGACGAACGCACCCTCAACGAGAGGCGGCGCTCGTCGTTCCTCGACGCCGACGCGATCCTCGGCGAGGTACTGCTGGGGTCGGTGACGCACGGCAACCGTCACCTCGGGGAGATGGAGTACATCAAGGGCCTGCAGGGTCTGCGCGGCACCGCGACGACCTAGCCATGTCGCGTGAAATGCGCGTCCTCCACGAAGGCGGCCGCTTCTTCGAGGGACCACGCTGGCATCAAGGCAAGTGGTATGTCAGCGACTTCCACCGCCGTGTCGTCACTTCGATCGATGAGCGGGGCCGCGCCGAGAAAGTTGTCGAGGTCCCGGGTCAGCCATCGGGTCTCGGTTGGCTGCCGGACGGATCGCTGCTGATCGTGTCGATGACCGATCATCGACTCTTGCGCCGCTGGCCCGACGGCCGCGTGAGCGAACACGTCGACCTGACCGCGCACTGTGGCGGGTGGGCCAACGACATGGTCGTCGACGGACGAGGTCGCGCGTTCGTCGGGAACTTCGGCTTCGCTCTCGGCCGCGGAGCGAAGCCCGCGCCGGCGTCGTTGCTCCGTGTGGACGCCGATGGGTCCACTGCGGTCGTCGCGGACGATCTGCTCTTTCCCAACGGCAGCGTGGTGACGCCCGACGGGCGGACCCTGATCGTCGGCGAAAGCTTCCGGAATCGCTACGTCGCATTCGCCATCGCCGCCGACGGCTCGCTCTCCGATCGTCGCATCTGGGCGGACCTCGGAGCCACCGAGACGCGAAAGGCGATCGTGCCCGATGGCTGCGCGCTGGACGCCGAGGGCTGCATCTGGTCGGCCGACGCGGCCTCGGCCATTGCGATCGCGTCGCGCCCGGCGGCGAGATCGTCGAGCAGGTCGACGTGCCGGACGGTCTCCGGGCGTTCGCGTGTGCCCTCGGCGGGAGCGACGGCCATACCCTGCTGGTCTGCGCCGCGGTCGGCTACTTCGAGGCTCTCGAATCGGACTCACTCGATGGTGTGCTCGTGACCGCCCGCGTTGACGTGCCGCACGCGGGTTGGCCGTAGGCGCGTCTAGCCGAGCTTCGCGATCCTCACCCGGTCGACGTCCGGGAACGCGCCGATCCGCGCGCGGACCTCGTCGGGGACGGCGTCGTCGAGCGTGAGGATCATGAGCGCGTCGCCGCGCGCGTGGACGCGGCCGACCTGCATCGACGAGATGTTGACGTCGTGCTGGCCCAGGAGCGTGCCGACGCGGCCGACGAGACCCGGCTTGTCCTGGTGCTTCGTGAGCAGAAGATGTCCCTCGGTCGGCACGTCGACCCAGAAGCCGTCGATCGAGACGATGCGCGGTTCGCCCTGGACCAGCGTCCCGCTGACCGTCGTCCCGCCGACCTGAACGGTGAGAAGCGCGCGATAATGCGGCGCCTCGGTCTGCCGGTCCTCGCTGATGCCGAGTCCGCGCGCTCGCGCGATCTGGAGGGCGTTCACCAGGTTCACGCGCTGCTCGCTGAACGTCTCGAGCAGTCCTTTGACGACCGCCGCGCGCAGCGGCTCGGGGTCGATCTCGAGCAGCGCGCCGGCGTACCGCAGGGCGATGCCCCCAGGACGGTCGTCGAGCAGCTGCGCCGCGAGCGACCCGAGCCGCTCGGCGAGGCGGACCCACGCGCTGCCACCCGCCTCGTCGGCCGGCGGTCGCGGCGCGTTCACTGCGTACCGCGCGGGCTTGCCATCGAGGATGTCGAGGATCTGCTTCACGACCTCGACCGCGACGTTCACCTGTGCCTCAGTCGTCGAGCCGGCGATGTGGGGCGTGAGCACGGTGTGCGGCGCGTCCCGCAGCGGCGAGTCGGCTGCGAGCGGCTCCGGCGAGAACACGTCGAGCGCCGCGCCGGCGATGGTGCCCCTCGCGAGCGCGTCGGCCAGCGCCTGCGGATCGACGACCTCGCCGCGGGACGCGTTCACCAGGACTGCGGTGGGCTTCATCTTCGCGAGGGTCGTCGCGTTGATCAGTCCGCGCGTCTTCTCGGTGAGGGGCGTGTGCAGGCTGATCACGTCCGCCCGCGCGAAGAGATCATCGAGCTCCACCAGCTGCGCGCCGGCCGAGCGCGCGCTCGCCTCGGTCGCGAACGGGTCGTGCGCGATGACCTTCATCTCGAACGCCGCGGCGCGCCGGGCGACCTCCGAGCCGACGCGTCCGACGCCGACAAGCCCGAGCGTCTTCCCGCGCAGCTCGCGGCCGATCAAACGGCTGCGCGTCCACTCGCCGGCGCGGACCGAGCGGTCGGCTTCGGGGATCCTCCGCATCAGCGCGAGCGCGAGCGCGATGGCGTGCTCGGCGGCCGCGACGATGTTCCCGAGGGGCGCGTTCACGACATACACGCCGCGCTCGGTCGCGGCGGCGACGTCGATGTTGTCCACGCCCACGCCCGCGCGGCCGACGACCGCGAGACGCGGCGCCTTGTCCATCAGGCTCGCGGTCACCCTTGTCTCGCTGCGCACGATGAGCGCGTCGACGTCGCCGAGGAGCGGCGCCAGGTCGGGCTCCTTCAAGCCCTGGGTGACACGGACCTCACAACGCTCGCGGAGCAGCACCAGGCCGTCCTCGGCCAGAGGGTCTGCGACGTGAACGACCGGAATGCGCTTTGGCTCGTCGAGACCGGGCCTGCCCGCGCCGGGCAGGGTGCTCCGCGGTCCGACCTGGGCGGCTGTCTTAGCGACGGCTCCCAACAGTGTCGACCCGTGGCGCGACCTTCGCGCCTGGACGCGAAGGCTGGGCGGTCGCCTCGGCGTACGCGCGAAGCGCGGCCGCGATCGCCTGGCCCGGCTCGACCGGCTGGTTGAAGTCGCGGAGCGCGAGCTCGAGCGAACTGAAGAACGCGACCATGTCGGTCATCGTCACGAAGCCCATGTGACCGACGCGCACGAGCTGTCCATCGAGCTTGCCCTGCCCGCCGGCCACGATCGTGTCGTAGTCGTCGCGGAGCACGCGGATCAGGTTGCGAGCGTCGACGCGCGTCGGCGGACGGAAGGCGGTGACCGCGGGCGAGGCGTGCGCCTCGTCGGCGAACAGCGAGAGGTTCACGGCCTGCACGCCGCGGCGTGTGGCGCGCGCGAGGTCGCGGTGGCGCCGAAGGATGGCCTCGAGGCCTTCCTCGGCCATGAGCCGCAGGCTCTCCTGGAGCGCGATGACCACCCCGACCGCGGGCGTCGCCGGGGTGGCGCCCTTCTCGAGCGCCGCCTTGTATTGCGCGAGGTCGAAGTACGACTTCGGCAGGTTCGAGCGCTCGTACGCCTTCCACGCGTTGTCGCTCATCGTGACCATCGCGAGGCCGGGAGGCGCGCCCCACGCCTTCTGCGACGCGGTGATGGCGACGTCGATGCCCCACTCGTCGACCTCGAGCTCGGCTGCGCCGGCGCCCGATACGGTGTCGACGATGAGCAGCTTGCCGGACTCACGCACGACCTCGGAGATCTCGCGAAGCGGGTTGAGCACGCCGGTCGAGGTCTCGTTGTGCTGCAGGAGCACCGCCTTCGCGGCGTCCTTGCCCTTCTCCTTCGCGAGCTCCTCGCGAACGAGATCGGGCTCGACCGCGCGGCCGAGCGGAACGTCGACGCGGCGTGCGTCGACGCCGTACGCCTTGCAGATCGAGAAGAAGCGCTCGCCGAACGCGCCGTTGATGAAGACGAGGACCTTGTCGCCACCAGAGAGCGTGTTCGCGATCGCCGCCTCCATGCCTCCGGAGCCGGACGCGGTCAGCAGGAGCACGTCGCCCTGCGTGCGGAGGAAGTCCTGCAGTGCGCGGGTGAGCGCGGCGAGCAGCGCGGCGAACTCAGGACCGCGGTGGTTGATCATCGGCCGGGCCGACGCCGACAGGACGGTCTGGGGCACAAAGGTCGGTCCGGGGATCCGCAGGTTCTGGGGGCGATACACGGGCT
>WNFB01001285.1_pt1 | contig 21283 bp, 15 predicted proteins | sample 5400501 | NCBI WGS metagenome assembly WNFB01 (sample SAMN13153341, study PRJNA577476) | soil metagenome | isolation source: 200 cm saprolite under Douglas fir tree site 2 hole 1 | place: USA:California | collected 2015-04-18 | reverse complement strand
CTGCTTTATATGCGTCCAAGACGCCGAATGCGGGTGTAAAGATGGCACCGACGGCAAGCCAGAAGCCACCATAAGAGCAGAAGGCAGTGGCACCGAATGTGTTGCCTGCCCTGAACTCCTGAACCCCTGCGACGAGCTGTACAAGACCACCATAGAAGAGGGCCAGACCGAGAACAATGTTGGGTGCTGAGATCCAACCGGCATTTGCGGCACTGAGGACGAATGTAGTAAGTGCGAAGGCGCTAAGGCCAAGAGGCGCGGGATTAGCAATAGTAGCCGCTGCGCGTTCAGCGCGTTCTGCTGCAACATCAGCCATGAGGATTCCCACCTTTCATTAAAAGACTAGCAATACTTCTGCACACCTGTTGTGCAGATTGGGCAAACAATAGGGTTAGCCTTACGCATATGCTTGTCGCAGGCATCGATGCCTGCTGAGTAGGTAGGATGCATCGTCATCCACAAGACATCGTGGATGGCTTCAAGCTCGCCTCGATGAGGCGAAAGACGTCATACAACAACGGTAGGAATGGTGACCTGGTATTTTGTGGATGTTTCTCCTTTCTGTAAATGAGATGTAATGTGACCAATCAAGCTCCAGTAGCTGCCTGGTGATTGCGCTTATAAGATATTATAGCACATCGGAGACCGTTTGTAAGCTGCTTGCACTGCCCTGCTTCCAGGTGCTAGACTGAGCGAGGTAGATAATCAGATCGTTTTGCCAATACCAGGAGACAAGCAAAAGGAGGGGTTATGGCAAGAGATACACGCGAACCAAAGGAGATCCTCGCTCACATCATAAAGTCGCGAGTTGGACTGACCTCCGCCATCTATGGTCTCGGCGAGGCCGACCTGACCACGGCAGGGGCTGTAGGGAAGTGGTCTGTGAAGGACCTGATGGCCCACATCGGGCGTTGGGAATCCGTCTGCTTCGATGTCCTGCAAGGGCATGTGCATGGTGAACAGCCTGCCGAGGACTATAGAGATGCCCTCGCATACAATGACAAATGGCAAGCAGAGCTCCAGGCGCTTTCATTGCAAGAGAGCATCGAACTGTTCGAGACTGCCCACCATCATCTCTTCGGCCTATTATCTGCGCTCACACTGGAGCAGTGGAATGGCTATGTGCGTGCCTGGACAACCGGCTCTACCTGGCATCACTTTGAGGAGCATGCTGAACAAATTCGTACATGGCGTGCTGCTCATACGTGAAACACCCTGGACAGGTCGCGAAACGCAATACGTCCTTCCAATATTGTCTCATCATCGATAATAATCACCGGAATGCGATAACGATATTGCTCAAAGAGGTCGGTATCGTTCCGAATATCAATCTCAGTGAGTTCATAGGCAGTCTGTGCAGCGATATCATCAAGCATATCGCGTGCTTCTTCGCACAGGTGACATCCGGCCTTCGTATAGAATGTCACCTGTGGCATCGATGGTTCGTTAGTTCTGCTCACTTGTGTGGCTCCATGCATTGTTTCAGTCTTGACCTGTGTGCATCATACCACGTCGCATGTGTTCCAGCAAACACACCACAAGCTTCGCAGGGCTATTCAAAAGTTGCGGATGCAGGGGGCTGTGCCCTTTGCAAGGGTAGGTTTTTTTGGCTCGCCGCCTGCGGCGAAGGAGAGAGAAGCTTGGGGGACACCCCCATTACCTGTCCCCCAGACAGGGTTCCCTCCGCCAGGGGCGCAGCCCCTGGACCCCGCTTCCAAAAAACCTACCTATGTAAAGGACTGTGCCTCCTGCCGGAGTTTGGGGTGTCCCAAACCTCTCCTCTTATCCCTTCGGGCCAACTAGATCGGCCATCGGTTGCACATTGGCGGTATCGCAGGTGTTCGCCAGGCAGCCGAGTTTCCAGCCATCCTCAATCGTTGCGAGCATCGAGTAGTGGTTATAGGTCATGCCAGAAGTGCGCGCTGAGTGATCCGAGTGCGAGATCACGAGAGTGAGAACATGACCCCCGCCCGGTTTCGCGTCACAGCAGCCGCTAGTGTCGCCGAAGCCGAAAGGACCGGAGCCGGTGAAGTCGCTCTCGTCCCAGGTGACGAAGATGACAGAATTACCCGTCCAGGCTCTGGAGCTCTCAATCGCATTGACCGTTGCGCCCACGAAGGCATCGCCTGTCGCGATTAGTTGCTGCACCTGGGAAAAATCGCAGGGGTCCGATGGCGTCGCTGCACGACCGTGCATATCATGGCACTGGTCGGGGCTGATCCAGGAGTAATCTGGAACCGTATTGTTCGCCAAATCGGTACCAAACTGGCTAAAGTCTACGATGTTGGTCAGGCGAGCCGGGCTGGTCTGCACGTCCTGGTAGGTGACAAACGGATCGTGCTTGCGCTCGTAGAGCTGGTTGCCGCATGCATGGTCAAGCTTCGTCACGCAGAGCGACAGCGACTGCATGTACCCCTTCCACGTCTTACCGTGCGCTTCAAGCTGGTCCACGATGTTGGGCACGTTAATTGTTATATCATTATCATTGGGGACACCATTGGTCGAGCCGGAGGTGGCTGCGATGTAGTTGGGCTGGCTGGGGTGGGTGACGCCGAAGTAGTCCGTGGCCAACCCCTGACTTGCCGCAAGAGAGTTGATCACGGGTGCGTTTGGGTTGCCAATCAGGCTCGCGAAGCCTGTGTTCTCCATCATGATGATGAAGACATGCTGGTAGTTCTTGAGGTCCGAGCGGTTCCCAGGACCAGCCTGGGTGTGCGCCGAAACTGAGTGTGGCACCACCAGTGCCGCCAGTGTCAAAGCAATGAGAACAAGGCTGCTCATTCCGAACAGCTGCAATCGTTTCGCATGTCCCATAAAATATACTCTCCCTACTGGTGATTGACTCTGCCTGATCAAGCAGAGTCGAGATGTTCATATCTGCCCGCCACTTTTGCCTCATTCGGATTAGATATGAGGCGAGAGCATGCTGGCAGCAATACCCCTTCGTAAGAAAAGCATAGACCAAAATCAATATGGAAGTGGTGTAGAACCGGTTAAGATCTGGTTAAGATTACACCGAATCGGTAGCAATCTCTTCAGAGGTATTCTGATTGGCGAGCGAGAACACCCAATTCGTCCAACAGCATCAAGGAATAAACGGCTTCTTGTTTCTGTTCTGGGTCATTGACACGTATCAGGTGGGTAATATATACTTTTGCAGGTAATCGATGTATATTTTTTTAGCTTATTTGCCAGGGGGAAGGCAGATAACTTTAAATCCAATCAAAGGCCTGGCGTGAGTGAGATAAGGCTCCACTATTGATGATCCGGTCTCATCCACCTATCCAGCCTTGAAGTAGGATAGTATTAACGATTGAGCAAATACTATTCAAGCTCACCTTTTGAATCTTCTACCTTGGTAGAACTCCTTCAGCGCAGAGCGTTCCTTCATCCTGAGAGAAAGGCCTACACCTTCCTGGATGATGGAGAACTAGAAGGAGTTCATCTGACATATGGTGATCTGGATCGCAGGGCGCGTGCCATTGCTGCCTGGCTTCAGCAGCATGTAGAACCTGGGGCGCGTGCTCTGCTTGTCTATCCTGCCGACCTGGAGTTCATCAGCGCCTTTTTCGGTTGCCTGTATGCCGGGGTCATTGCTGTTCCTACCTATCCACCGCAAACGCGAACGAAGCGAAGCCTGGCAAAGCTACGGACCATCATGAACGATGTTCAACCTACGGTAGTGCTGACCATCTCATCACTTTCATCGATGGTTGAAAGTTTGTTCGCGCAAGCACAGGAGCTAGCAGCAACGCCGCTGGTCGCCACTGATAACATCTTAGACAACCTGGTAGAAGCATGGCAAGAGCCAACTATTGACGATAATACGCTGGCTTTTATCCAGTACACCTCCGGTTCGACGGGTATGCCCAATGGAGTAATGCTTACGCACCGTAACCTGCTCTACAATGTGTGGCTCATGTATCGAGATTTTAAGCTCACACAGGAATGTCGCGGTGTAACCTGGCTGCCGCTCTACCACGATATGGGACTGATTGGAAGCATACTCGATACAATCTATGTTGGTCTTGAAACCCAAATCATGTCTCCAGTTGCCTTCCTACAACGTCCCATCCGGTGGCTACAGGTTATCTCAGACACCAGAGCCACCCATAGCGGCGCACCAAACTTCGCCTATGATCTGTGCGTGCGTAAGGTCACCCCTGAGCAGAAAGCAACGCTCGACCTCAGCAGTTGGCAGCTTGCCTTTAATGGAGCTGAGACTATTCGTCCGGAGACGCTGGAACGCTTTGTAGAAACTTTTGGCCCTTGTGGCTTCCGCCGCGAGGCCTTTTACCCATGCTATGGACTCGCTGAAGCGACCCTCATGGTGACCGGCAGACATAAATCTGTCCTACCCGTCGTCCGAACATTCCAGGCAACCGCGCTCGAACACAATCAGGTCGTTATCGCTGAGACAGCAGCGTCACCTGAAAGTTCCCACACATTCGTGAGTTGCGGTCAGGCCGTAGAGGGTCAGAAGGTCGTCATTGTCAATCCGGAGTCTCTCACCCAATGCCTGCCTGATCAAATCGGCGAGATTTGGGTCTGCGGTCCCAGCGTCTCACAGGGCTACTGGCAGCAACCTGAAGAGACGGAGCGTACGTTCCACGCTTATCTTGCGGATACGGGCGAAGGTCCATTTCTGCGCACAGGAGACCTGGGCTTTTTTCAGGACGATGAACTGTTCGTCACCGGCCGGCTCAAGGACCTGATTATCATCCGGGGCCGCAACCATTATCCTCAGGATATCGAATTGACCGTCGAACAATGTCATCCGGCATTGCGGCCCGGCTGTGGTGTAGCCTTTTCGCTAGATGTCTTGGGTGAGGAGCGGTTGGTAATTGTTCAGGAAGTAGATCGGCAGCACAGGAACTTGAACGTAGATGAGGTCGTTACGCATATCCGCCAGGCAGTAGCAGAACAACACGAGCTACAAGTCTACGCAGTAGTACTCGTCAAGATGGGCAGCATCCCGAAGACTTCCAGTGGTAAGCTCCAACGCAGAGCCTGCCGTGAAGCATTTATAGCTCAGAGCCTGGATGTAGTGGGCCAGTGGATCCTGCCTCTTGAAAAGCAAATGCTAGAAACTTCACCGCAGGCGAGTGATCTCGATGACGGAGGGGTGTCCCTTGTGGGTACACAGCCCAAGACAGCGGAAGCTATTCAAGCCTGGTTGATCACTCAAATTGCTGATCGCCTGAAAGTCGATCTCCATCGTATAGACGCTCGTGAACCTTTAGTCCACTATGGCCTGGACTCGGTGCAGGCAGTAAGCCTTGCTGAAGATTTGGGAAATTGGCTCGGGTATCAACTTTCTCCCACACTGGCTTATGATTACACGACGATTGCAGCTCTTGCTCAGTATTTAGCTGCAATCGTCAATGTCTTACCCTTTAGAGCTGCTCCGGCAACCAATGGGCGACAAATCCGTGAAGAACTGCTGTTGGCTGAACCGGCGAAGCGACAGCGCTTACTAGAAAACTACATCTGTGAGAAGGTAGCCCAGGTGCACAATCTTTCTCCATCTGTCATGGATGCACAGCAGCCCCTCAACAGCCTGGGTCTCGATTCCTTGACAGCCATGGAGTTAAAGAACTGGATCGAAGCAGAGCTAAAGGTGCAAGTTCCCATCACCATGTTTCTACAAGAACCGAGTATTGCACAATTCTCTGCCCAGCTACTTGAGCAGTTGACGACTTCCGCACCTTCGATACTTCCGCTCCTCACCGCCGGACTCGACCCCAATAATTCACTGGATGGTCAGATCGATTCCGCCAACGGCATCAGTTCGTCAGATGCCGAACGCTTACTGGCCCGGCTCGATCAACTCTCCGATCAGGAAGTAGATTCGTTACTCAGCCAGCTTTCTGGCATTGAGGAGCAAAACGGCAATCAGATCAGTGCATCAGATGCCGAAAAATTGTTGGTGGAACTTGATCAGCTCTCTGATCAAGAAGTAGACTCGTTGCTCAGTCAGATGATGCAAAAGGAAAGGAACCAATGAGCGATACCGTCAAAAAGCTTGCCGATCTTTCTCCGGGAGAAAAGCGAGCATATCTTGCAAAACTGCTGCGTGAAAGAGCCAATCAGTCAAAAGATTGGCTCTCCCTTTCTCATGGGCAGCGTGCTCTATGGTTCCTCCATCGATTGGCGCCGGAGAGTCCAGCATACAACCTCATGTATACTGCGCGCATTCGCTCCACATTGGACATTCCGGCATTGCAGCGTTCGGTCCACTCCCTCCTCCAACTCCATCCAATCCTGACAACGACCTATACCATGCACAACGGTGAGCCGGTTCAACGCTTTCATAACCAGCAGCAGATTCCCGTTGAGATCATTGACGCCTCAACCTGGAGTTGGGAATGGCTCGATCAGCAACTCCAGGAAGAAAGTGATTGCCCTTTCGATCTGGAACAAGGACCTATCCTGCGCATCAAGCTCTACAGGCGTACAACGCAAGATTACATGCTTGCCTTGACCATCCACCATGTCGCAGTCGACTTCTGGTCACTTGATATTCTCATCAATGAACTTTCCACACTCTACGCGGCGAATGTGGGGGTATCCCCATCCGCTGGCGATGCTGTGTATGTTCCCTTCTCGCAAGGTGGTCCGCAATATGCAGACTATATTCGCTGGCAAACTGAGATGCTGGCCAGCCCCCAAGGTGAGCGACTGTGGACGTACTGGCAACAAGAGCTGGCTGGCGAGTTGCCCATGCTCAACCTTCCAATTGATAGGCCACGACCTCCCGTCCAGACATATCGCGGGGCCTCACACACCTTTCAACTGGATCAGGAATTATCCAGACGACTCAAGTCACTCGCAACCGCAGAGAAAACCACCCTGTACATGCTCCTGCTGGCAGCATTTCAGGTCTTGCTTTTTCGCTATACCGATCAAGAGGACATTCTCATAGGAACCCCCGCACTAGGCCGGAGCCGGGCCGACCTGGAACGAATCGTCGGCTATCTTGTCAATCCTGTCATTTTGCGCTCAGACCTTTCCGGCAATCCTTCCTTCAAGGAGTTGCTAAATCAGGTCCGCCATAAAGTAATCGCCGCGCTTGAACATCAAGACTATCCCTTTTCTCTGCTTGTTGAGCGGCTTCAACCAAAGCGCGATCCGAGCTATTCTCCGCTTTTCCAGGCTATGTTTATTTTGGATAGATCCCCACAAATAGTCAGGGGCGGGCTTGGACTTGAACCGTTTATTCTAGAGCAACGCGGAGCACCTTTTGACCTGACCCTCCGCATGTCTGAGGCGGATGGAACGCTTTCTGCTGATTTGCGCTATAACGTGGACCTGTTTGATGCCACGACGATAGCCCGCATGGAGAACCATCTTCGCACTCTGTTAGCAGGCATTGTCGCTGATCCTGAGCAGCGACTACGCGATCTGCCATTGCTGACAGAGGCAGAGCGGCACCAACTCCTGGTTGAATGGAACGATACACAAAGCGACTATCCAGAGCATGCGTGTATTCATCGCTTGATTGAGGTACAGGTGCAGCGAACACCTGAAGCAGCAGCAGTCGTGTTTGAAGGTGAAATACTCACCTACAAGGAACTCAACCGCCTGGCCAATCAGCTGGCCCATGCGCTACAAACATCAGGCGTAGGGCCGGATGTACTGGTGGGCGTTTGTATGGAACGCTCTCTCGAAATGGTCGTTGCTCTTCTGGGCATCCTCAAGGCAGGTGGGGTGTATGTCTCACTAGACCCTACATACCCGCGAGAACGCCTGGACTATATGCTACACAACTCCCAGGTGCCTGTCCTGCTCACACAAACACGCCTACTCGATCGTCTGCCATACGACGGCATGCAGGTCATCTGTCTGGACGCCAACTGGGGTGCTTTGGCTTCTGAAGAAGCACAGGAAGAGAATCCTGTAAGCAAGGTGCAACCCGACAACCTGGCATACATGATCTATACCTCTGGCTCGACAGGTAGACCCAAGGGTGTAATGAGCGTTCATAGAGGTCTAACCAACCGCCTGCACTGGATGCAGCAGGCCTATCAATTGACAGCTTCCGACTGTGTCTTGCAAAAGACTCCTTTCAGCTTTGATGTCTCGGTTTGGGAGTTTTTCTGGCCCTTGCTCACAGGAGCCTGTCTCGTAGTGGCGCGCCCCGGTGGGCATCAGGACCCCGCCTACCTGGTCTCTCTGATCGCTGAGCAGCAGATCACCACGCTCCACTTTGTGCCTTCAATGCTCCAGGTGTTCTTAATGCATCCAGAGATTGAACGTTGCAACAGCCTGAAGCGTGTTGTTTGCAGTGGCGAGGCGCTCTCCTTTGAACTGCAAGAACGTTTCTTCTCGCGTTTTCCCACCAGCGTCGAGTTACACAATCTGTACGGCCCGACAGAAGCATCTATCGATGTGACGTACTGGCAATGCCAACGCGAGAGCCACGCGGGGATTGTTCCTATTGGGCGTCCCATCGCCAACACCCAAATTTATCTCCTCGATCAGTCGCAAAACCCTGTACCCATTGGCGTGCCTGGAGAATTGTACATAGGCGGCGTCGGTCTTGCTCGCGGCTACTTCAATCGTCCCGAACTGACAGCTGAGAAATTTGTGCCAAATCCCTTCAGGGAAGGAGAACGACTCTTCAGAACGGGAGACCTTGCACGCTACCGGGCAGATGGGGCTATCGAGTTTCTCGGTCGCATCGACCACCAGGTCAAGATAAACGGCTTCCGTATCGAACTCGGCGAGATAGAAGTCGTCTTAGGTCAGCATCCAGCCATCAAGGAAGTCGTGGTAGTAGCCCGTGAGGACGTTCCAGGCATCAAACGCCTCGTCGCCTATCTCGTTCCTGCCCTTGAATGGGATGGCCAACAGGAAACGCACCTCCTGATTGAGGAATTGCGAAACTACTTGAAGGAAAAGCTTCCTCACTACATGATTCCATCTGCCTTCGTGTTCCTCCCAGTCCTGCCATTGCAACCCAACGGCAAAGTGAACCGCCAGGCACTTCCCGCCCCCGATATGACACGACCTGATAGGGCAGAAACCTTTGCGCCGCCTCGTAACGAAGTAGAGGGACATCTAGCCAGCATCTGGGCTCAGGTCCTCGGTACCGATAAAGTAGGTATTCACGACAACTTTTTTGACTTGGGTGGAGCTTCTATCCAAAGCCTGCAAATCATTGCACAAGCGAGTGAGATAGGATTAGTGTTCACTCCCGAAATGCTTTTTGAGCACCAGACGATTGCAGAGCTGGCCGCCTTTGCCACTACAAACCAGCCAGGCCAGGCCAGTTCGGTCTATCGCGACACCCTGTCTAGCCCTGGACCTGGAGTATCTCCTGCTGCACATCAACCCGACCAGACCGCTACGAGCAACACAATCATCGAGAGCATTGGTGTCTATCTTCCGCCGAAAGTGGTCACCACCAAAGAGGTATTACAGAACTGCAACCAGCCGATTAACTTTCCCTTAGAGCAATTCACCGGCATCTACTCCCGGCGTATGGCCGGCGAGACAGAGTTCGCCATCGATTTGGCGAAAAAAGCCGTTGCAAATTGCCTTGCCAACTCCAGGTATAAACCAGAGGACATAGACCTGCTTATATGCTCCAACATCTCCAGGTGTGATGGCCCACAGGTGCGAGTTTCATTTGAACCCAGCACATCCGTACGATTGAAACGCCATTTTGGCTTCGAGAACGCCTTCGTCTTTGACATCTCTAATGCCTGTACGGGCATGTTTACTGCTGTCTGGATCATCGATGCCTTCATCAAAGCTGGACTGATTCGGCGTGGTATGGTGGTAAGCGGAGAATACATTACGCATCTCATGCAGACCGCGCAAAAAGAGATTGAAGGGTACATGGACTCACGGCTGGCATGTTTAACGGTAGGTGATGCGGGGGCTGCGATGATCCTGGAACAGGGGTCAAACAAGAACGCCGGCTTTCATGAGATCGAGATGTACACCATTGGTCGTTACTATGATTACTGTATAGCCAAGGCAACCGATAAAGAACATGGTGGCGCAATTATGTATACGGATGCCGTCAGGGTCGCCTCGCTCAATATCCAGCAGGCAATTTCAAACGCCGTGTACGTATTGGAACGTGCTAGATGGTCACCCGAGGCTTTTCAGCACATCATTATGCACCAGACGTCAAAAATGTCACTTAATGATGCCGCGCGCGAGATCAACAGAGTTTTCGGGCGTGAGGTCTGTAGTCAGGACAATGTCATCTACAATCTTGCTGAACGTGGCAATACCGCCTCCACGACCCATGTCGTCGCGCTCATGGACTACATTCTCTCCAACAAGATCAAGTCCGGCGATAATGTAGTCTTCGGCATCACCGGTTCCGGGGCGACCATTGGCACAGCCCTCTACACCTTTGATGACTTGCCAGACCGCTTGCGCCGCAACGCATTGCGCGATCAGGGGAATGATCGCGTTGGCGAATTACCTGTGAAAGCCGAGCGAAGCGATGGCGTAGGATACCAATCCCCCGGACAGAGTTCTCGTTTTATCGCGTCCGCGGGGAGAGACGTCGAGTCCGTAGGGGCAGATTTACCGCGCCTAGCGCCAATTTACCGGCCCTCCGAGAAGGGCAATCCGCCAAGAGTCCGCGTAGAAAGTATTGGCACTCTACCTAAGGGCACACAGGCGAAGAGAGAGACCTTTGAACTCGCGCGGGTTGCTGCCGAGAACTGCCTCGCGGAGTCATCGTACAGCCGCAGTGATATCGACCTGCTCATCTATGCAGGCGTGTACCGTGACGAATTCATCTGCGAACCGGCCATCGCAGCCATCATCGCAGGCCTGGTCAAGATAAATGATAGTATTGAGTCACAGCAGGAGAAGAAAACGTTCGCCTTTGACCTCTTTAATGGCGCTGTCGGTTTTCTCAACGCCTGCCAGGTTGCCACAGGCCTGATCCAGGCGAAAAGAATCAAACGTGCTATGGTTGTCGCATCAGAAATCGAAAACAACGCCCAGACATTTCCAACGGAACTGCTCGGGGTGAGCGAAACAGGCTCAGCCGTGATTTTAGATGAAAGTGCCGACGGCAAAACGGGCTTCGGCAACATCGTATGCAAGTACTTTACCGACTACCTCGAAGCATTCTCATCCTATACGAGGCAACACAACGGAAAAACATACATGCAATACGAGGAAGACCCTGATCTCGAAACCTACTTCCTGCATTGTATCCGCGATGCAGTTCGCGATTTACTGAGCCTCGAGCAGTTAGACCTTAGCCAGATCAACGTTATACTGCCACCGCAAATCTCTACGCAATTCATCGCCAGGTTGAGTGACGCTATGAATATCAGCAGGGACAAGTTTGTGGACATAGCACATGCAAGCAATGATCTTTATACCTCCTCCTTGCCCAATACATTACAGCATGTGCGCGAGCAACATCTGGTGAAGCCAGGCGACGTTGGGCTGATCATCACTGCCGGCTCAGGCATACAGGTTGGCTGTGCTACGTACTACTTCTGAGAAAGGGCGACCAGGTGTATTCTATCGGGCGCGATAAATCGGGGTCCACGATAAATCGGGGTCCACGATAAATCGGGACCCTACGAAAAAGGGGCGGCCGCAATGACATTGCTTAATTGTGCATGGAGTCCACCACCGGAGGATCTGGTGTTATTACACCATGAAATTCATATCTGGCGTGCCTTCCTTGACCAACCACTATCACTGGTGGAGCGGTTTGCGCAAACGCTTTCAGCCGACGAGCGCACACGAGCCGAGCGTTATTACTTCGTACATGACAAACAGCATTTTATTGTCGCTCGTGGCCTGCTCAGAAGCATTCTAGGGAACTACACGAACGTCGAGCCAGGCCATCTAGAATTTTGTTCTGGCCCCTATGGGAAATTGGCGCTTGCACAAACATCCAGTAGGTATGCCCTTCGCTTTAACCTATCCCATTCACATGGCCTTGCCCTCTATGCGTTCACCCGCGATCAAGAGGTTGGCATAGACCTTGAGTACATTCGCCCTATCGCAGAAGCACAACAGATTGCAGAACGCTACTTCTCTCTACAAAAAAGGAATACACTCCGCAACCTTCCCTCCGCCGATCTGGACAGGCAATTTTTCACCTACTGGACCCGCATGGAAGCCTACCTCAAGGCCTGTGGAGACGGTCTGAGAGGAATCGGCGACTACGAATTGACGAAGGACAACTCCAACTCTGCGAGCTGGTCCATCCAAAGTTTGATACCTGCCCCTGGATACATAGCCGCTCTTGCTGTGCTGGCTGGGTTCATAGGGGACGCAGACCACTATGCAGAAGTTTGGTGGTGTCCCCCAACAACTCCTCTCCTCCGTGTTCTATACTACGAGTGGGAACCGAAGTAGCATGGTTCATAGGGGACACAGACCACTATGCAGAAGTTTGAGGGTGTCCACAAATATCTCCCCCTCTCAAAAGAATTTAGTAGATGCCTAATGAAAAGGACAGAGCATGGCAACCATACAACCCTGGATTGTACGTTCTAAACCTCAGCCCTATCTTCGCCTCTTCTGCTTCCCCTATGCTGGAGGTGGAGCCTCCATATTCCGCTTCTGGTCAGCTACATTGCCGACAGAGGTAGAAGTGTGTCCCGTCCAACTTCCTGGCCGAGAAAACAGGTTGAGAGAACCACCATTTACCTGCCTCTCACCCCTCGTCCAGGCACTGGCTCAAGTCCTGCGCCCATTCATGGACATACCATTTGCGTTTTTCGGCTACAGCATGGGCGCGCTTATTGGTTTTGAACTCGCGCGTCACTTGCGTAGAGACCATAATCCTGGTCCATTGCACCTCTTCGTTGCAGCGCACCGCGCCCCCCAACTGCCGCAGTCCCATCCTTCACTTCACCAGTTGCCCGATCCAGCGTTCCTGGATGCCCTACATCGGCTCGGCGGCACATCATCATCGCTCTACGAGCATGAGGAATTAATGAAACTCATGTTCCCCATGCTACGAGCAGATTTTGCAGTCTGCGAAACATATATTTACTCAACCGAAGCTCCTCTGGCTTGCCCCATCACTGCTTTTGGCGGTGAGCTAGATACTCACGTCAGCACTGAAGCTTTATCGGCCTGGCGGGAGCAGACCAAAGGTCTATTTACATTGAGCATATTGCCTGGTAATCATTTCTTCCTGCACAGCCAGCAACAACTCCTTTTGCAGACCCTGTCTCAAGACATAACGGGGCTACTGGAAGGTCTCCGTCCATGTAGGGAACCGTCGTCGTTGGGATGTGATTATCACCTTGATCGTCAAAAACCGCAAGGAAGTAACTGATGAGCATAACGAAAGAGAATCAGGAACAAAGCAAATCGAACGCAAACACCAGGCCCCAGACATTAGCGGGTAAAATAGCCATCGTCACCGGTGCCAGTTCAGGCATCGGCGCAGTTACAGCCTTTGAACTTGCCCGGCGTGGAGCACAAGTAGTACTGGCAGCACGGCGTGTTGACGAATTGGAGGCTCAGGCAAGCGCGATCACCCAGGCGGGATACCGCGCAGTTGCCATTCCTACCGACGTTACGGACCTCGCGCAGGTAACGCGATTGACAGAACAGACGCTGGCCATGTTCGGGCGCGTCGATGTGCTCGTAAACAATGCCGGTCTTGCATGGCGTGAGTCTTTTACGGAGAACTCAGTAGAGCAGATCACGCAAATCGTCAACGTGAATTTGCTCGGCGTAATACTCTTGACGCATGCAGTCCTACCAGGAATGCTGGAGCGGCATCACGGCACTATTATCTCTGTCGCCTCCGTCGCTGCGCATATCGCAGTGGACCCACTCTATTGCGCAACAAAATTTGGTGTGCGTGGCTTCTCGCTTTCGTTACGTCGCGAACTTGCTGGAAGCGGCGTCTCAGTCTCAATTGTTTCGCCAGGGTTTGTCCGCACCCCCATGAACAGGCACATGCGCTTGCGCATGCCAGGACCCGAACTGGTAGCCAGGGCTATTGCCGACCTGGCGGTCAAGCCTCGTCGCGAGGTGGTCGTTCCTGGCTTCTACTCTGCATTGATAGAAGTCGAACATTTCTTCCCTGGGCTGGCAGACCTCTTCATACGCTCCAATCGTCAGCGAGTCGTGCCGACAAATTAACCAGGTGTGGAGATCGACAATGGGAACCTCGAAGCCGAAGATTTTGATCATCACTTCTCGCACCGGCGGCGGTCATATGAGCCTCTCTCACGCTCTGGCGGAAATGCTCAGCGAGAAGTACGAAACTACCATTGTGGATCCCTACCAAAGCATTATTCGTCTCTATTATACCTGGGTGGGTCGGCATTCTTTACCACTTTGGGGATTAGGCTACAAATCCAGTGATAACGAAAAAGCGGCCTTACGCTTACATAAAATGCTTACATTGCTTGTCCAGAAACGATTGGTAGCTCTCATCGAACAGATCAAGCCTGGTCTCATTATCACTACACATACATTGTTATCTTACGAGGGTGCCCGTGCCATTGAGCAAAGCGGCCAGAGTATCCCGCTCGTCTTTCAGTTCAGCGAATTAGAGCGCATTCATGCCACATGGGTAAGTGAGAAGGACGCAGATGCCTACCTTGTCCCAACCCGCGAAATATATGCTCAGGCACAAGAACAGGGTATTAATCCAAGCCGCCTATACATAACCGGCATGCCTGTACGCAAGCAGTTTTTACAGGACTACAGCACAAGCAAGTATGAAACACTCGCCACACTCGCTTTCGACACTACAGTGTTTACAGTTTTTCTACAAGGAGGCGCCGAGGGAGCTGCTGGCATCGAACGGACCATGGATAGTATACTGGCCTCGGACAGACCTCTGCAAATCATCCTGGCAGCCGGCACAAATAAACAACTGGCCTCTCGTTTTTTGGGCATCGGTCGTGTAAGAGTGCTGCCTTTTACCGACACCATTGCTCCTTATATGGCGGCTGCGGATGTGATCGTCGGCAAGGCGGGACCCAATGCTATTGCCGAAGCAGCCATGCTGGAGAAGCCATTTATCGCAACGGCTTTCATTCCTGGGCAGGAGGCACCCAATCTCGCGTTTCTCAAACGCTACAACCTTGGCTGGGTTTGCCTCGAAGGAGGGACTCAGAGAGGTTTGTTGAGCAAACTGGTGGCTGATCCGGCGCTGCTAGCCGAAAAAATTGATAGTGTTCGTGCGTATCGGGCCTGGAATGTGCAAGCAAACCAGCATTTTTACTCGGTTGTTGATGGATTAATGTTAACCCGATAGAGCAGTACGAGATGACTGTCTTGCGAACAACCGAAGGGCGAGGAGTCTTCAATAGCGGCCTTAATCTATCTCACGTGCTCGTGCCCGCTCATGTTGCGTCAGGTAGCGTTTTCGCAAACGGATACTCTGTGGTGTCACCTCCACCAACTCGTCATTGTTGATAAAGTCCAGTGACTGTTCCAGGCTCATCAAAATGGGTGGCGTCAGGCGAACCGATATCTCAGCGGTGGAGGCACGCATATTCGACTTCTGCTTCTCCTTGCACACGTTGACAACCATATCCGCTGGACGTGTGTTCAGCCCAACGATCATGCCCGCGTAGACAGGGGTGCCTGGCTCGATAAAGGTATCACCACGCTGTTGTGCGTTACTAAGTCCATAGGTCATCGCCACACCTGTCTCGGAGGCAATCAGCGCGCCCATGCGTGTCGTACCAATCTTACCCAGCCAGGGTTCGTAGCCGATCAGCAGACTACTCATAGCTCCGTTGCCTTTGGTCAATGTGAGGAATATATTGCGGAACCCGATCAACCCACGTGTTGGAATGCGGTACTCCAGGCGTACGTTGCCAGCACCGTCGCTGGTCATATTGGTAAGCTGTGCCTTACGTGATGCCAGCACCTCGGTCAAAACACCAATGAAGCTATCCCTGGTATCGATCACAAGTTGTTCGATTGGCTCAACAAGCTTACCATCCTCTTCGTGAGTAATCACTTCGGGTCGCGATACCTGGAATTCGTATCCTTCGCGGCGCATATCTTCAATCAGCACCGAGAGATGCAGTTCACCACGACCAGAGACAATAAACTCGTCGGGTGTACTGCCATCTTTCACGCGCAGGCTGACGTTGGTCTCTAGCTCACGGTAGAGACGGGCTCGCAGTTGCCGTGATGTGGGAAACTTGCCTTCTCGACCGGCAAAAGAACTTGTGTTCACGCTGAAGGTCATTTTCAGTGTGGGCTCCGTGATGGCAATGGTGGGCAAGGCCTCGGGAGCGTCCACGTCTGCAATCGTTTCGCCGATGTTGGCGTCGGGAATACCCGTCAAAGCGACGATATCACCTGCCAGCGCCTCAGCAACCTCGACACGCTGCAAACCCTTATACGTCAGCACGAGGTTGATTTTGTGGCGCGATACTACTCCGTCGCGATTGATGCGTGCAACGAAAGTGTTGGGGATGACGCGCCCACGCACGATGCGACCGATGGCATATTTTCCTTTATAGTCATCATAGTCGAGTGCTGCCACTAGCAGTTGTAGCGGCGCATCAATGTCTACCACTGGAGCAGGGATGGTGTTGATGATGGTCTCAAAGAGTGGTTCCAGGTCTCGCGGCTCATCATCTGGATGATACATGGCTACACCGTCACGTCCAATGGCATAGAGGGTGGGGAAGTTCAGGTGCGCTTCGCTCGTTGCCAGTTCCAGGAAAAGATCCTGTGTCCATTCCACGACCTGGTCGATGCGTGCATCGCGGCGGTCGATTTTGTTGATGACAACGATGGGCTGCAAATTGAGTTCCAGGGCTTTCTGTAGCACAAAACGCGTCTGGGGCATCGGTCCCTCGACTGCATCGATGAGCAGGATGCAGCCGTCGGCCATGTTCAGTACGCGCTCAACCTCGCCACCGAAGTCTGCATGTCCCGGTGTATCAATAATATTGATCTTCACATCACGATAGATGATAGCGGTATTTTTTGCCAGAATGGTAATACCTCGCTCGCGTTCCTGGTCGTTAGAGTCCATGATCAATTCGCCCACCTGCTGGTTCTCGCGAAAGACGTGACTCTGTTTCAGCAGGCCGTCTACCAGGGTGGTTTTGCCGTGATCGACGTGGGCGATAATAGCGACATTGCGAATGTCAGTACGTTTTACGAGGCGTTCTGTTTGGGTCATATTGTTTAGAACCTGCATACTCTCGACGTTTCAACTCCCGAAAGACATAAGAAAACCGGACGGCTGTAGTCGCCCGGTGAATTTGTGGACTTTTAACCGATTTTTACAGCTTCTATTGTATCCCTTCGCGGGGAAAAGGTCAAGCTCATTAGCCAAAGCTCGACATCTGGTTAGAGCCGACTTTGTTTAGTGCCTGGTCTATGTTATAGCAGGCGGTGATCAATGAGAGATGGATGAATGCCTGCGGGTAGTTGCCCAGCGCCTCACCAGGGGGGCCAATTTTCTCAGCATACAGCCCAACATGGTTGCACTAGTGGAGTATGCGAGGATCAGTCGGGCCGGTCTCAGTGCTATAATAGTCGTGAAGTACCCCACAGCTACAGGTGGGAGCTTCGACGCAGTCCCATCTGCGGAACGTATCCGCAAGGGCTTACGTGGGTTGATAATACCAATGCATATTTTACTACCTGGAGCATTCTATGTCATCACCGATTCGCATTCTAGCCGTCGACGTCGGTACGGGTACACAAGACATCCTCCTCTTCGAGAGCGGCAAAACTATCGAGAACTGTTTCAAAATGGTTATGCCCTCGCCAACCGTCATCGTTGCCGAACGCATCAAGCGGGCAACAGAGCGTGGTCAACCCCTGCTATTGACAGGTATGACGATGGGAGGTGGTCCCTGCCATTGGGCCGCACGTGATCACGCGTTGGCTGGCTATCCGGTGGCCGTCACGCCACCGGCAGGCCGTACCTTCGACGATGACCTGACGATGGTTGAACACATGGGCTTTGAAATCATCGATGAGGCTGAAGCGGTTCGGCGAGCGGAAAATCCGGCCCTGGTGCACATCGAGCTGCAAGATTTTGATGCTTCTGCCATCATCCGTGCGTTACAGGCCTTCGATGTCGATCCTCGCGTGGATGCGCTGGCTATCGCAGCCTTCGACCACGGAGCCGCTCCTCCTGGCTATAGTGATCGGCGTTTCCGCTTTGATTTCATAGCAAAAACGGTCCAGAGTCGGCCAGTACCGAGTGCCTTTGCTTACCCCGCGCAGCAGATACCCGCCAGCCTGACACGTTTGCATGCTGTTGCTGATAGCATGGCACGTTATATCCAACTGAGCGGTTCGGACCTACATGTCCCCCTCTTGCTGATGGATACTGGTTCAGCCGCGGTCCTGGGTGCATTAGAAGACCCGCTTGTGCGCAGTCAAGATGTTAGTCTGCTCTGCAACATCGGTAACTTCCATACTCTCGCCTTCCACCTGGTGCAAGAGCGGATCGTGGGCATCTTTGAACACCACACGGGCGAGATCAGCCAACCTCAGCTTGAGCAAATGCTTGTGAAATTAGCGCATGGAACGCTGACCAACGATGAAGTATTCACGACCAGTGGTCATGGTGCATTAATACTGCATCGGTCCCCGTCCAACGGCAACGGTTTCCCTTTCCTGGCTGTCACGGGTCCGCGACGAGCCTTGCTGAGGGGTTCAATGCTGCATCCATACGAGGCTACGCCGCACGGGGATATGATGCTGGCAGGGTGTTATGGTTTGTTGCGGGCGCTTGCCGATAATGAACCACACATGGCTCCGATGATTGAGCCGTCACTGCTACCTCGCGAGTAAAGGTATCATTTTTGAGGAGGTCTGAGCGGGATAGGTTCTTTTTTCGTGCGAATGGGGCGGGATGCTTTTTTAGGTTGAATGCGGGAGACTTTTTCGCGGATGAGTGTAATTTGCGAGTGGACGGCTTGCCGGGACTGTTGAAGTTTGCGAGCTATATCAGATGGGCGCTCACTATTGACTAAATAGCGGCAGATCGTCTCTTGTTTCTCCGTCAGATCCACTGCCGGGTGTTCCAGCGCCGTTTTTGCCAGGTCTTCTAATTCGCCGTACTTGCTGCGCCTATAGGCATCCAGGTCACTTGGGGAGAAGAGCCAGCGATCAACAACGCGCACACCTGGTATTCTTCCAGCCTCCACGAGGTGCATAAAATGCCAGTAACTTAAATCGAGCTGTTTTGCCGCCTCGTGCGTGGTCAACATGCCATTTAGATGTTGCAGGTTGCGATGGAGTTCATCGCTCCTAAGTGCCATGGTAGAGGCCTTTCTACGGATTGCCGTACTGGGTTGCCTTCTCAGTCATCGTAAGTATACCATAGGTCATAAGGGTGTGCAAGGCAGAATAAGCTGAGCTATACATCGTGGAGTTTCATATGTAGCTCCATCTCACCTTTGCCCAGAGCGATCATAAGAGGTCGTTCTGGGCCAGGTCTTTGGTCTTGTTTAGCTCCTAGGAAATAGTTGTTGCAGGCGCATAGCGAGCATCATGTCGCCAGCTATTTTGACTTTGCCGGTCATGAAGGCACTTGTGGGATCCAATCTACCTTCTGAGATGGCAAGCCAGTCTTTATCACTGACGGTGATGGTGACATCGGGCTTCTCGACGCCGCCGGGGATGAGCTCGCCAACCCCATTGGCGATTTTGAAGGCCCATACACCGGCTTCTTCGCCGGTAATATTCCACTGGAAGGTCTTGTTCATGCCGGCTGCCGCAGCAGAATTCAGTGCACTGGGCATTGCTTCGAACAGTTCGGTAATGGTCATTTTGAACTCCTTCTTCAATTGATACAGGAAAAGTCCCTGTTGGCTCTGCTGTAGTAGTATAGCAGGCCGAACCAGACAATGTCCAGATTGCAAGGTTGCCTCTCATACCATCTTTGTAGTAGAATCGCTGGCCTGTTAAACTTACTAGTAGACCGTTAGGGTAAAACAGAAAAAGGACGGTACATTCTTATGACAGACGAGCAGACTACGCGTAAGGTTAAAGTAGAGGGCGGCAACCTCAAATTTAGTTCGGCCCACTTCATCACCTATGGTGGAAAGTGTGAGCGTCTCCATGGCCACAACTACGGCGTGCTGGTCGAAATTGAAGGGACTCTCAATGAGGATAAACTGGTCTTTGATTTTACGGTAATCAAACAACTCACCAGGGAAGTTTGCCAGCGGCTCAATCACCGTTTTTTATTGCCGCTCCACAATCCTCACCTTGAGCTGATTGCCTCCCCCGACACGTGGGAGATACGCTACCAGGAGAAACGCTATGTCTTTCCCCGCTCGGATGTGGTCGAGCTACCCATCGATAACTCGACTTCTGAGAGGTTGGCCGAATACATCTGCGGCGAGTTGCGTCGCGCGCTCACTGCCTATAATACCGCCAACCTGCACACTATCATGGTTGGGGTTGAGGAAGCTCCCACCCAAATGGCCTACTACCGTGTTTCGCTGCTTTAAGGTCTACGTCCATCAGGCGAACGCGGGCGGCGACAAGAGGCAAGGACGGAGGCAAGCTCCCCCCCCCTACGGGGCTCCGCGTTTCTCGATAAGCTTCTGGTAGGTTAGGGCAGCAGGGGTTGGTACGCGCTTGAGTGCCGGGTCGGTGTCCAGTTCAATGTGATAGAGGCCAAAGTCACTGCTTGGGCTGAACTTCAGGCCCCACTCACGGTTGGAGGTGAGTGAGAAACGGAACAGCTTACATCCCAATGCCTTCGCTAGTTGTATATCCTCGGAGTAGCGGTTCCAGAAGTCGGTGGCCTTCCCCCGTCTCGTCAAGTTACGACGATGCTCCCAGAGGTCGTGGATATCCTGGTAGTTCGCATCGTAAGCCTCACACTGGTGATCCGCCGTGGCAACGCCAAACATAAACGATTCAGGGAGGGACGAGGGAAACTGTGGTGGTTCCAGCATAGAAGGTCTCCTATTGCATATTTCTCAGTTTATCGTAGCAGCCTTTCAGTCTTTTTTCAACCTCTGATTTTTCGTTGCCCTTGACCGTTGAGGACGGGGCCGCCGCATCCCCTTCGTCTTCAGGCAGGGGTTAGGCGGCCCTCTTGATATACATGGTATACCATGCTACAATAGATGGCATGGAAGAGCAACATACCAAGCATGTCACGTATAAGATAGCATTTCATTTTGTGTGGTGTCCCAAATACCGCAAGCATATTCTTGTGGGGGATGTTGCTCACTTTGTCGAGAGTGAGATCAGACGATTGTGTCAGATCAATAGGTGGGAGATTGGAGCATTAAACGTGCAGGAAGATCATGTTCATCTCTTTCTCTCTGCACCCCCATCAGTTGCACCGTCT
>WNFB01001282.1_pt1 | contig 21297 bp, 24 predicted proteins | sample 5400501 | NCBI WGS metagenome assembly WNFB01 (sample SAMN13153341, study PRJNA577476) | soil metagenome | isolation source: 200 cm saprolite under Douglas fir tree site 2 hole 1 | place: USA:California | collected 2015-04-18 | reverse complement strand
CTTGCGACTTTGAGCACCGAAATGGATCGGTGGTCACATGCGGTATTAGCGACTCTTTCGAGTCGTTATCCCCCACTTCTGGGCAGGTCACCTACGTGTTACTCAGCCGTTCGCCACTAGCCTTTCTCCTTGCGGAGATCGGCCCGTTCGACTTGCATGTTTTATGCACGCCGCCAGCGTTTGTCCTGAGCCAGGATCAAACTCTCCGACAAAAAAATCAGACCAGCCTTTCGGCCGATCTGTCCATTGCATCGAGTTCGATCAAAAAATCAACAAAGACCGCGCTAGCGTTCCTACCACTCTTCAGCTGTTAAAGATCGTGCCCGACCTCCCAAATGGAAATGGCCTAGGCGAATCGCGGACCCGAATCATATCACTTTCGGCCCTAGGACATAGCCCGCCGGCCCTCCAAAGCGCGGCTGACGGTGACCTCGTCGGCGTATTCGAGATCCCCGCCCATCGGTAGGCCGCGTGCCAGCCGGGTCAGGCGAGCGCCCGAACCGGCGAGGAGCTGGGCGACGTACATCGAGGTCGCCTCTCCTTCCAAATTTGGGTTCGTCGCGAGGATGAGCTCCTCGATGCCGCCCTGCTTCACGCGCTGCACGAGCTGGGCGATCTTCAGGTCGTCGGGGCGCACGCCGTTCACCGGCGAGATCGCGCCGTGGAGCACGTGATAGCGGCCCTTGTACTGGCCAGTGCGCTCGATCGCGAGCACGTCGAGCGGCTCTTCGACCACGCATACGACGCTTGCGTCACGTTCGTCCGACGAGCAGATCACACACGGATCGGCCTCGGCGATGTTGAAGCACACGCCGCAGTAGCGAAGGTCGGTCTTCACCGAGCGGATCGCCGCGGCGAGCGCCTCCGCATCCGGCATCGACGTCCGGAGGATGTGGTACGCGAGGCGTTGCGCGGTCTTCGGACCGACGCCGGGCAGCTTTGAAAGCTCGTCGATGAGGCGGGCGAGCGGCCGCGCCAGGGCGCTCGGCAATTACATGCCCGGGATCTTCAGGCCGCCCGTCACGCTTCCCAGCCGCTTGCCGGCGAGGTCGCGCGACTTGGTGAGCGCATCGTTGAACGCGGCGCGCACCAGGTCCTGCAGGGTCTCGACGTCGTCGGGGTCGACGGCGTCCTTCTGGATGCGCACGTCCTTGATGTCCTGCGTGCCCGTCAGGACAACGACGACCGCGCCGCCGCCGGCGCTGCCCTCCACCGTGGCCTCCGCGAGCTCGGCCTGGGCCTTCGCCATGTTGGCCTGCATCTCGCGCGCCATCTTCGCGATGTCACCCATGTTCTTCATCTATTCGATCTCCATGATGCGGTCTGGGCGGCGGAAGATCTCGAGCGCGGCGCGATGCATCGGATCGTCCGAGGCGGCCGGCGCGTCGGCCGGCACGGCCTGCACCACGCAGCGCACGCGGATCGTCAGCGAGAGACGCTCGGAGAGTCCCTGCTCGAGCTCGGAGCGCATCCGGTCCTGCCAGTACGCCCGCGCGAAGTCGGTCGCGAATCCGATCGTCACGGTGCTGCCCTCGACGCTGAGCGGCTCGGCGTCGTTGAGGTGCGCGGCCTTCCCGAGGCTCTGCGCCTTGGCCTTGGCCACGAGCTCGACCCAGGCCTTGCGCACATCATCGAGCGAGGCGCTTGGCGCCTGCGCGCGACGTGCGGCGAGGTCGACCACCGCACCAGGCTTCGCGTCTGTCCCCGCCGCCCGCGCGGTGGGCTGCGCCTCGGCCCGCGGGATCGTGCGGACGGGCGTCGGCGGCGCCTGGCGCGCCGGCATCGCGGCCGGCGCCGCGCGGGTCGTCTGCGGCGGCACCGGCGCGCCGCTCGGCGCGTTGCTGCTCGCGCTGGTCACGAGGTCGAGGATTGCCAGCTCCAGCGGGAGCGGCGTGCCCTCGCTCATCTTGAGGTGCTGCTCGGTCTCGAGGAGGCGCTTCGCGATCCGCGCGAGGCGCTCGAGCGTGAACTTCGGGGCCTGCTCCTTGATCTTCGCGGCCACACCCTCGCTCGCGGTCTCGGGGACCTTGCCGGTCGACGAGAAGAGGACCAGCGCGCGCATGTGCTCGAACGCGCGGCGCACGAAGAGACGGAGGTCGCGGCCATCGTCCACCAGCTTGCCGACGAGGCGCACACCCGCGGCGCCGTCGTTGGCGGCGAGCGCGTCGAAGAGCGCGCTCGTCTCCTCCCATTCGGAGATGCCGAGGAGCTCGTCGACGTCCTTGAGCCCGACCTTGCCGTCGCTGAACGTCGCGACCATGTCGAGGATGCTCTCGGCGTCGCGCAGCGAGCCCTGCGCGTGGCGCGCGATGGCCTCGAGCGCCGCCGGCTCGCAGCTGAGCTTCTCCTGCGCGCAGATCGCGGTCAGCTGCGCGACCACTCCTTTGTATGGGATGCGCCGCAGGTCGAAGCGCTGCGTGCGCGACACGATGGTCCCGGGGATCTTCCCCGCCTCGGTCGTCGCGAGCACGAAGATCGCGTGGGGCGGCGGCTCTTCCAGCGTCTTCAGCAGCGCGTTGAACGCCTCGCTCGTCAGCTGGTGAGCCTCGTCGATGACGTACACCTTGTACTGGCCCATCGAGGGGGCGAAGCGGACCTTCTCGCGCAGGTCGCGCATCTCGTCGATACCGCGGTTGCTGGCGGCGTCGATCTCGATGAGGTCGAGGAAGCGTCCCTCACGGACCGCGAGGCACGTTTCGCACTTGTCGCAGGGCTCGCCGTCCTTGGCCTTCGTGCAGTTGACCGCCTTCGCTATCAGTCGGGCGATGGTGGTCTTGCCGATGCCGCGCGATCCGGCAAGCAGGTAGGCGTGCGCGACCTGGCCGGAGGCGATGGCGTTGCGGAGCGTTCGCGTGACGTGCTCCTGACCCACGATCGCTGCGAACGTCTGCGGACGGTAGCGGCGATAGAGGGCTCCTCGCTCCGGCACGAGGTCAGGATAGAGGCTGGGGGCACCAGCCTCTATCGGCGTTACTTCGCGCCGCGCCGTCCGGTCGGGGCGTTGTGATCGTGCATGTGCGCCTGCGAGTCGTGCTCGCTGCGCTCCTTGTCTTCGCTGCGGTCATCGTGCGCGTGCACGAGGGCCGCGTGGTTGTGCTCGTGCTGGTGATAGGACGAGCGGTGCTCGAACTCACCCATCGGACCGCTCTTGTGATGGTGGGTCACATGCCAGTGATCGTGGGCGTGGACCTCGGCCACATGCTCGTGGACCTTGGCCTTATCGCCGACGACATCTTGTCGCGGCGAGGTATGGACAGCCATTGCTTCACCTCCGCATCGCTTTCGCCATGGCGGAGCTGCTGCAGATCGCGTTCCGCGGCCCGTGGGCACGCTCGCCCGAGGGGTAAGAAAGCCGTGCACCCTCCGTCGATCGCGGCATCTCGGGCACTCGAACGTGGAACGGCTCGGACCAGGCTGGCCTGCGGCACACGACGGCGACCGCTTACCGCTGCTTCCTTCCGGATCTGACGGGGTTCGCGGGCCGGCGCTGCACAGGACCCGATCGTCAACGCCACGCCACGCTCGCTGCGACCGCGACGCCGGACCTCGGGAGGGGATTCAGTCCCGCTAGAGCGGATTGCGGGTACAGGGCACCGCTGGCTCCCCACCTAGCACGGCCCGTTGATGGTACCGGGCGACTATGGGTCGCGCGCGAGGATCTGGTCAGCGACCGCGCCGAGGTCCGCGCCCCAGACGTCCGGTCGCTCGATGAGCGGATTCCATTGCATACCCGGGCGCGCCACGAACGCCGCGGCTGCGCCCGCGCGCAGTGCGCCGGCGACGTCCCAGGCATGCGCGGCGACAAGCCGCGTCTCCGACACAGGCACGCCCATGCGCTTCGCGGCCGTCTCGTACGCCTCGCGCGCGGGCTTCAGGCGCTTGGCCTCGTCGGCGGAGAGCGCCTGCTCGAACAAGTCGCGGATCCCCGCGTTCTCGAGCTGGGCCTCCTCGACCGCGGGCACCGAGTTGGTGAACGCGGCCATGCGAAAGCCGGCAGCGTGCAGCCGCTCGAGCGCCGGGCGGACGTCGGGATGCGCGGGCAACGTGCGAACGCCGCCGAGCACCGCCTGCTCGTCGGCGCTCGAGATCGTCTTTCCGTGTCGCTCCGCCACGAGATGCAGCGCGGTGCGGAAGTGCGAGCCGAAGTCGACGTACGGGCCGGTGACCGTGAAGAGCAGGGCCGAGCTCAGCATCCTCGCGAACCACTCAGTGCGCACGCGGGCGTCGCCGAAGATGCGGACGAAGTGAACGTCGAGCGCGGCCATATCGAGGAGCGTCTCGTTGACGTCGAACAGCAGGACGCGTGAGCGAGTCATGCTGCGGAGAGGGCGGGATTCGAACCCGCGAGCCTTTCGGCTACCCGCTTTCCAAGCGGGCGCACTCGGCCACTATGCGACCTCTCCCTGCTTCGCAGGGTCCCTTCCGATAAGCATCGCGTCCCCTCTCGCCCTCCGGGCGCCGAGGGTCCGGGCTGCCTGTCGGGATTCACTCGTCGGGGCGGAGCCCCTCCTCGTTCACCTGTTCCTCCTCGCTCACCTCTTCGGCTCCCTTGTTCAAGAGCCGCGTCAAATTCGGATCCGGCCTCGAGCGGAGAGGGCGGGATTCGAACCCGCGAGGCTTTCGCCTACCGCTTTTCGAGAGCGGCACCATCAACCACTCGGACACCTCTCCGGGAAGAAGTTTAGCGGCGCGCGCGTTCCGTAAACTCGGACGCTCATGACATTCCGCCGCTTCCACTACGCCTGGGTCGTGACCGCGGTCACGTTCGTCGCGCTCCTCGCGGCGGCGTCGGTCCGAGCTGCACCGGGCGTGATCATCATCCCGCTCGAGTCGGAGTTCGGCTGGGATCGCGCCTCGATCTCGCTCGCCGTATCCATCAGCCTCATCACCTTCGGCCTGGGGGGTCCGGTGGGCGGCACGCTCGTCGACCGCTTCGGCCCGCGCCGCGCGCTCCTGTCGGGCCTCGCGGCGATCGCGGTCGGGCTCTTCCTGTTGCTGTCGCTGCACGATCTCTGGCAGCTCTACCTGGTCTGGGGGATCCTCATCGGCGTCGGCACCGGCATCGCGAGTCAGGTGACCGGCGCGACCGTGGCGCACCGCTGGTTCCGCACCCACCGTGGCGTGGTCGTCGGCCTCTTCGGTGCGGCGACGTCGGCCGGTCAGCTGATCTTCGTGCCGACGATGATGGCCCTCACCGTCAGCGACGGTTGGCGAAGTGGGATCGCGCTTTTGATGTTCGCGTCGCTTGTCGTGATCGTTCCCGTGCTCTTCTTGATGCGCGACCGTCCGTCCGATGTCGGTCTCCGTGCGTTCGGCGAAGGCGAGACGATCTCGGCCGAGGAGCGGGCCGCCGACGCGCGCCGCACACCGCTCGCGGCGGCCCTCCGGACGAAGGACTTCTGGCTTCTCGCGGGCAGCTTCTTCGTGTGCGGCTACACCTCCAATGGATTGGTCGGCACGCACCTCATCCCCCACGCGATCGAGCACGGCTTCACCTCCGTGACCTCGGCGACCGCGGTGGGCCTGATGGGCGCGATGAATATCGTCGGGACGCTGGCCTCGGGCTGGTTCTCCGACCGCTACGACAACCGCAAGCTGCTCGCGGCGTACTACGGGTTCCGCGCGATGTCCCTGTTCGCGCTCCCGTTCATCTTCGAGTCCCAATGGCTCTACCTCTTCGCGTTCACCTATGGGCTCGATTGGATCGCGACCGTGCCGCCCACCGTGAACCTCACCGCCTCGATCTTCGGGCGCGCCTCGATGGGACAGCTGTACGGCTGGATCTTCTTTTCGCACATGTGTGGGGCCGCCCTGGCGGCCTACGCGGGCGGATACTTCCACACCGTGCTGGGGGACTACCACCTGATGTTCATCTCGGCGGGGATACTTGGCTTCGTGGCGGTCTCGCTGGCGCTCCGCATCAGCCCGGCACGCGGCTTGATGCCACAGGCGCCGGCCGAGGTGACGCAACCGGCAGCGATCTGACGCGGAGGGCGGCGATATGGCAGTGGCGACGCGCGCACCGATCAGCAAGGGCAAGGCGAAAGGGATCAACGCCTGCGCCGACGACCGCGGCGTCATCAGCGCCGCGGCGATGGATCAGCGTGGCTCGCTGCGCAAGGAGATCGGCAAGCAGGGCGGGCCGACGGACGACGCGGCGCTCACCGGCTTCAAGACGCTGGTCACGAAGGTCCTCACGCAGCACGCCAGCGCGATCCTCATGGACCCCGAGTACGGGTTGCCCGCGCTCAAGGTCCGCGCGCCGGGGACGGGCGTCCTGCTGGCGTACGAGAAGACCGGTTACGACCAGAGCGTGAAGGGCCGGCTGCCCGACCTGCTCGACACCTGGAGCGTGCGGCGGCTGGTGGAGGCGGGCGCCGATGCGATCAAGGTCCTCCTCTATTACGACCCGATGGACGACGCGGCGATCAACGACCGCAAGCACGCGTTCGTCGAGCGCATCGGCGCCGAATGCGCCGCGCTCGACGTCCCGTTCTTCCTCGAGCCACTCGCGTACGACGACGAGATGGACGAGAAGGGCCTCGAGTTCGCGAAGCGCAAGCCCGAGTACGTGAAGGCGTACATGGCCAAGCTCTCCGATCCGCGCTTCGGCGTGGACGTCCTCAAGGTCGAGGTCCCGGTGAACATGGCGTTCGTCCAGGGCAGTAAGGCCAACAAGACCGGTGAGGTCGCGTACAGCAAGGCCGACGCGCTGCGCCACTTCCGCGAGGCCGCGCAGGCGACGACGAAGCCGTTCATCTACCTCTCCGCCGGCGTGAACGACGACGTGTTCCGCGAGAGCCTCGAGTACGCGGGCGAGTCGGGCGCGAAATTCAACGGCGTCCTCTGCGGCCGCGCGACGTGGAAGGACGGTATCCCGGTCTACGCGAAGGACGGACCGGCGGCGTTCGAGCGCTGGCTCGAGGATCGCGGCGTGAAGAACATCGAGATGCTCAACGAGGTCTTGCGCCGCTACGCGACGCCGTGGTGGGACGTCTACGGGGGGAAGAGCGCGCTCGGTCTATGAGCGCGAGATAGCGGGCCAGGCCCTAGCGTAGTGCGCTGATGGCCGACGACGTCGTCCTGCGCACGTCCGGACTGGTGAAACGCTTCGGCGCGCTCACCGCGGTCGACCATCTCGATCTCGAGGTCAAGCGCGGCGAGGTCGTCGGGCTCCTGGGCCCCAACGGCGCGGGCAAGAGCACGACCATCGGCATGATCCTCGGCCTGGTGCGGCCCACCGCGGGCAGCGCGCAGGTCATGAGCAAGGACGTGAAGACCCAGCGCGAGGAGGCGCTCGCACAGCTGGGCGCGATGCTCGAGGTCACGAGCTTCTATCCGCATCTCAGCGGACGCCAGAACCTCATGGCGCTCGCGATCCTGCGTGGCGGCGGCGCCCGCGGGCGTGTCGACCCGCTGCTCAAGCGGCTCGGTCTCGCGGACCGCGCGAAGTCGAAATTCCGCACGTACTCGCTGGGGATGCGCCAGCGCCTGGGCATCGCCTCGACGCTGCTGCCCGATCCCGCGGTCGTCATCCTCGACGAGCCGGGGAACGGGCTCGACCCCGCGGGCCAGCGCGAGATCCGCGAGCTGACCAAGGAGCTGGCGAAGGAGGGCCGCGGCGTCCTGCTGGCGAGCCACCTCCTGCACGAGGTCGAGCTGGTGTGCGACCGCGTGGTCGTGATCCAGAAGGGCCGCATCATCGCGGCCGGCACGATCGCGGAGATCACGCGCGGCGGAAGCTCGTACGAGATCATGGTCGCCGAGCCCGCGCGCGCAGCGGAGATCGTCCGGCGCGTCGAGGGCGTGCGCGACGTGCGCCTCACCGGCCGAGGACTCGAGGTCGCGGCCGCGCCGGAGATCGGCGAGCTCCTCAACCGCGCGCTCGTCGACGCGCAGCTGTTCGCGAGCGCGATCGTCCCGCGTGGGAGCTCGCTCGAGGACGTGTTCCTCGAGCTGACCGAGAAGGAGAACGATGCTCCGCCTGCTGCGTAGCGAGGTCTACCGCGTCGTCCGCCGCTGGATGCCGTGGGTGCTCTTGCTCTTCGTCATCGCGCTGTCGTTCGTGCTGTACGAGCTCATCTGGGTGACGACGAGCACCCAGCTGCAGGCGATACGCAGTGGCACCGCGCCGACCACGCCGAACGCGCCGCCACCGGACGTTCAGATCCGCTCACTCGAGTCGGCGATCCAGACGCTGCGGCCGTCGCGGCTGATCGACCTCGGCATGAACCTCGTGACCGGCCTCGGATCGGTCCTGATGATCGTGTTCGCGGCGAGCCACGTCGGGACCGAGTGGGCCTGGGGCACGCTGCGCACGCTCCTCGCGTCGGGCGCGAGCCGCAACGGCTTCCTCGTTTCGAAGTACGTCACGCTCGTCGCCTACGCGGTCAGCTACACGATCGTCGGCATCGCCGCCGCACTGACCGCGAGCTTCGTCGTCTCGTCGCAGGCGGGACTCGACACGAGCGGCCTCGATCTCGCCACGGTCGCGTCGGCAGGCGCACGCGCGATCTACGGATTCATTCCCTACATGGCGATGGCAGCGCTCATCGCGCTGTGGTTCCGCTCATCCGGCGGCGGTATCGCGGCCGGGCTGGTGATCTACTTCACGGAGAACATCGCGTTCGGCGTGCTGATCGCGATCAACCGCGACCTCGCCTGGATCGCGAACCTGGGCATCTCGCGCAACGCCGAGTCGATCGCGCGGGTCACCGTGAGCACGGCCGAGCGCCCGCCCGGGGCCGTACCGCTACCGGATCAGGGGCCCGCGGCGATCGCGCTCGCGCTCTGGACGCTCATCTTCGTCGCGCTCACCGTCTGGCGCCTGCGCAGCCGCGACATCACGCTCGCGTAACCACCCGCGCGGCGGGCGAGATCGGTGTTTCTAGGTCCTCGCGCGCCGCCCGACGAGTGCCGGCAGCAACATCCCGACACCCGCCAGGATCACGAAGATCGGCCACACCCGGCCCCACGGCAGGTCGAGCAGCAGGATGATCGACACCGCCGTGAGCACGATGCCCATGGTGAGCGAGCCCGCCGCGGCATAGGCGCCGTGGCCGCTCCGCCACGAGTACCACGCGGAGCTGAAGAAGCCGACCGCTGGGATGAGGACGAAGAGCGCCCACCAGTTATGCAGCTCGTAGCCAAGGTAGTTCTGCACCAGGAACAGCACGCCGACCGCGATGAGCGCGAACCCGAACCACGAGCCGCTCCATCCGCCGTCGCGCATCGTGCCCATCCTAGTCCTGGCCATGGGCGCGCTGGCCCGCGAAGAACTCCCTCAACAGCGCCTCGCTCTCGGCGCGCAGCACGCCCATGCGCCACCGCGGGTGATGATTCAGCCCTCGCTCCTCGAAGACCTGCGCGATCGAGATGACCGCGCCGGCCTTCGGGTCGGGCGCGCCGAACACCACCAGGGGCACGCGCGCGAGGACGATCGCGCCGGCGCACATCACACAGGGCTCGAGCGTCACATACAGGACGCAGTCCGCGAGGCGCCAGCTGCCGATCTTCTTCCCCGCCTCGCGGAGCGCGAGGACCTCGGCGTGCGCGGTCGGGTCGGCGTCGGCCTCCCGGCGGTTGCGCGCGCTGGCGATGACTTCCCCGTTCCGCACGACGACGGCACCGATCGGTACGTCATCGTGTCCGACCGCGGCTCGGGCTTCATCGATGGCCAGGGCCATGAAACGCGGGTCGTCGGCTGGACCCGGCGTGGCACTCATCTCGGACAGCCTCCGTCTAATGGCCTTTTCCTGCTGTTCGATACTATTTTTGGATACTATCATAATAGTTGCAAATTGCATCGACAGCGAAAAGGGGGAGTAGATGTTCCGCGAAAAGCACGCCATGGTCCTGCCGGGTCTGCCGCCGTTCCTGCTGTTCCTCGCGCTTGAGGTGGCCAGCGCCTGGTACTTCATCGATCGCCTCGTCGCGAAGGATGGGTGGATGGCCGGCGTCGCCGGGTTCGTATTCTTCGCGGTGTTCATCGGATTCTTCGGGCTGACGCCGGTGAGCCCGAATGAAGCTCGCGTCCTGCAGCTGCTCGGGACGTACACCGGCACGCTGCGCGACGCCGGGTTCTGGTGGGTCAACCCGTTCACGTTCCCGCGTCGCGCCGTGAGCCTGCGTATCCGCAACTTCGAGAGCTCGAAGCTCAAGGTGAACGACCACGACGGCAACCCCATCGAGATCGCGGCCATCGTCGTCTGGCGCGTGACCGACACGGCGGAGGCCGTGTTCCAGGTCGACGATTACGAGAACTACGTCCGCGTGCAGACCGAGGCCGCCCTGCGCAATCTCGCGACGACCTATCCGTACGACGCGCACAACACCGACCAGCTCTCGCTCCGCACCAGCTCCGATGAGATCACCGAGCGCCTGAAGACGGAGATCCAGGACCGTCTGGCGAAGGCCGGGCTCGAAGTCATTGAAGCGCGCATCTCGCACCTGGCGTACGCACCGGAGATCGCGCAGGCGATGCTGCGCCGCCAGCAGGCGAGCGCGGTCGTCGCCGCACGCACGCGGATCGTCGAGGGCGCGGTGGGCATGGTCGAGATGGCGCTCGAGGAGCTCAGCAAGCGCGACATCATCACGCTCGACGACGAGCGCAAGGCCGCGATGGTGAGCAACCTCCTCGTCGTCCTCTGCAGCGAGCAGAACACCCAGCCCGTGGTGAATACCGGGACGCTCTACACCTAGTCATGGCGGACAAGAGGTCTTACCTGCTGCGGATCGATCCGGAGCTGCACGAGGCGCTGCAGCGCTGGTCGCGCGACGAGCTGCGGAGCCTCAACGCCCAGATGGAGTACCTGCTGCGCCGATCGCTCCAGGAGGCAGGTCGCCTGCCATCGGGTCCGCCGCCGCCGCGCGGGCCGAAGCCTCGGCGCGGCTGACCGGCGGAGCGCACGAGACCTACACGCCGAGGTAGCGCGCCTCGACCTCGCGTGACGACGCGAGGTCGGCGCTCGTGCCCGCGAACACGATCGTTCCCTTGTTCATGACGTACACGCGCTGCGCGACGCTCGTCGCGAGCCCGAGGTTCTGCTCCACCAGCAGGATGGCCATGCCGCTCACGCGCAAACGCAGCAGCGCCTCCCCCACCTCGGTGACGATCTTCGGCGCGAGGCCCTCGGACGGCTCGTCGAGCAGGAGGATCCGCGGATTCCGCATGAGCGCCCGCGCGATCGCGAGCATCTGCTGCTCGCCGCCGGAGAGCTGGTCGCCGAGGCTGTCGAGGCGCTTCCCAAGCGACGGGAACAGCGCGAGGACACGGGCGAGATCCCACCCATCGCCGACCGGGCGCGCCGTGAGCGTGAGGTTCTCGCGCACACTGAGGTCGGCGAACACACGCCGGCCCTGCGGCACGAGCGCCGCGCCCGCCGCCGCGATCTGATGCGGCGCGCGACCGGCCACCTCGCGGTCGTGCACGCGAACGCTGCCGCCGCGCGGCCGCACGAAGCCGACGATCGTGGAGATGGTCGTCGTCTTCCCCGCGCCGTTGCGACCGAGCAGCGCCACGCACTCGCCCTCGCCGACCTCGAGCGACACGCCCTGCAGCACGTGGCTCTCGCCGTAGTAGGCGTCCAGGCCGGTGACGGCGAGCGCCGGGGCGGTCACGCCACCACCTTTCCGAGATAGACCTCGTTCACGACGCGGTCGCCGCGCACCGCCGCGGGCGTTCCTTCGGCCAGGACCCGGCCCTCGTGCAGCACGCTGATGCGGTCCGCGAGCCGGAACACGACGTCCATGTCGTGCTCGACGATGACGATCGTGAGCGAACGCTCGAGGGACGCGATGAGCTCGGTGATGCGCGCGGTCTCCACCGGCGACATGCCCGCGGTCGGTTCGTCGAGCAGCAGGACGCGCGGCCGCTGCGCGAGGGCGAGCGCCAGCTCGAGCTGCCGCCGCTCGCCATGCGACAGCGAGCGCGCGGGCGTCGTGGCGCGCTCCCCCAGGCCGACGCGCGCCAGCAACTCGACGGCCTCCGCCCGCGCGCCGGTCGACGGCGAGAAGAGCGGCCGGTAGGGGCCATGGGCCGCGACGAGGGCGAGGAGCACATTGTCGAGCGCCGCGAGCGTCTCGAAGAGCTCGTTGCGCTGGTACATCCGCGCGAGGCCGCGCCGCGCGAGCTCGTACGGCGGACGGCGCGTGACGTCGGCGCCCGCCAGCAGCACCGCGCCCGAGGTCGGCTCGAGCTCGCCGGTCAGGATGTTGAAGAGCGTCGTCTTCCCCGCGCCGTTCGGGCCGATGATCGCGCGACGCTCGCCCGCGTCGATACGCAGCGTCACACCGTCGAGCGCGGTGACCCCGCCGAACGAGCGCCGCAGATCGCGCGTCTCGATCATGCCCGCGCCCGCCGGTACGCCGCGCGTCCGAGGCCGACGATTCCCTGGCGCGCGAGCGCCACGAAGACGATGAACAGCACGCCGAGCACGGTCTCGGCGAATGGGATCGAGGAGGGCAGGACCCGCTCGACGTAGAGGACGACGACCGCACCGATCGCCGGACCGAGCAGCGTACCGGTCCCGCCGATGAGCACGGAAACGAAGGCCTCGATGGAGCGCTCGATGCCGACGTCGTTCGTCGACACGTACCGGAGCGACCAGCCCGAGAGCGCGCCGCCGATCCCGGCCAGGGCGCCGGCGAGCACGAACGCAGAGAGCTTGAGGCGGGTCGTGTCGTAGCCGAGCGCGCGCATGCGGCGCTCGTTCTCACGCAGGCCGATGAGCGCGCGCCCGTAGGTCGAGGAGCGTACCCGCCAGAGCACGAGCACCACGATCACGAACAGGCTCGCGACCAATTCGAAGAGCGCCTCGGGGCCGTTGAAGTCCAGGCCCAGCAGCTGCGGCCGGTGGACGCCCGCGAGGCCATTCGAGCCACCGGTCAGGTCGACCGCCTGGAATGCGAGCGCGAAGACCATCTGCGCGAACGCGAGCGTGAGCATCAGGAAGAAGATCCCCGCAGCGCGGACCGCGAACAGCCCGATGACGAGCGCGAGCAGCGCCGACGCGCCGATCGCGGCGGCGAGCCCGAGGAGCAGGTCGTCGTTGCCGACGCGCTGCGCGACGATGGCCGCGCCATACGCGCCCGTGCCGAAGAACGCGGCGTGGCCCAGCGAGGGCAGGCCCGCGGAGCCGACCAGCAGGTCCAGCGACAGCGCGAGTATCCCCAGCACGAGCATGTCGCGCAGGATCGTCGTCGCGTAGCGCGATGACTCCCAGCCGCTCGACCACAGCGGGAACGTGATGAGCGCGGCGGCGCCCGCGATGGCAAGCGCAACGAGGGCGACGCGGCTCATCGGACGATGCGCACGCGCCCCAGCAGCCCGGTCGGGCGCAAGAGCAGCACGAAAGCGACGATCGCGAAGATGAGCGCGAGCGCGAACTGCGGGAAGAGCACCTTGCCGAAGGTGTCCGCCGGACCGACGAGTGCCCCGCCGGCGATCGCTCCGGAGAGCGTGCCCAAGCCGCCGACCACGACGACGATGAGCGAGTAGATGAGCGCGTCCACGTCCATGCCCGGAAAGACGCCAAAGACCGGGGCGGCGATGACGCCGGCGACGGCCGCGAGCGCGGCGCCCACGCCGAACGTCGTGGCGAACAGCCGATCGATATCGACGCCCAGCGCCGCGAGCATCGGCGCGTCGTCGACGCCGGCGCGGATGAGCGCGCCGATCCGACTCCGGCGATGAACGAAGGCGAACAATGCGGCGAGCGCGAGGCCGAACGCGATGACGAAGAGCCGATAGACGGGGTAATCGCCGCCCATGATCGGCACGGAGTGGTCGAGGCCGGCCGGGAACGGCAGCGAGCGGATCTCGCGCCCGGCGATGAGCCCGATGAGGTCGCCGATCACCAGCGATATGCCGATCGTGAGCAGGACCTGGTCGAGATGCCGCCCGCGCAGCCGGCGGAGCAGCAGCGGCTCGATCGCGAGACCAAGCGCTCCGACCAGCAGAGGCGCGAGGACCAGGCCGAGCCAGAACTGACCGGTGCGCTGCACCACGGTGAGCGCGATGTACGCGCCGAGCATGTAGAACGCGCCGTGCGCGAGGTTGACGACGTCCATCATCCCGAAGATCAGCGACAAGCCCGCCGCGAGGATGAAAAGCAAGGCGCCGAACGAGATGCCGTTCAGCGCCTGCTGGACCGCGACTTCGGGACTCATCCCGGAAAGTTACTTGGCCGCGAGGGTCACGTGGTCGGCTTGCCTGGATCGGTGACGCGCGCGATCTTGTCGACGATCGTGTTGACGGCGGCGCCGTTCTGCACGGCCACCTGACGGATGTACATGTCCTGGATCGGGTTGTGCGTCACCTTGTCGAACTCGAACGCGCCACGCGGGCTGTTGAATTTCACGTTCTCGAGCGCGGCGATGAAAGCGTCCTTGTTCGAGGTGTCACCCTTCACCGCCTGGAGCGCGAGGTCGAGGGCGTTCATGCCGTCCCAGGCCTGCACCGCGAAGACGTCGGGCAGGAGGTTGTACTCCTTCTGATAGGCGTCGACGAAGGCCTTGTTCTCGGCGTTGTCGAGCGTGACCGCCCAGAAGAGCGAGGTGACCGCGCCGTTCGCCAGCTCCTTGACCTCTTTGAGGACGTCCTGCTCGGTGAGGAAGCCCGCGCCGTTCATCTTGTAGCCGGCCGCAGGCATGCCCAGCTGGTTCCAGGCCTTGATGTAGTTGATCGCGTCGGTACCGGAGAAGAAGGAGTAGATGTCCTTCGTCGGCTGGTTCTTCAGCTGCGTGACGAACGGCAGGAAGTCAGCGCTCCCCAGCGGCGCCTTCAACGATCCGGTCACCTTGCCGCCGGCCTTTGTGAAGGAGTTCGTGAAGTCGGCCGCGGACTCCGTGCCGAACCCATAGTCGGCGACGAACGTGAAGGCCTCCTTCACGCCCCTCTTCGTGGCGAAGTACTCGCCGATCGGCGCGCTGATCTGCCAGGAGCTGAACGACGAGCGGAAGATGTACTTGCTCTTGCACGCCGGAGTGCAGTTCGGAACGTCGCGGGTGAGCGAGTTCCCGCCGGCGTTCGTCTCGATGAAGATCATCTTGGCCGAGTCGATGGCATTGCGGACGGCGTACGCGATGGGCGTGGCGACGATGCCCATCATCACGTCGACCTGGTCCTGCTCGATGAACTTCTGCGTCTTCTGCGCGCCGACCACCGGATCGTTCGCCTCGTCCTCGTAGATCGGCGGCGCGACCGTCCGACCCGCGAGCTTGTTGCCCTTCTGCTTGAGGTACAGATCCGTTGAGCGCTTCATCGAGTTGCCGAGCTCCGCGTAGACCTTGGTGAAGGGCAGGAGCTGGCCGATCTTCAGCGGCTTCAAAGCGGTGGTCGCGGCCGCCGATGCGGTGGCCGCCGCGCTCGGGCTCGCCGACGGCGCTGCCGCCGGGCCGCACGCTGCGGCGAGGGCCACGGCGCCGCCCGCGGCGAGGAACTTCCGTCGAGAGAGCCGGTAGGACGTGTCGGAGTCGGTCATGGCGATCCCTCCCCGGTGGTCTGGCTGGACGCCGGGAGCCTACTCCCGCTCGAAGATGGTCGCCAGACCCTGCCCCACGCCGATGCACATGGTGACCAGCGCGTACCGCCCGTTCCGCCGCACGAGTTCTCGCAATGCCGTACCGGCGAGACGCGCGCCTGACGCGGCGATCGGATGCCCGATGGCGATCGCGCCGCCGTTCACGTTGGTGCGGTCCTCGGGCAGGCCGATCTGGCGCAGGCACGGGATGACCTGCGCCGCGAACGCCTCGTTGAGCTCGACGACGTCGTACTGATCCGGCTCGATGCGCGTGCGCGCCGTGAGCTTCGCCACCGCGGGGATCGGACCGAGACCCATGTAGTCGGGATGCACGCCGGCGCTCGCGGACGCCAGGACGCGGCCGAGCGCCGGCAGTCCGAGCAGCTTCGCCTTGACGCGCGACATCATCAGCAGCGCTGCGGCCCCGTCATTGATGCCCGCGGCGTTGCCGGCGGTCACGGTGCCGTTCTCCTTGAACGCCGGCTTGAGCTTCGCGAGCTTCTCGAGCGAGGAGTCCGGTCGCGGATGCTCGTCCTCGGTGACGAGCTCCTTGCCGTTGTGCACCGACTGGATCTCGGCGGTGAAGAAGCCGGACGCCTTCGCCTTCGCGTACCGCTGCTGCGAGCGCAGCGCCCATTCGTCCTGCGCGGCGCGCGACACGTTCTCCTGGGTGCGCACGTTCTCGGCGGTCTCGCCGAGCGAGATCGGGTGATAGCCCAGGTCGACCATGCGCGGATTCACCAGGCGCCAGCCGAGCGTCGTGTCCGCGAGCACGCGCTCACCGCGGGGGAACGCCTCCGACGGCTTGAGCGTGACGAGCGGCGCTCGGGTCATGCTCTCGGCGCCACCGGCGATGACGACGTCGGCCTCGCCGGAGCGGATGCGCCGCGCGGCATCGTTCACCGCCTCGAGCCCGCTGCCGCAGAGCCGGTTCACGGTGATGCCGGGCACGTCCTCCGGTAGACCAGCGAGCAGCGCGGCCATGCGTCCGAGGTTGCGGTTGTCCTCGCCCGCCTGGTTCGACGCCCCGAACACGACCTCGTCGACCTCGCTATCGCCCATGTCGGTCCGCTCGAGTACCGCGCGGATCACATGCGACGCGAGATCGTCGGGGCGGATCGCGGCGAGCCCGCCGCCGTAGCGGCCGAACGGCGTGCGCACGTAGCCGATGACCAGCGCGTCGCGCGGGTCCTGACTCATCGGCCCTCGAACTCCGCGCGGCGCTTCGCGGTGAAGGCCTTCACACCCTCAGCGTAATCGCGCGTGCGGCCGGCGCGATCTTGAAGGCCTGCCTCGATTTCGAGGAAGCCCGCGAGGTCGTGATTCCAGGACGCGCTCAGGCCTTCCTTCGACAGCGCGAACGCCTCGGTCGCGCCGGCGGCGAGCGTCCGGGCGTACGCGCGCCACTCGCCCGCGAAGTCCGCGTCGGGCCAAACGCGGGTCGCGAGACCGATGCGCAGCGCCTCGTCTGCGCTCACCGGCTCGCCGGTCAGGATCATGTCCATTGCTCTCCCAAACCCCACAAGGCGCGGGAGGAAGTACGCCGAGCCGGCGTCGGGCACCAGACCGACGCGGCCCCAGGCCGCGCGGAACGTCGCCGACGCCGTGGCCACGCGCACGTCGCAGGCGACCGCGATCCCGAGGCCCGCGCCGGCAACGACGCCGTTCACCGCGGCGATCACGGGCTTGCGCATCGCGCGGATCGCGGCGATCACCGGGTGATAGCGGCGACGCAGCTCGTCACCAAGATGGAGATCCTTCCCCGCCTCGACCATCAGGGCGCGATCGCGAAGATCCTGCCCGGCCGAGAACGCGCGTCCCGCGCCGGTGATCACCACGGCGCGGATGGCCGCGTCGTTCGCCGTCTCGGTCACCGCGGAGGCAAGCGCGGTGGTGAGCGCCTCGTCGAAGGCGTTGAGCACGTCGGGCCGATCGAGCGTGATGACCGCGAGCGGACCGTCATGCTCGAGCGTCAGCGGTGAGGTCACTACTTCCCCTTGAACTGCGGCTTGCGCTTGTTCACGAACGCGTCGACGCCCTCCTGCTTGTCCTCGGTCGCGAAGAGGAGATAGAAGGCCTTGCGCTCGAACTCGAGACCCGCGTCGAGCGGCGCGTTCCACGCGATGTCGACCGCCTCGGTCGCGAGCCGCGCCGCGACCGGCGCCTTCTCCGCGATGGTCCGGGCGAGCGACTTGGCGTCGTCAAGCCAGGTCGCGGCGGGATAGACGTGGACGACGAGGCCGATGTCCTTGGCCTCCTGAGCGCTGACGAAGCGGCCGGTCAGGATCATCTCGTTGGCGACCCACTTGCCGACCGCGCGCGTGAGTCGCTGCGTGCCGCCGGCGCCGGGGATGATGCCCAGGTTGATCTCGGGCTGCCCGAACTTGGCCGTCTCGGACGCGACGATGATGTCGCAGATCATCGCCAGCTCGCAGCCGCCTCCGAGCGCGAAGCCGGAGACGGCGGCGATGATCGGCTTTTTCGTACGGCGGATGGCCTCCCACTTCGCGGTCAGATCCTGGGCCAGCATGGAGGCGGGCGTGACACCGACGAACGCCTCCTTTATGTCCGCGCCGGCGGCGAAGGCCTTGTCGTTGCCGGTGAGCACGATCACACGGATCGCGGTGTCGTCGTCGAGCTCGCGCACCGCGATGCCCAATTCCGTGAGGACTTCTTCGTTCAGCGCGTTCAGTACCTGCGGACGGTTCAGCCGCACTATTGCGATCGCGCCGTCCTTTTCGATGACGACCGTGTTCGGCATGTTGAGCACCTCCGTGGCCTGACCGCGCAGGCCGCCGTTTACCCTCTATTGAGATTTTCTGCGACTTCGCAGACACGCGCTCGCCCGCCCAGCGTCCAATAGTCCGCTCCACAGCGATCACGCGCTGACGGGTGGGTGAGAACGATGAAGCGTATTCGGCTTTCCGCGGCGGCTATTGCCTTGGTCCTCACGATGCTGGCTTCCGGCGCGAGCGCGTGGGCGGGCCCGCAGTGGTGTGAGGAAGACCCGGAGTTCCTGGTCAACGGCGCGGTCGTCGACGTGACCACGGTCTTCCCTGGCTATTACGCGTCGTCGATCAGCGGCAGTGTCCACTTCGACCTTCAGGTGCCGTCGAACGTCACGGCCGTCGTCTTGTCGCTTCCCGGCACTGTCCCGGTGACCGCGTCGATCTCGCGGACGCTCCCGGCGTACTACGGCCTGCTGAGCGTGCCGGTCGTGCTCACAGTGTCGATGCAGTCGTCGCAAAGCTTCTCGCACTACACCCACGTGACCGGCCTCGCGGGGTCGCTGATCAATGGCTGGTACGGGAACTCCTCGTGGCCTACGCGAGCCAAGTTCTACATGTACGGGCTGTAGCCCGTGCGCAGGCTCCGCTGGCAGCTCCGCGCCCACATCCTCGCGACGATGGCCCTGGCCATCGTGGCGATCTCATTCGCCGCACAACGCGTGTCCGCGCCGTCGGAGAGCACGCTCGCCATCACCGGCATCCTCCTGGTGATGGCGAGCGCCGCTCAGGTCTGGCCGCTCCACCTCTCTACCAAGGTGAAGATCACGGTCGACGACATGCCGACCTTCGCGGCGGCGCTCCTCCTCCCCGGGTTCGAGGCGATGCTCCTCGCCGGTGCCAGCACGCTCATCGGTCTGCGCTTCCGCAACACGCGCATGCGCTGGTACAACCGCGGCTTCAACGCCGCGTCATCGACGCTCGGCGTCGGTGCGGCGTCCGCAACGTACGCGTCGCTCAACGGCCCGATGCCGCCGACGATGGCCGCGACCGCCGCGATCCTCGCGGCCGGGATGGTCAAATACCTCGTCCAGGCGATCCTGGTCGACGTGGTCGTCGCGCTCCAGCTGAAGCGGCGGCCGCTCGAGGGCTGGTGGCAGGTCCACCAGCGCGACCTGCCCTACGAGAGCGCGCTCTATCTGCTCGGCGCGCTCGCGGCGATCTTCGTCGGCGGTGAGCCGCTCTCGCTGATCCTCTTCGCCGTGCCGATGGGCGCGATGCTCCTGGCGCTGCGCGAGACCGCGCGCGTCCGGCAGCAGACGCGGGCCACGATCCTCGAGCTCGCCGACCTCATCGACCTGCGCGACCCGTACACGCACGGCCACTCGCAGCGCGTCGCGGCGCTGGCCGAACGCCTGGCGCGGCGGATGAAGCTCGAGAGCACGCAGATCCAGCTCATCCACGATGCCGCGCGCGTCCACGACATCGGCAAGATCGGCACGAACGACGTCGTCCTTCTCAAGCCGGGCCCGCTCGACGAGGCCGAGCGCCGCGAGATGCAGCGGCATGTCGACATCGGGCACCGCCTGCTGAGCCACATCCCCGAGTTCTTCGAGGGTGCGGAGCTGGTGCTCGCGCACCACGAGCGTCACGACGGCGGCGGGTACCCCCGCGGCTTGAAGGGCGACGAGCTCCCGGTCGAGGTCTCGGTGATCACGGTCGCCGACAGCTACGACGCGATGATGACCGATCGTCCGTACCGCCGCGGGATGCCGTGGGAGAGCGTGCGCGCCGAGCTCGTGCGTGGAGCGGGCACGCAGTGGCGCGAGCGCGCGGTCCGGATGTTCGTCGCGATGATCGACGAGGAGCGCGCCGCGGCATCAGCGGAGCTGACCCTTGGGCGGGGGCTGACAGCGGGGGCAGACGTACATCTCGTCGAGCCCGTGGCGCGTGCGAACGATCTTCGTCCCGCAGCGGGGGCAGGGCTCCCCGGCGCGGCCACGGACGTTCATGTGGGCGCGGATCTTCGTCCCGAGCTCGGGCGGCAGCTCCGCCTCGACGATCTCCGCCGCGCGCTCGAGCGTCGCATGAAGGGCGCCGCGTAACCGGTCCATCTCGCCCTCGTCCAGCGTCGCGGCGCGGCGCTTGGGGTGGAGCTTGGCGGCCCACAGGATCTCGTCGGCGTAGGCGTTCCCGATCCCGGCGATGAACTCGTCGTCCATCAGCAGATTCCGCAGCTCGCGCCGCGTGGCCTTCGCGCGCTTCGCGAACTCGTCCGCGCTCCAGGAGAGCGCGCCCGCCTCCTCGCCCTGACCCGCGTACTGCGGCACGTCCGCGTCGCTCGCGCCGGCCGGCAGCAGGTAGACCTTCCCCATCCGCGTGTCGTCGCGATAGCGCAGGTCGATGTCGCCGAAGGTCAGCGCGAACGCCGTGGTGGCGCGGATCTTCGTCTTTGGCGGCAGCAGGTCGAACAGGCCCGAGAGCATCGGGTTGACGACCACGCGCGTCCCGTCGTTGAACGTGAACGCCAGGAAGCGCCCGCGATGCGCGACCTCGGTGAGCGTGCGCCCGACCAGCGCTTCGTCGAGCGGCTTCGTGGCGCGCAGCACCAGGGGATCGTGGACGCGCACCGCGGTCACGCGCCTCCCGACGACGGCCTTCGCGATGCGGCCCTGCAGGACGTGGAGATCCGGCCACTCGGGCATCGCTAGTTCCGGACCGCGTCGAGCCAGCGCGGCTCCGGAAGATCGAAGCGGCGCGCGGCCCACGCCAGGCACGCCTTCAGCTGACGGCGCTGGACCCCGCGGAGGCGCGGCAGACCGGGCAGCGGCGGCTGCCACGAGCGATGCGCGAAATAGCCGGCGATGCCCGCGAGCGACGCGTCGATCTCGCGCTCGCGCAGGCGCAGCACCTCTTCGTACCAGGCGAGAGCGCGCTCAGGCGACGGGCCTCCCTCCGCCGGGAACCCCTGCGCGAACACAACGACATCGAACTCAGCGGGACCGACGGTCGCGAACGGCCAGTCGAACATCACAAGCCGCTCGCCCACG
>WNFB01001280.1_pt1 | contig 21302 bp, 20 predicted proteins | sample 5400501 | NCBI WGS metagenome assembly WNFB01 (sample SAMN13153341, study PRJNA577476) | soil metagenome | isolation source: 200 cm saprolite under Douglas fir tree site 2 hole 1 | place: USA:California | collected 2015-04-18 | reverse complement strand
AAAAATGTCTTTTCGAGGAGATATAACCATGGAAGGACCAATTCAAGAGCTTGCGCCGCGTATCATCAGTTGTAGCGTTCCCTCCCAAACTATGCTAAAATCCCTTCGTATCTCAGTACAGAGAACATGGCAAACTTAAGGAGAGCTACTGTTGACAACGCACGATAGACGCTATGTGATTATAGGCAATGGGATCGCAGGAACCACGGCTGCTGACACATTGCGCAAGAACGACCCAAATTGTAGTATCCACCTCTTGACAAACGAGCCGTACCCGCTCTACAACCGTGTTTCCTTGCCGCGCTTCTTGCAAGGAGTCATCACTGAGCAGAAGGTCATGATACGCGACTTTGCATGGCACGAGCAGAGAAATATCCAACTGGTGACGGAAACATTAGTCACAGACGTTCGTACCGACGAACGTGTCGTCGTGACTGACCAGGGGCAGCATTTGCCTTATGACGCGCTACTCATAGCAAGCGGCGGCTGGGCGAATCCATTATGTGTACCGGGAGTCGATGGCGTCAGGCATATCTATAACTTTGTCACACTGGACGATACGAAAACCATCATCGCACGTATGCTCGAGTCTCGTACCGCGCTGGCCTATGGTGGCAGCTTCATCTCATATGAGTTGTGTGATGGCTTTGCCGTGCGCAAACTCAACACCACCTGGCTCATGCGTGGTCCCTTCTGGCTGCGTAACTGTTTGGATCCCGATGGCGGCGAGGTCATCGACAATATCGCCAAGAAATTTGGCGTGGAGATCATCCACGGAGATGAAATTGAAGAAATAATTCCCCAGAATGGCGTTCCCAGTTATGTGAAGACGAAGAAAGGACGCCAGATTCAGACTGATATGATCGGTGTTGGTCTGGGGATCACACTGAATACGCAGTATCTCAAATATACACCAATCGAGATCAGAAGTGGCGTCGTGGTCAATGAATATATGGAGACGAATGTTCCAGGCGTGTATGCCGCCGGTGATGTAGCCGAGTTTTACGATGCGGCCATTGGTTGTCATCACACCATGGGCACATGGGACAATGCTATGGCGCACGGGCGCATTGCCGGAACGAATATGGCCGGTGGACATCAAGCGTATGTGGATGTGCCGACCTATACCAGTCCGCTCTTCGACGTCAATATTGCCGTCGTCGGAACCGCCGAGTCGAATAACCCTGAACTCGTCTTTCATGCGCGGCGTGAGCCTGGTGAGAAGGGCAATGAGAACTACCGCAAACTGTTCTTCCGTGAGAACAAGCTGGTAGGAGTCCTCATGGTCGGTAGTCCCAAGGGTCGTAAAAAATTGGTCGAAATCGTCAAGAATCAGCAGGTCATCGAGACTCATGCTGAACATGAAGCGTTGCTGGTGCTGAAGTAATCAGCAGGGAACTCTGTCTGGAGGTATCACCCGGTTTCTCTTTTTCCCAAATTCATCCTGAAGAATGGAGTCCATCGGACTATCTCGCTTGACGGGTTTGGACTTTTAGACTAATGTATCATCTAGTCTATGCATTGCTTAGCCAGACGCAGGAGAGATTTTGTGTCAATACAGTGTACAAATTGCGGGCAAACATTGCCGAGAGATGGCGCTCGGTTCTGTAGTAACTGTGGAGTCAATACTTCGGCTGATCCTCACAATCCCCAACCACTGTCACCGCCAATAGATGCTCCTATCCCTCCTGGTGAGCAGGCTCACAAAAATAAGTCGGCTTTGCGCGAGCAGATAGCCAAACAGCCTCCTTTCCAACCACCGCGACGTCCTCGCACTACGCAAGATGATCCACCTCCCTGGATTAGCCAGCTCAACACGCTAGAACACGGTAAGACGTCACCTGCAAAAACCAAGGCTGATCTATTGGCAGACATACCGACAATCTCGTTGCCTGGTGGGCAGAAGGGGCAGGCATCTGAGGTAGAGCCTTTGACGAAGAAGGATGATGAGTCGCTCTATTCCGCTCAAGTAGATGCGCTGGTTGAAGAGCAGGTTCTTCAAAAGTCACCAGTGCGTGAATTGCATGTCAAAGTATGGGGACAAGAAGAGCCCCTTCCTGCACCATTACCAGAGGTGTCTGAGCCTGCGCCAGCAAAAGAAGAAAAGGCTACTGTGAGAAAGGATGAGAATAGTATTGCCGACATCCCAACCATGTCCAATGTTGTTGAGCGGACTAATGGACAGACTCGACCTTCAATGTTCGTGCCCATGCCTGGTGTGCAGACTCCCCGTTTTTATACCTCCACACCACCGTTTGTACAGCCCGCGCTACAACCAGTTCAGGAGCAAGGATTAAGTCAAAAATCATTCCCCTCAGCATTCGTGGCCCCCGCAAGACGCCATAAACGTCTTGTCCCCCTTGTATTCACCTTTATATTACTCTGTTCGTTTGTGGCAGTAAGCCTATTGGCCTGGATCTACATCTTCCAGCCGTTTAGTATCCCACAGGTGACGCAACCCCAACAGAGTTTCCAAAATGCCGGTCTGGGCGTTGCGCTGTCATACCCGAACGGATGGACGGTGCAACTCGATCAAAACAATGGAACTGTGCACTTTTCTGATAGTACACATACTGCTCGCTTCAGTATCGTGGTGGTTGCCGACAACGGGCAGGATGCCGGTCAGTACCTGTTGCAAGAAGCAAAGCAACTTGGCATGACGGCACCGAAATCTGGACCTCCACTCTCATTTGCAAAGGCATCATGGCAACAGGTTCAAGGCAGTGTGGTGCAGGACGGAGCAAACTACACCGAGACGCTTTTGGGCATAACCCATGCTAACCGCTTCTACTCGGTCATTCAACAAGCTCCCCAGGCAACATATGCCGATGAGGATCAGGTGATCTTCTCCACTATGCGATCGTCTTTACGGTTCCTGTTATGACCCGGTCAAGGCGTATGGTATAATGTGAATGGTCAACTTTATGTGGAAAAGAAAGGAGAAAGCGCAGTAGAGACGCTCGCTGCGCACACATCAGCCAAATGGATGATATTCGCTTTGAGCGACACTTTCGTACACCCTACTCGGAAGGATACTACATCATGCAGGGTTCGAACCTGCAGAGTAACAGCAGGCTAGGTACTGTTGACATTCACTTCACCACCACGGCAGTGCATGGCACCCTCATCTTGGAGCGTGAACTTGACGAGGCAGACTTGACCAAGCTTATTGAACAGATTGATGAGGACCTGGTACTCTCTGCTGACATGCCCCGTGATGATTTTCTCGTCAGTGTCTATGTCGGTAAGGACGTCGGCTTCTACAGCGACGAGTATTTCGCAGATGAAAGCGACAGCAGCGCCGACTTTAGTGAGGATGACGAGGAGTAGTCAATCTTCCAGCAGGCCGCGTCGCATCGCATATTTGACCAATTCGGCGCGGCTATGCAGGTTGAGTTTATCCATCACATGCGTGCGATGCGTATCCACTGTTTTTGGGCTAATGACCAGGATTTCGGCGATCTGGTTATTGGTGTGTCCTTCCGCCACCAGCTTGAGTATTTCCCGTTCGCGTTCCGTCAAACTGTTGTAGCTGTCTTTTTCCTCACCTGTGCGTACCCGTTGCAGATAGTCCCCCACCATAACCGATTGTGCCGCCGGTGATAAATAGAATTGCCCACTTTGCACCACGTGCAGTGCTGAGATCAGTTCAGTATCTGCCGCCTCTTTTAGCATATAGCCTGATGCTCCGGCTCGTAACGCCTGAAAAACATACTCATCATTTTCATGCATGGTCAGCACCAACACCTTCACCTCAGGCGAGGTCTTCTTAATCTGCCTGGTAGCTTCGATACCATTCATATCTGGCATCGTGATATCCATTAAAACAATGTCAGGCTGTATACGCTGTACTTCCCGTAGAGCCTGGCGTCCATCTGAAGCCTCACCAACGACCTCCATGTCAGGCTGGGCATTGAGCATCATTTTTAGTCCGGCCCGTAGAATTGTGTGGTCATCGGCCAGCAGGATACGTATCTTCATAAGCAACCCTGGCATTCTTCATAAGAGGTTCTGCTTGGACAGTAAGTTCGGGTGTTGCTTGTTGAGTGGGCAGACCCGATGAATCCAGCTGAAAAGGAATACGCACCTCAACCTTCGTTCCCTGCCCAGGATGAGATGTAATCTCAAGAGAGCCGTCTAGCAATATAGCCCGTTCCTGCATTCCTATCAACCCTAACCCCCGCCCCAATCCTGACCCGCTCTCCAATCCTGATCCACGCTCCTGAACAGATGTTTTTTGCAGTGCCTGGATATCGAAGCCACAGCCATCATCAGAGATGGTAGCATATACTGCATTCACCTCCTCTTTCAGCGTAATGTATACTTTGCGGGCATTGGCATGCCGGGCAGTATTGGTTAAGGACTCCTGCACGATTCTATAGAGAGCGGTTTCAATTTCGGCTGGTAGGCGTTCTTTGAAATCCGTAGCCTGGAACTCGACTTCGATGGAGCACTTCTGTTGATACTCTTTTATGTACCAGCGCAGTGCAGGCAATAGGCCTAGATCATCGAGCGCGCTGGGTCGTAGATCGATGCTCAGGTTACGGATTGCTCGTAATGTTTTATGCGCCAACGCGCGCGTATCGGCGATGCGATCGCGGGCTTCGGGCGTGGTAATGGACTCTTCCAGGACAGCAAGGCTGATCAGGAGCGAGGTCAATACCTGGCTCGTCTCATCGTGTAGCTCGCGAGCGATACGTTTGCGTTCTTGTTCCTGCGCAGTGATAATTTGACTTGCACGCTGGCGGGATGCCTCATCAAGAGCTTCAAGCATTACATTAAAGGTTTGCGCCAATTGGTCGGCCTGCGGGTCAAGGCCACTGATAGGTGCCCGTGGCGAACGCTCCCCGGCCTGGACGCGGTTCATGACCTTCCCCAGATGTATCAGTGGGTGAAAGGCAACCTGCAGGAGGACAAAGTTGAGTGCGACACTCAGCAGCCACCCGATGGTGATGAACATTATCAGCGAGGTCGGTGTCGCATATGGACTATTATTCAGATTAGTTGCAAGCCACGTCCCACCTGTTGCACCGACAAAAATGATCAGGCTATTTGCCAGTAGAACCTTGTAGAGAACAGGGATGCCAAGCAGGGTTCTGAGCAGTTTGTTATTCTGGCTGGCTTTCTCGCGCTCTGTATTATGGTGATTCATGACCTTGTTTCCTTTATGAGAGCATATTTCATTACTAAGTAATTGTATCGGTTGTGTCTATGCTGTGTCAAACATGCCAGAGCTATTCGACGACGAGCAGTATGAAAAATCAGGTGAACGCAAGCAGAAAATAAGGCATACACCCGATGCTCACAAAATTCCTTCAGATGATAATCAAAGTGTGAAATAAGCGACCCTTGCAGCTACCCTGGGGCAATGTTATAATCTGCCATAGAGAACCCAAGCTATTTTCTAACCTGATCAAAGGTATGATCCTTTTGAGGAGGCCACGTGAGCTCAGTTACTAAGAAAAGCTTACTCGACACGGCCACGCAGAAGCTTGTCGAGAGCCAGGTTTGGCGCTCAATCTTCAGGCATGGCTACCCCGACACCCCTTTGAACCAGTCGCTGGTCATGATGGGCAACGTATTTCTCCACCTGCATCCAGTTAAAGTGAGCCGGTCGGCGATGAGAGTCACCTACACCTGGTGTCTGGGTGGCATTTCATTCTTCCTGTTCCTGGTTCTCACCCTAACCGGTGTCTTCCTGATGTTCTACTACATTCCAGCCACCAACGTCGCCTATCAGAACATCAACCAGCTCAGCAGTGCCGTCTCATTTGGTCACCTGGTGCGTAACATGCACCGCTGGGCGGCGCACCTGATGGTCGTTACAGTTACACTGCACATGGTCCGTGTCTTCTATCATGGTGCATACAAGCCGCCGAGAGAATTTAACTGGGTGGTTGGCGTTGGGTTGTGGTTTATCACGCTGTTCTTGAGCTTCACCGGCTACCTGCTTCCGTGGGACCAGATAGCCATCTGGGCTATCACGGTAGGCACGAACCTGGCACCCTATGCCCCGGTGCTGGGCAATACTGTCTACCAGATACTCCTAGGCGGTCAATCGGTAGCTCAGCCGACATTGATTCGTTTTTACGTAGCGCATGTGATCCTGTTACCTCTGGGCCTCGCATTGTTGTTGGCTGTGCATTTCTGGCGCATTCGTAAGGATGGTGGCGCAGCCGGTCCTCCGCCTCCACCGCGCCGTGAACTGGAAGCCCAGGTAGAATCTACTGTAGTCGGAAGTGCTCGTTACTAGAGTGAGAGGATAACCAGATATGTCCATTGAACAGCAAGAACCAAGAGTGCAGACGCAATCCTCTGCAACACAGCGGCGCTATCGCACCCTGGCAGTGGTGAAACAAGAAGCGATCACCCGCGTCGAAAAGCCACTTGAGGACTCGGTTTTCGTCTGGCCACACCTGATGGTACGCGAGTTCTTTGCATCTACGATCGTGATGGTGATGCTAACATTGCTTTCGGTTTATATCGATGCTCCGTTACGCGATCCGGCCAATCCAAATCTAACGCCAAACCCTGCCAAGGCCCCATGGTACTTCCTGGGCTTGCAAGAGCTATTGCACTACTTCGAGCCCACCACCGCCGGTGTGCTGGTCCCTGGCCTCGTACTGGTTGCCCTTGCCGTGCTCCCCTACCTGGATCGCAATCCGAGCCGGGCCTATGCCGACCGGAAACTAGCCATTGTAACCTTCACTATGTTTGCCATCTTCTGGGCGGTGATCACCTTAGCCGGAAGCTTCTTCCGTGGCCCCGGCTGGCTGTGGGTCTGGCCCTGGCAGCACATCTACTTTGACCTGTAACCACGAGGAAAGGCGGAGAGCATTACCATGAGTATTGATACACCACCGATTACCCCGCAACAATATGAAGTCCTACATGGTGGTGGTGCTGAGGCGGCAGAAATTGCCAAACAACGCCTGTCGCGGCGGCGCTTCCTGCGCCGCTCGATGCTTGTCGTGTTTGGGCTCTCTACAACAGCAGCCGTAGCGGCGTCGTTAGATATGCTCTACCCCAACCTGGCCGGCCAGTTTGGGTCTGCTTTAACGATTGGCAAGAAGTCAGATTTTCCTGCTGCTAAGCCTAGTGATTTTAAAATCAATCAGGCTGGTGTATTCTACCATCAGGAGGCCAAGACTTACGTGTCTCACCTGGCTGCAGGTACAACACTATTACTGAGTGGAACAGCGCTTACTGACCAGTTAAGTTCAGAGAAGTTCGTCAAAGATTCAGATGGCTCTCTCTGGGTTGGATTGTACCAACGTTGTGTTCACCTGGGCTGTACCGTGCCGTTCCGTAATGATTGTGTGAGCTTCAAATGCCCCTGTCACGGTTCTCACTACAACGTTGATGGTGAGTATCTCGATGGCCCTGCTCCCAGAAGCCTGGATCGCTTTGCTCTCTCCTTTAGCGGAGATTCGGTGGTGGTGGATACGGGCAGCCTTACAAATACCGTGCCACACCCTGATGCCACTACGCGTGTCATTCCGGTACCCTCCGTGCAATGCAGTGCTTAGCATAGAGTAATGAGGTAGTGTTTTATGATCAATCCTGGACAGGTCACTGTAGGCATTATCGTAGCGCTGGTAGTAGTAGGTGCTCTGTTATACGTGTTCTACTCCCGCACTAATGCAGTCGAGAAGACCGGCTATGGTTCCCTCATAATGCTTTCGATTATCTCGCTCATGATCCCGGTTTTCTGGATTGTGGAGAACAACCAGGAGATAGCAGCGAAGGAGCAGCAGCAAATAATGAATGTGCAACGTGGGGCAGTGGACTATGCAATGTATTGCTACCAGTGTCATGGTACCAACGGGCAAGGGCGTGTAGGCCCCAAGCTCAATGGGAACCCGGCAGTGAACAGTTTGAGTGATGCGGATCTGCTGCGCATCATCAGCGCCGGTATCTATAACACCGATGCCTCTAAGCTCAATCAGCCTATCATGCCGGCATGGAGCCAGCAGTTCGGTGGCCCCCTGTCTGACAATGACATTCAGTATTTGTTTGACCTGATCCGTTCGTCCGATCCAGCCTATCTGGTTAAGAACGGCTATGTTGGCGCCAGTGCGATCAATGGATTTACGCTAGTGAAGAATGACATTGCTGCTGCTGCTTACGAGACAGCCGTGGCACAGGAGAGTACGGGTCAATTTGGTGCGCCTGTGGATATGACAAGCAAAAAAGCGGTTACTATTGACATTATCCCTTCGCCCGCCGGTTCCACATGCCAGCCTGCTTGCTTTGCGGTACTGAATGCCAAAGTCAAGGTTGGAACGGTGATTACGTGGCTGAACCAGGATAGTGTCGCCCACACGGTGACCGCGATCCAGGGAACCAACGTGAGTCAACCAAAGGTTGCGTCACAGATCTTCGACTCCGGTATCGCCACGGGCATCCAGACGGGCAAAACATTCACCTATAAGGTGACGACGGCTGCCTACAACTTTAACCCCGATCACACGGTCATCTACTATTGTCAGTATCACCCCAGCATGCTGGCTGAGCTGACAATCGTGCCATAATTGTCGGAGGGGGATATCAAGTTATGCACCAAACACAACAACGAGAAGTAGCAGAACGTATGTCCTGGGCGCGTGCGGTGGTCTTCGGCGTTGGCTTCTTTTTCCTCGCAGCTATTCTGATGGGACAACTTCCCAGTTATGTTAATTTAGAGATGACCTCATCGATCACCGGTCTGGAGCAGGCTCTTCTGGCATTGGCCGCTGTTGGCATCGCTGGCTTCATAATTATACAGGTGATTGTGCTGCTCTTTGACCCCAAGCCCCTCATCCCACCGGTTATTTTTATTGGGCTGGGCGTTGTGCTTGCTCTTGCTGGCCTGGCGCTCATCGGATGGGCAGTCTCCACCGTCCACCAGATTGGCCCGGGACAATTTGTCAACAATCAGTATTTCCCGCAACCAGATTTCACCTGGAATTCGTTATTGGGTGGTAAAGTGCTCTGGTTCGAGCCTGCAGCATTCGATTTTGTGATGACTGGTTTTGTGGTGCTCCTGATCGGGTTAGCGATGGTCTTTTATGGCACACTGGCTAGAGGTGAACAAAGTAACCCAGATCGCAGGGACCTGGGCACGACTTTTAGCGTGCGCCTCATGCTCATCATTGCCACCATCCTGCTCTTGCTTTTCACCCTCTTTATCACCTTAATTAGTGATAGAGGCCTGGCTTATGTTGTCTACCCGCAGTGCCCGCTCGACATTAATCCTGCTCATGGCTGTCCAGGTCCCATCACAGGCCTCTTTATCGTTGATACGATCATTAACATCATTTTAGGCGTCGCCGTCTTTTTAACGCTAGGCGCGTTTGCCCTGCGCCTGCACTACCTGATGCGTCCGGTTCGTAAACGTACGATGAATGTGCTCTACATTGTAGGTATTAACCTGGCGCAAGTGGGAGTCATCGCTCTGCTGGCGTGGATTCTCGTCTATCCGGTCGTCGCCTGGATCCACTCCTGGTCCTTTATCGGCCTGGGCGATTACCTGATAGTATGTGGAAAGATATCTGTTATTCCAGGTTCGTGTACTTTCTCTCAACAGGCCGGGTACATCGTCGATACCCTCATCACTAGCGGCACCTTCGTTCTACTCGTGGGTGCCATCTGGGCGTGGAAGGGACACCGTAACCTGGTGATTGTTGGTGGCGTGACGGTCACGGCGGTGCTTGCGCTGGCGACCCTCCTGACACACCTGACTCCGCATGAAACGGTGATAGCTATGCTGTTGGCTGGTGGCATACTAGTCCTGGCGGTGGTCTGGACGGGTGTAGCGCGCCGCGAATTTGCCGTAGTTGGTGAGAAGAACCTGGGCTGCCTTGGTATGTGGCTCGTTCTCGGCACCTGCCTGTTGATCTACCTGGCTGCGTTTGCCTTCTTCTCAATTCCAAGTTCTGATACTATCGCTCTTCCAGCGTTCCATGATACCGAGACAAACGTGCCATTTACTCCTGGTCTTCTGCTCTCTGAGCCCCCACCTCCTGGACAGCCCCCAGCCATCATCCATCCTGATGCGGCGGTCATGTTCTTCATCCTGGGTGTGCTGGCAGCTATCCAGTTCTACTTTCTGTTGCGCAACCGCTACAAGATCTGATAGAGGCAAGCAAATAAGCCTGGCGACCTGGCGATCCTTGCGGTCGCCAGGTTTCCTTCTCCGTGCTATAATGAGAAGAAATGGTGAGAGCAGGAGAATCTCGTATGGAATACGAACGCCCGCTCAGGGTGCTTATCCTTGCTGCTGAAATCGTGCCTTTTGCCAAAGTAGGTGGTTTGGCCGATGTGGTAGGAGCATTACCAAAATCTCTCCAGGCCCTTGGCCACGATGTGCGCCTGGTGATGCCTCGCTATGGGCAGATCGATCCCCAACGCTTCAATCTTAGCACCGTGCTTGACTCAACAGATGTGAATATGAATAGCTTCCGCGAGAAAGTAACCGTGCGTCAGGGAAGCATCGGGGATGCCATTCCCGTCTACATGATTGATGCACCTCGTTACTTCGACCGCGAAAATATCTACGGCTATACCGATGACGGGGAGCGTTTCATCTTGTTTTGCCGGGCTGCGCTAGAGGCGATGCGTGCATTAAATTGGTCGCCCGATATCATCCACTGCCATGATTGGCACACAGGCATCGTGCCAAACTGGATGCACACTATCTATCGCGATGACTCCTTCTTTGCCGATAGTGCCACCGTGTATACGATTCATAACCTCGCCTATCAAGGCATCTTTGGTCTACGCATTCTTGAGATTGCCGGTGTTGCGGAAAATGGTTTCCTCTACCCGCAGATCGCCGAACTGGCCAATGTCGTGGATATTATGGCACGCGGTATTCTCTTCGCAGATGCCGTTACCACCGTCAGTGAACGCTATGCCCAGGAAATCTTGACTCCAGCATTTGGTGAGAAATTGGATCACCTGCTACGTTCCCGCCGTGATAGGCTTTTTGGTATCCTCAATGGCATCGATTACGAGGAGATGAACCCGGCGACCGACCGCTACATCTCTACACAATTCGATGCACATTCGCTTCATAAACGTGCCGAGAATAAACGAGCCCTACAAGAACGAGCTCATCTGCCCGTACGCCCAGATAAACCGTTACTGGCCATGATTTCCCGCCTCACCGACCAGAAAGGATTTGACCTGCTCGCACAAATTGCCCAGCCGTTGCTTGCCCAGGGAGTTCAGTTTGTCATCCTGGGCATTGGTGATCAGCACTATCAGCAGATGTTTCAGGATCTGGCAGCGCGTTACCCCGAACAGGTAGCCGTTTTCCTCACCTTCAATACTGAACTGGCACAATGGATCTATGCCGGTAGTGATATGTTCTTGATGCCTTCACGCTTTGAACCTTGTGGGCTCGGTCAACTGATTGCTATGCGCTATGGCAGTGTTCCCATCGTGCATAGTGTGGGTGGCTTAGCAGACACGGTGCAGGAGTACGACCCGCGCAGCGGCCAGGGAAATGGCTTCGCATTCGCCAACTACGATCCCTGGGAATTGTTTGCTGCCATCGTGCGTGCCCTGGAACTCTATCGCTTCACCGATATCTGGCGTACACTGCAACAACGTGGTATGGCTGCCGATCACTCCTGGCAGGCGTCGGCGATGTGCTATGTCGAGGTCTACCGCAATGCGATAGCCTTCCATAAAAGCGGCAAATAATGCAACCTACGGTATACGTAGTTGTCCTCCGAAGCCCGCACTATAGGCTGTCCAACCGTCTGGACCCGCTGTCCTCTGGCAATGCTCAAGAAATCCGGTCAACTGCGCTTCAGCTGCGTCAGCTTGATGAACTATCAATGCCTCAATCGTTGCCGGAGGTACCGGCGAACCAAAGGCCGGTGTTCCATGATGCGCCAGGATAATATGCAGCAGGTCGGATAACATCGTTTCATCGAGTCCGCCAACCTGTCGTGCTTGTTCCTGCACATATCGCATACCCAGAATGATATGTCCAACCATACGACCCAGCGGGGTAAAGCCTGCACCGGGGCGTTCTTCCAGTTCGTCTAGTTTGCCAATATCGTGCAGGAGTGCCCCTGCGAGAACGAGACTTGCGTTGCATGGATATAGTTGAGAGAACCGTTTCGCGATCGTTGCAACGTTCACCGTATGTTCAAGCAGACCGCCCACGACGGCTCCGTGATGTCGTACAGCAGCAGGCCAGCGTTGAAAGCGTGTCATCAATTCCTGCGTAAAGCAGCAGTGCAGTAACTCATATAGGCTTGCATGCTCTATCCCGGCCATCAGCCGGTGAAAATCGACCTCGAGTTGTGCAATTGGGCGGCGTGTCCCCAGCACAAAAAGATCAATAGGGGCAGATTCATCAAGCTCGACGCGCACCAGTTTTATCTGTAACTGGTTGCGATACTCCTCGACCGACCCCTCGATCAAAGCCACCTTGCCTTCCTGGGGCGTTAGATCTTGCATATGGGGTAGGTCGAACTGGCGTGCTACAAGTTCGTTGCCCCGTGGATCACGCAATTTCAGGTAAAGGTAGGGCTTTCCGTTAACAGCTATGCGTGCTTGCGACCCTACGACAAGCAGCCAGCCGTGTACGCTGCTTCCTACCTTCAGTTCGCTGATGATAAGTGGCCTTCGAGGACCCTTTTGTGTCTGTTGAAGTGATGAATCGAGCATAATTATTTTCTCCCTGGCCGTGGTTACGATGTTTCACTTATCAGATACAGGTTGTGGAGAAAAAAGCGGAAATACTTCATTGACGTTTCGTGCCAGGATGCCTATACTAGGATGGAGCCAATTCCGTCGTGTATGTAGAGAAAGTATTGTGCGCCTTGGAACAGGCATATTCTGATCCCGAAGAGGATCATGTCATTGAGGTGGAAATAATCAAACGTCGCGCTGCCCTGACAGCCCGGTACGACGCACTTCCTGAGTATGGGTGTGCCGCTTTCTGGCATACTTTGGAAGATACTAACATACCGTTGGAGGTCTTGGTACGCTGCCTGCGTGCTGCTATGGCGTACGGAGACAATCCAGGGCGCAATCGCATTATCGAAATTATCATTCGACGTACGCAAACGACCAACGAATATTGGGCAAACAACGCCTTGAAGAACATCAACTTGCAAGCAGATGAGCGGAAAGCGCTTGTCAGCGATCTCTACGCCGACCTGTGCGAACGTCTCATTCGTGCGTTTATAGACCCGCAGCGTTCATTCTGGGAAGAGAATTTTCAGCACTGCCTGCGTTTTGAGCGCCAACATACATACCAGGCGTTCATGTTACGCGAAGGTCGCTGGCATGATGGAAGTGTAGGGGTATCTCCTGCGGCTACCCGGCGTGTCCCGCGCACGCTCATGAAGAGCCTGGATCAGCCAATACACGATGCCGTTGGCGAGGGTGAAGTCTGGGTACTAGATATAGAGGATAAGCGAGCGCAACAAGAGTTGTTGGCCGTTGAGCATATCGACCTGCTACACCTCGTGTTACATCTTCCACAGAGGCTGAGATCGGTCGTGTTGCTCATCTTCTGGGAAGGCAGGTCGGAAAAGGATACGGCAAGGATATTAGGCGTTACTGATCGTACCGTGCGTAATCGACTACATGAGGTGTGGAAGATACTACGTAACGAACTTGCGCCGGAAAGAGAGGGCAGCTATGGATAGGCAACAGGAAGAGGACGTGTTGCGCATCACCGAACAGTATGTTGCAGAAGTGCAAGCCGGGCAGCAGCCACGCTTGAGCGATTACCTGGTGCGTTATCCCCACTATGCCGACGCCATCGCCGACTTCGTGACCTATTATCATGCCGTCGAGGAAGATTTGCCCCTAGAGACTGTCAGCGAAGCTTGCGGAGCGCATTTCAACTCTTTCGCGCCCGCAGGGGAACTACCACAAGTCTCAGAAACTTCTCGTGCAGCATTAGAGCGGGCCTGGAAACGTATAGAGCAGCATGAAACGGTATCCACTAACCTGGATACGACATTGCTCAGCATAGCAAACAAGCAGGGCTTATCCGTGTCCCAATTGGCAGACGAGATCGGCCTGAGCAGCGATATTGTCGAAAAGCTTGTCGGGATGCGCCTCCTGATCGATCCAGCAACCATTCCCCAGGAAGTGCTCAGACGGTTAACACATGTACTACACACCCCACTAAGTGCACTCCAGGCCTCTATGAGACGTTCAAGCCAGGGTGCTGACCGACTACAAATAGCCGAGGCCCACACCTCCTATGATGCAAGGCAACAACAAGCTTCTCATGGCCAGAGCTTCCGCGAGGCCATAGAGCAGAGTTTGCAGTTGACTTCTGAACAGAAAGCCGCCTGGCGTCACATCCTGGCCCAGGAAGGGTTGTGAAGTTATGCAGGCAAAGACAATTGCATATCTTGACTGTCACTCTGGCATCAGCGGCGATATGTTCCTGGGGGCATTGCTCGATGTAGGCCTCGAGTTGGACACACTCAAAGATGCACTGGCAGCCTTTCCCATAACGGGCTATCAACTCACGCTCAAACCCTTTCGTGACAAGGGTATACGCGGTTCGCGCTTCAACGTAATCCTGTCCGAACAGCCGCAGCCAAGCCGTCATCTTTCTGACATTGTCGCCTTACTGAACGCCTCGGCGCTTTCCCCCTATGTACGTGAAACGGCACTTGCCATCTTCCAGTGCCTGGCAGAGGCAGAGGCAACAGTGCATGCTACAACCGTCGAAGAGGTCCATTTTCACGAAGTGGGAGCCGTCGATGCCCTGGTGGACATCGTCGGAGCGGCAATCGCCATCGAGACAATGGGCATCTCCCAACTGTATGCCTCGCCATTGCCTCTGACCGGTGGACATGTGCAGACTGCTCACGGCATGCTGCCCGTGCCCGCGCCTGCCACACTGGAGATTCTGCGTCGAGTCTCCGCCCCCTGGAAACCGTGCCCCATCGAAGGTGAACTCGTGACTCCCACTGGGGCTGCAATACTCGCAACCCTCGCGCGCTTTGAGACACCAGCAATTGCCATTGAGCGCGTAGGCTATGGCTTTGGCAGCAAACAATATCCCTGGCCCAACTGCCTCCGCCTCTGCCTGGGGCGGGCACAGGAACCTGTTACCTTTGACAGTCTCAATGAGGTGCCCGATACTGATTGGGTAACGGTGATAGAAAGCAATATCGACAACATGAGTGGCGAACTCCTGGGTGGCCTGATGGAGCGATTATTGGCGGCTGGCGCGTTAGATGTCAGCTACACCCCCATACAGATGAAGAAGAATCGGCCTGCCATCATGATAACGATCATCTGCCCGCCCGAGCAAGCTGATGAGCTTGCCCTGGTCCTGTTGCGTGAAACCAGCACCTTAGGTGTACGCATTCAGCACATGCAGCGACTCAAAGCGCAACGTACTCAGGAGCGTATCGAGACACCACTGGGTGCCATGTCGGTGAAAGTCAAACGCCTGGGAACAAGGATCATCAGCGCTGCACCAGAGTATGAAGAGTGCCAGCGCCTGGCCCTGGAACGAAATATGCCGCTCGAAGATGTCTATGAGGTTGTGCAGCATGCGATTGAGTTTGCTATAATAGGAGGTGAGAGCAAAGTGTAGTGGTGCCCCTTGGGGGTACCAGGCTGCGAAGCTGCGCAAAAGGGCGTCTACGTCGTTCGGGGTGAAACAAGAGAGAAATGGAATCGTTCGTACGGGCGTGATTCATCACGCCCCCGCAGACCGCTCCACAAGGTATTGCTGGGCGTGATGAATCACGCCCGTACGAATGGCTTTCACCCGGAGGGATGGAGACCTAACAAGGTGAACTATGGACTTCAAAGATTGGCGCAGACCATCAGATAAGAACGATACAGAGCAGGAGTCTCCCCAGGTCAATAAATTTCATGGCAGGCGGTACCACGACTACGTCGAGGAGCAGATTCGTGAGGCTCAGGAGCGTGGTGAGTTTGACAACCTGCAAGGCTTTGGCAAACCCTTGCACCTTGATGACAACTCCTACCTTGGCGACAAAGCTATGGCCTATGGCTTGCTCAAGAGCAACAACTATGCTCCTGTAGAGATCGAGCTTGCGAAAGAGATCCGCACCGAGTCAGAGCGCGCAGAGGCAAAATTAGAAAAGTTGCGTCGCCAGGGCCGCACATTACGTACCCGTCGTGTTCCTCCATTTGCCAGTGAAAAGCGGGTCTATAACGCGTCAGTAGAGAAGGCTGCTGCTGAATACGAGCGCACATTACGCGAACTGAACCGCAAGATTCTGACGCTCAACCTGACAACGCCCATGGCCATGCACCAGCCTTTGTTTGAGGTTGAAAAGCTGGTGCAACACTTCCGCGAGTCATGTCCGTTGTTGTGAGAAGATGCTACCTTATCAGGCTGTGCCAAATTTCCAGGAATTCTGATAGGCACGCTGGGTCTCATCTAGCTTGTCTAAGCCAACGCCGAGCGCCCGCAGCTTGAGGTCAGCTACTCGCTCGTCGATGTCGGGCGGGACATCATACACTGCAGGTGGCAAGTTCTGACTAGCGTGCAAGAGGTAATGTGCACTGAGTGCCTGGTCAGCAAAGCTCAGATCCATCACCGCTGCCGGGCTGGCCTCGGCAGCGACCTGCCCGACCAAACGTCCCTGGGCCAGAAGATAGAGCACTCGCCCGTTGGGCAAGCGGCACTCGGTCAGGTGCTCACGGATTTCTACCTCGCTAACGGCGAGTTTGTGCAGGGCCGCGACATCTACCTCGACATCGAAGTGACCAGAGTTGGCCAGGATAGCGCCATCTTTCATCGCCAGGAAGTGCTCAGCACGAATCACACCGGTCATGCCTGTGGCAGTAACAAAGATATCACCAAGTGGTGCAGCATCAGCCATAGGCATTACCTGCAAACCGTCCATAATCGCTTCCAACCCTCTGGCCGCATTGACCTCGCACACAATCACACGGGATCCCATACCACGAGCACGCATGGCAATACCTCTCCCACACCAGCCATAACCTGCAACGACAAACGTTGCCCCTGCAAGCAGAACGTTCGTTGCCCGCAGAATGCCGTCTATCGTGTTCTGACCTGTGCCATAGCGGTTATCGAAGAATCGCTTGGTGGGGGTATCGTTGACAGCAACGACCGGAAATAGCAGTAGCCCATCAGCAGCCAGCGCACGAGCGCGGATCACTCCCGTCGTCGTCTCCTCGATGCCAGCGATAACGCCCTTGCCGGTCGAGCGTTGATGCAGGGCAACAATCAGGTCGGCGCCATCGTCCATAACCAGGTGTGGCTCGGTAGCCAGCGTCTGTTCGATGTGACGCTGGTAAGTGGCAAGGTCTTCGGCGTAGTAGGCAAAGACCGACATGCCGCCGGCAGCGAGTGCGGCGCATACGTCGTCGCGTGTTGAAAGCGGATTTGATGCGCAAAGGGCGATCTCTGCGCCACCGGCTTGCAACGTCTGCAGCAGAACAGCAGTCTCGGTTGTAATGTGCAGCGAAGCAGCGATACGCACACCCTGGAACGCTTGCTCGCTAGCGAATTCGGTCCGAATCTGGCCAAGAACGGGCATGTGACGCGCCGCCCAGGCGATGCGTTGTCGCCCGCGATCGGCGAGGGAGAGGTCTCGAATATCGAAGTTCATGCTCAGTTTCCTTTCATTCAATGCTCTTGCCGAGTTTAGGCGATGCGATTATCCGTCTTAACGCTCCAAAGGCGGCGCTGTTTGCGGTCTTCCCAGGCTAGCCAGGCAAGTTGATCGTTTTGCTGCCTTGCCTCGGTCGATATACTGGGAGCCGATACCTTCGCGGGTACCTGGTTGGCAAAATATCCCCTGAGTGCTGCAACAAGACCTTCATTAGCGCTGATTACTGCCTGGCAGCCCTCGGCCGGGGCAAGTAAACCTACCAGGGCTTCTCGATCATCAACGAGAAATAGGATATGCTCCGCACCGGCATAGTCCATGTCGGCAGTCGTTGATCGAAAGACGGAGCAACCCCGTGCTCGTGCAAGTGCAAGGGTGTCAACAACGTCAGCCTCGCTATTCGCTGGCAAGCTGAGGTAGATCACCTGCTGCGCTTCTGCGATCATCGCCTGCACCCTTGCCAGAATGTGCTGGCGACCCCGCAGTACCCAGAACTCGCTGCTGGTGTCAGAGCGTGGAAGAGCCGCCAGAGAGCTATCAAGGGCGTCGATGGTTGCCATTATGGTCGCTCGTACCTGCCCGAGGAATCGACCAGGCTCCTCGGCGGTATAGCGTGGAGGGTCGCCCGGCTGGACGAGGGCCAGTCCCTTCTGGGCTAATCGCTCAAGAATTTCGTAGCTGCGCGAGAGGGGAACCTGAGATCGCTTTCCCAATTCATAGCCGGTAAGTGGCTCTTGGGTCAGGAGCGTATAGTACGCCTCAGCCTCGTATTTGTTAAGTCCAATCTGCTGCAATAGCTCGACTGTTGTCATTTGTGTCTCCCGAATAGTAACCACTAAAGTGGTTACTATTGTAACATACTGATATGTCGTTGTCAAGCGTGTGTAACTTGAGCAACTTGGGGTGTGTTGCGCCTTTCTTTCGGTATGAAAATGGGGTGGTGAGTCACCGCTCAGAATAAACTGGTAAACATTCCTCGCATTCGCACGCAGTTTCTTGGCTTCCTCATCTATTTCCGCTTTCGGTAGTCAGGCTTGCATTATGTAGAGTGAGACTATCATTTAGGCTAGTTTCTGGCGAACCAACTACGGAGAGCAACATCTAGAAGGAGAGACAAATGCCTTTATTTGGAAATGAGGAGAATACAGCGCAACGAGGGCTGGTTGGACAGACTTTCATTCTTGCTAAATTAGTGGAATTAGGCAAAGAGGTTTTACTTCCTTGGGGGGATCACCGTCGCTATGACATTGCCTACTATGAACAAGGAGACATGTTCCAACCAGCCAGATTGCTGCGTATTCAATGTAAAGTTGGCTGGTTCTATGATGATGGGGCGGGGATAGAGTTTAGTACTATGAGCGTACTCGTGAAGCCCGGTAAGGGGCATGTTCGCAGGGGCTACCGAGGAGAAATTGAGTACTTTGCGGTGTACTGTCCTGATAATGGAAAAATCTACCTTGTTTCTGTGGATGATGTTCCTGATGGGTCAAAAGGCAGACTTCGTCTGAAGAAAACGAGAAATAATCAGCAGCAGGGAGTATTGTGGGCGAAGGATTACGAAATATAAGAGCCGGTGGGGGGATTCGAACCCCCGGCTTGCGGTTTACGAAACCGCTACTCTACCACTGAGTTACACCGGCTAGATTGTCTCGGCCACTTTCATGAAAGCCCTTGGGAGGGCTCAAGAAGTCCCCTTGACATCGCAGATTATAAACCCTGAAACAACTTCATGTCAAGCATTTTATGGGTTTCTTAGGGGCTTCGCGCCCATTGATCTTGCTTTGACTTTGTCATGCCTGTCTTCACTCCTGCTTGTCCAGCATTGCACATCTTCATAATGAGTAGTGGGGAAAACGGGGATAAAGGTTAGTATTGTTGCTGTGGGCATGGCAGCCGCAGGCTGCCATGCCCACAGCAATAACCTCCTCATTGGAAGGCAGGCTCTGAGATGGAATTGATACAGGCATTGGATGGCTTCTGGGTCGAGTTATCCTCAAAGACAGAAATGATGCTATCTACGCAATCGGAGTTGTACTCTTCGCCGTGACCCATCCCTGGGAACTGGAAGAAGTAACTGTTTTTCAACGTTTGCGCTGCAAGCTGCCCAAACGCTGGAGGCGTGATCGGATCATACTCACCCGAGAGGATCAGTGTTGGGATATCACTCGTCACGGCCTGTTTCTGCAGCGCCGCAAGTGGTTTCACCTTCCACACCTGGCAGGTATCGTATTCTGTTTGCAATTCGGTTGCGAACGCCGGTTGAATTTGCGGTGCTATTCCTTGTGTCACCTTGGCTATGTCCTGCCTGGTTAAAAAAGCCCAGTCCTCACTGCATTCTACCGAATAGAACAAACCATAACTGAACGTGTCGTCAAACTCCACGGCACTGTAGATTTGCGAAAGCTGGGAGTAGTTATGGTCGCGGATCTGGAAAATCGTCGATGGGAGTTGGGGAATAAACTGTGTGGCGTAGAGGGCGCTAAAGAGCCAGAAAACCAGATCATCGCCAGCAAACGACACAGTGTACTTCTCGTTTGTAGAAGGATCGGTTGTTTGGAAGCTAATTGGGTTGGCATTCAGGTCGTTCACGAGCTTGTAAAAGACAGTTTCCAGGTTTGGATAACGCTGGTTGCAGCTTGAATTCGCAGCACACCCTTGGAAAAGAACATTGAATACATGTTTGGCTGTGCCTGGGTAGTCCGTTCTATTGCTTTGCGGCGGATAGACAGAGTCAAGCACGACGGAATGAATAACCGATGGGTAGAGACGCATAACGGTGAGGGCAAGCCGAGTCCCATAGGAAACTCCGTATAGCGTCATCTGTTTGTAGCCCAACGCCTGGATAATATCATGGACATCAGCTGCGTCTTCCAGCGTATTGTAGGCATTCAGGTCAATCCCTAATCGTACCAGGCGATCATGACAGGCTTGTGCCGCCTGGACCAGCAGTTTTTTGCCTGCTTCGCGACTGAAATGTTGGCTGATGGTCGCGAACTGAAGATTGAGCAATTCTGGGCAGTTTAGGGAAGGCTGCGAGTAGCCGGTACCGCGCTGGTCAAACATGATGAGGTCATGATTGAACACGTAGGTATTAAAGCTTGAACTTGTGACGTTGTGCGCCCAATCATCAAGTGAAGGGCCGCCTGGGCCTCCATCGAGGCGGATCACCGGAAAGGGGTCTGATGCAACAGCTCGTGCCTTGAAGATGGCCACTGCCAGCCGAACAGTTCGTCCATTGTTCAGACTCCGGTTCTCAGGTACCGTCACATAGCCACATTTGACCATTTGCCCCTCCACTATTCCATCTCCTAGCTTGAATGGACATGGCGCAGAATGAAAGGCTTTTGTTGAAATAAACACCTGCTGTGGTGTGGCTGTGGCTGCCACGGTGACAGATGTAGAATGGGACGTAACGCCGCGATGCAGCAAATATTGTGGCAGGCCAGTGGTAAAAGCCAGTACGATCAATTCGATCGCAACCGTGGCACTCACGATACTCACCAGGACCACCAGCCACCTGGGTTGCCGTTTATTTGGTCGAACAGGAGGTCCTGCCTGGTTCGATTGCGTTGGCTCAGGAGCGCTTGTTAACACAGCATTGTGCGGTTTGTTGTTCTGCAAAAAACACCTACTTTCCCTGCATTGTAACTTATTCTCTTTGACAAGACGAGCTTAGCAAAGTATATCATAACGATGATCTTC